>Ga0101943_1001057_pt1 | contig 28391 bp, 30 predicted proteins | sample DewCreD2012metaG_5_FD_75244 | JGI IMG/M metagenome (GOLD analysis project Ga0101943, IMG submission 75244) | Hot spring sediment bacterial and archeal communities from British Columbia, Canada, to study Microbial Dark Matter (Phase II) - Dewar... ... | reverse complement strand
GGATCCCGCAGGTCTCGTTCGAGGAGCTCGAGCGGGAGGTCGTGGAGCTCTGCCGGACGTGGGAGGACCGCCTCCGGGACCGGCTCCTCGAGGTCCACGGGCCGGAGCGCGGCCGCGAGCTCTTCGACCGGTGGGCCCCGCGGTTCCCCGAGCCGTACCGGGCGTCGACCCCGGTCGACCTCGCGCTCCTCGACATCGACCACCTCGAGCGGCTGGCGCCGGGGGAGGGCTCGTTCCTCGTGGGCGTGGTGAACCGGGACCACGACGGGGAGGTCCTCACCCGGATCCGGCTGTACCGGCTGGGGGAACGGATCCAGCTCTCGGAGGTCGTGCCGATCCTCGAGGACCTCGGGCTCCGGGTGGTCGAGGAGCTTCCCACCCACGTCCACGCCGACGGCGACGACCGGTTCCTCCACGACTTCGGGGTCCTCGGTCCCGACGGGCGGCCGCTCGAGGTGGAGACCGCGGGGCGGCGGGTGGCCGAGGCGATCGGCGCGGTGTGGCGGGGGGAGGCGGAGTCGGACTCGCTGAACCGGCTGGTCGTGACGGCCGGGCTCGACCACCGCCAGGTCACGATCCTCCGCGCCTACCGGAAGTACCACCACCGGGTCCGGGCGCTCTTCACCTCCGAGTACAAGAACCAGGCCTTCGCCGAGAACCCCGGGATCGCCGCCAAGCTCGTCCGCCTCTTCGAGCTGCGGTTCGACCCCGAGCGCCCCTGGGACCCCGAGGCGGCGGCCCGGCTGCGGGACGAGATCCTCCGGGACCTCGACGCGGTCCAGTCCCTCGACCAGGACCGGATCCTCCGGACCCACCTCGGCCTGATCGAGGCCACGGTGCGGACCAACGCCTACCGGGAGGGAGCGGACCGGCTCGCGTTCAAGTTCCGGTCGGCCGACGTGCCCGAGATGCCCGAGCCGCGCCCCCTCTACGAGATCTTCGTCTACGCCCCGGAGGCCGAGGCGATCCACCTCCGGGCGGGGAAGGTGGCCCGCGGCGGGATCCGATGGTCCGACCGCCGCCAGGATTTCCGCGACGAGATCCTGGGGCTCATGAAGACGCAGATCGTGAAGAACGCGGTGATCGTGCCGACCGGGGCCAAGGGCGGGTTCGTGCTGAAGGCCGAGCCGGCCGACCCCGCCGAGCGGTTGGCGGCGGCCCGGCGGGGGTACGCGCGGTTCATGCGCGGGCTCCTCGACCTCACCGACAACCTGGTGGACGGGAAGGTCGTCCACCCCGAGGGCGTGCGGGTCCACGACGAGCCCGATCCCTACCTGGTGGTGGCGGCGGACAAGGGGACCGCCACCTTCTCGGACCTCGCGAACCAGATCGCCGCGGAGTACGGGTTCTGGCTGGGGGACGCCTTCGCCTCGGGGGGCTCGACCGGGTACGACCACAAGAAGCTCGGGATCACCGCCCGGGGGGCCTGGGAGTCGGTGAAGCGGCACTTCCGCGAGATCGGCACCGACCCCGAGACCACGCCGATCACGGTCGTCGGGATCGGCGACATGTCGGGGGACGTGTTCGGGAACGGGATGCTGCTCTCGGACCAGATCTGCCTGGTCGCCGCCTTCGACCACCGCCACATCTTCCTCGACCCCAGCCCGAACCCGAAGGTCGGGTACGCGGAGCGGCGGCGCCTGTTCGGGCTGCCCGGCTCGTCCTGGGACGACTACGACCGCTCGAAGATCTCACCGGGCGGGGGGGTGTGGCCCCGGACCGCGAAGAGGATCCCGGTCTCGCCCGAGGCCCGCCTGGCCCTCGGGCTCGAGGAGGTCGAGGAGCTCACGCCGAGCGAGCTGATCCGAGCCATCCTCCGGGCGCCCGTGGACCTGCTGTGGAACGGGGGGATCGGGACCTTCGTGAAGGCCTCCACCGAGACCCACGCCGAGGTCGGGGACCGGGCCAACGACGACGTGCGGGTGGACGCCCGGGAGCTGCGCTGCCGGGTGGTGGCGGAGGGCGGGAACCTCGGGTTCACCCAGCGCGCGCGGATCGAGTACGCGCTGGCCGGGGGGCGGATCAACGCCGACTTCATCGACAACTCGGCCGGCGTGGACTGCTCGGACCACGAGGTGAACCTCAAGATCCTGCTGGGGCTCGCCGTCCGTCGTGGGCTGCTCTCGCTCGAGGAGCGGAACGCGCTCCTCCACGAGGTGGAGCCGGACGTGGTCCGCCACGTCCTCTACGACAACTTCCTCCAGGCCCAGGTCCTCTCCCAGGAGGCGGAGGGGTCGGCCGGGCGGATCCAGGACTACGAGGACCTGATGCAGGCCCTGGAGGCCGAGGGGCTGTTGGACCGCGGCCTGTGGGCCCTCCCCACGACCGAGGAGATGGCGGAGCGGCGCCGCGCGGGACGCGGGATGGTCCGCCCCGAGCTCGCCGTGCTCCTGGCCTACGCCAAGCGGAGCCTCGCCACCGCGCTCCTCGCCTCGGACCTCCCCGACGACCCCTACCTCGAACGGGACCTCCGCGAGTACTTCCCCCCGGCGGTCGTGGAGCGGTTCCCCGACCTCCTGCGCGAGCACCCGCTCCGGCGGGAGCTCGTCGCCACGATCCTCGCCAACGACGTCGTGAACTCGATGGGGATCACGCTGGTCTCGCGCCTCCGCCTGGAGACCGGCGCGGAGGCCGCCGAAGTGGTCCGCGCCTACCGGGTCGCCCGGGACGTGACGGACGCGACGAGCCGCTGGGACGCGGTCGAGGCGCTCGTGGGCGTCCTCGAGCCGGCGGTCGTGGGGACCCTGATGGAGGGCGTGGACCGGCTGGTGGAGGTCGTCACGCGCTGGGAGCTGGGCCACCCGGGCGGCTCGATCGGGGAGCGGGTCGAGGCGATGCGGGAGCCGTTCGCGCGCCTCGACGCGGCCCTCCCCGACCTCGCGCCGGAGCCGTGGCGGACCCAGCGCGAGCGGGCCGTCAGCCGGCTCGCGGCCCGGGGGGTGCCGGAGGAGGTGGCCCGCCGCCACGTCTACCAACCCGCCCTGGTCCACGCGCCCAACGCGATCGAGGTGGCCCGGGCGACCGGCCGGCCGGTGGAGGACGTGCTCCGGGCCTTCCTGGTCCTCGGCCGGGAGCTCCGGATCGACTGGCTCGAGGACCGGCTGGCCGGGCTCCCCGCGGGGAGCCGCTGGGACCGGTGGGCCAAGCAGGCCGCCGAGGACGACCTCCTCCTGGTCCGGCGGCGGATCGCCGAGCTGGCCCTCTCGGGCGCGCCCCGGGACGCGGGCCCCGATGAGGCGGTGGTTCGCTTCCTCGCCTCCCGCGCCCAGGCCCTCGGCCGCTACGAGCGGTTCCTGGCCCGGCTCGCGTCGGAGGGCGCGGTCGACCTGGCCGCGGCCACCGTCGCCCTCCGGAAGATCCGGACGCTGCTTGCGTGACGCGACGTTCGGCCTGGTCGGCGCCGGTCGAGCGCGACCGATCGGGCCGCGGAACGCGGTCGCAGCGTGCGACGCATCGGGCGAACGGGTCGGGCTGTCGGTGGGTCCGGCTAGGATCCGAACGACCGTCGCTCGGCTGGACCAGGAGCTTACAGGGGTGTAGTTTGAAGACGTGATCGCCCAGGGAACCTTGACGTCTACTGGTTGGCGACCGAGAGGGAGGCCCAGCCCAGCCGGCCTTGACGTGGCCGGCCCGATCCCGGAGCTCGACGGACAGGTCAGACGGCTCCTGCTTCCACAGGGGCCCCGGCGGCAGCTTCCCCGGGTCGAGAGGGTGCCACCGGTGGTGGAGGGAAGCAAGTCCAGCCCGAGCTACCTGGCGCATACCTACCACACGAAGGTTCCCCCGGAGGTCGTGGAGCAGGCCGTTCGGACGTTCAGCCTCCCCGGTGAGGTCGTCCTCGACCCGTTCTCCGGCTCGGGGATGACCGGCGTCGGGGCTCTCGCCGCTGGGAGGCGGGCCATCCTCATCGACCTCTCCCCTTCGGCCGCCTTCCTGAGTCGTGCCCACGGCACTCCCGTGGACGTCGCGGCCTTCGACCGAGCCGTCCGGAGGGTGACGTCGCAGGTCTCGGAGGAGGCCGCCCGGCTGTACCGGACGCGCTGTCCCTCGTGTGGGCTCGGGGCCTGGCTGGAGAAGGCCATCTGGAGCGAGGTCGTCGCCTGCGGCGGCTGTGGTGCCCCCGTGAGGATCTACGATGCCGCCCTCGGCGACGATCGGCGGATCCACCGATCGTTCCCCTGCCGGGCCTGCGGTCGCGGGCTCCGAAGGGGTGAAGGCCGGAGGCTCGGTGTCGAGCTCGCGGTGCTCGAGACGAGGTGCGGCAGCTGCGGGCGCTCGCGGACCGCGCCACGCTCGGAGGATCTGCGCCACGTCCGGGAGATCGAGCGAGAGGGCGTGCCTGAAGACCACTGGTACCCGGACGAGCCAGTCAGGTGGGGAGACATGTGGCGCCGTGGCTACCACGACGGGATCGAACGCTACTCGGACTTCTACACGACCCGGAACCTGTGGGTCCTCGTGGCCATCCATCGGGCCGTGATGCGAGAGCCGGATCCCGATCTGCGGTCGGCCCTCCTCTTCGTCTTCACCAACCTCGTGTGGGCACGGCTCGAAGATGCGTCGGTTCAACGCGTTGGGTGGGGCGAGACCGATGAACGGCGCTCTCTACCTCCCGGCGGTGTTCGAGGAGACCAACCTCCTCACCCTCTGGCGCCACAAGGCGAGGATGGTGTCGCGGCACTACGCCCACATCTCGAGCTTCGACCGGTCGTGGCTCGCGGTGGGGGTGGGCTCGGCCACCGACCTGTCGTGCATCCCCGACGGGTCGGTGGACTTCGTATTCACGGATCCACCGTACGGAGGCAACATCCTGTACTCCGAGGTCAACGCCCTCTGGGAGGCATGGCTCGCCGCTCGCACCGATCCCGTCGAGGAAGTGGTCGTGAGCCGGGCCCAGGGCAAGGCGATCGAGGACTACCGAAGGCTCCTGGCGGCGGCCTTCCGACAGTGCTACCGGGTGCTCCGCCCCGGTCGGTGGATGACCCTCACGTTCAACACCTCCTACGCGGAAGTGTGGCAGGCGCTCCAGCGGGCCCTCCTGGACGCGGGGTTCGACGTGCGGTTCGTCCAGGTCCTGGACAAGGGACACCGGTCCTTCAAGCAGCTCACCTCGAAGGCCATCGCCGGCTATGACATCGTCGTCTCCTCCCAGAAGCGATCGGCTCCTGCCGGGCTCAAGGCTCCTCGCCCAGCTTCCAGGGAGGAGATCGCGGCCCAGGTGCGTGCTCTGCGACCAGACGGGGAGCTGGATCTCCGGTCCCTGCAGCAGCTGTACGCCGAGGTCGTCGCCTCGCTCCTCCGGGAGGGTCGCCTCGCCGCGATCTCGATCCGGGACGTCGCGGCCCTCGCGACCTAGCCCGACCGGACATCGCGATGACCTCCCCCTGGCGGACCGACCCCGATGTCGAGGAGGTTCGCCGCCTGTGGCGGCTCCTGTCGGAGATCTACGAGGAGCCACCCTCTGGCGACCTCTCGAGCGCCTCCGGGGGGTGGTCCTGGCCGCCGATGGCGCAGATGAGCGGTCCTTCGCCAAGGCTCTGGGCCGCTCGCCGGGGACGATCCGAGCCTGGCTGGAGGGGTTCCGTGCCGGTGGGCTGCGGGGCCTGCTCGGCGAGCCGACGGGGAGCGACCAGGCTGAGCGGCATCTCCAGATCTTCTCGAACCTCCTCGTAGCCCAGCTCGGCGAAGAGATCTTCATGCCGCTCATGGGCGAGCCTCTGATCGGTATGGGCTATCAGGTGGTCGACCGCCGGACGGCGCACGCCGAGCAGGACTTCGATATCCGGGACGATGTCGGTCGTTCAGCCCTCTCGGTGAACGTCAAGGTGCACAGCTCGCGGTTCCGCAACGCTCCCCAGGTCGTCGCGCTGGCCGCTGACGACTGCTTCGCCCTCGCCCTGTACAAGATCCTCTCCGCGTTCAAGCAGATGCGGGAGACGCGCGTGCCGTTCCTGTTCCTCGTGTCGATGAGGTGGGGGATCGTCGAGGAGGTCGTGAGGCGGGTTCCTGCCGATCTGGGCGAGATGGTCGAGCTGGTCTTCCGGGCCCGTGCCAGGCCCTGGACCGCTTCATGGACCGCTTCGACCCCAGGTGTCCAGCTCTCAGCATCCGGGAGTTCGGGCGAGCCTTCGGCGGATGGCGCGGGGTCGCCGCCGAGATCAACATGCACTTCTCGATCAGCGAGGAGATGGAGCCCCTCGAGCGTGCCCTCTCGAACCTGGAGCGAGAGGGGCTGGAGTGGTTCCGTCGCCTCGTGGATGCCGGGATGATCTGAGGGATACGTGCTCACGGTCCCAGCGAACCCTCAGCCGCGGCCGCGACGCTCCCCCGTGCCTTCGAGCAGGATCTGGGAGACGCGCTGGCGCGACAGGCCGAGGGCCCGCGCGACGTCGGCCGCCGCGACCCCGGCCCGCACCGCTTCCTCGATGTCCCGCCGGCGCTCCGCCGCCTCCCGCGGTCCGACCCGGACCCCCCGCCAGCGAGCCGCGAGTCGGGCGAGCAGGTGCTCCCGCACCTCGTCGGGCGGACGCGACCCCCTCGGGCGGCGCGTGGGACGGGCGGTCCCCCGCCCGCGGGCTCCGTCGCCCCCGTCCACGGTCCCGGGGGAGAAGCGCTCCACGGCTTCGCGCCCGTAGACCGGGAGGACGATCCGGGAATGCTTCCGGAACGGCCTCCCCGGTCGAAGGCCGAGCCGGATCAGCCCCCGCCGGACGGGGTCGATCTCCTCGCCCTCCCGCAGCACCAGGCGGACCTCGTACCCCTTGTGGTACCTCGCCCCGAGCCGCGCGGCCCGCTCGGGGTCCCGGCGCCGCACGTACCCGCTCCGCTCGAAGAGCGAGCGGAGCGCGTCCTCATCCATCGCCGGCTCGCGGGTCGGTCTCGTCGGCACCTCGTCCCTCCGGCCTGCTGGCCGGACGGAAGCATAGGGCCGCCGGGTGCCGCCCGCCGGGCCCGCGGGCGTCAGCTCGGGAGGAAGACCCGGAACGAGGCCCCGCCGCCCGGGCGGTCCTCGACCCAGGCCCGTCCCCCGTGGAGCTCGGCGAACCGCCGGACCAGCGAGAGGCCGATCCCGACGCCGGGGGAGTGGTCGGTCTTCCCCGGCACCTGGTGGAAGGGCTGGAACACGGCGTCCCGCAGCTCGGCGGGGACACCCGGGCCCTCGTCCTCGACGGCGATCTCGACGCCCCCCGGGACGGGCTGGGTCGCCACCCAGATCCTGGTCCCGGGCGGGGTGTGGCGGGCGGCGTTCGCGAGGAGGTTCTCCACGATCCGCTCGACCTTGGCCGGGTCGACCTCGGCGTGCGCTTCGCGCAGGTCGAGCTCCACCGCTCGGCCGCGGAGCACCTCCGCGTCCTCCACCACCTGGCGCACGAGCTCGGCGAGGTCGCTGGGGCGCCGCTGGGGCGCGACGATGCCCCGCTGCAGCTTGTCCAGGTCCAGGAGGTCCCCGAGCAGCCGCTCGAGCTTCCGAGCGTTGGCGGCGATCCTGCGGACCAGGTCGAGCGCGTCCTCCGAGGAGAGGTCGCGCCCGTTCTGCTCGAGCGTGAGAGCCGAGCCGAGGATCGAGGTGAGCGGGGTACGGAGGTCGTGGGAGACGGCCTGGAGGAACGTGTTCTTCATCTCGTCCAGGGCCCGGAGGCGCTGAGCCGCCTCCCGCTCCCGGCGGAAGGCCCGGGAGTACTGCCGCTCGCTCCGTCGGAGGGCCTGCTCGGCCCGCTTCCGCTCGGTGATGTCCACCATGAGGCCGCGGAGCTGCCGGACCTCGCCCGTGGCGTCGGTCACGACGTGGACCAGGTCGCGGACCCAGAGCGTCTGCCCGGCGGACCCGGGGACCCGGTACTCGATGCTCGTGTCGCGCCCCTCCCGGACCGCCGCCCGGCAGGCCTCGACCGCCTCCTCCCGGTCGTCGGGCGCGACGTGGTCGCCCCAGCGCCGGCCGGCCCCCGCGGGGTCCTGCCCCAGCCCGCCGAGGATCCCCGCCGCGCGGCCGGAGAGGAAGGTGAACCCGAGGTCCTCCGCGTCCGCCTCCCAGAACACCGCGTCCAGGGTCTCTACCAGCTCGTGGAACCGCTCGAGCTCGTGGAACCGCCGGGCGTTCCCGAGCGCGAGCGAGGTGATGTCGGCGATCCCCCCGGCCAGGCGGAGCGCCCGGTCATCGAACCCCTGACCCGAAGGGGCCACGATGACGATGGCGCCGAAGCCGTCGGGCTCCCAGCGGAGCGGGCACACCAGGATGTCTCGGACCTGCTCGAGGGCCGCGAACTCCGCCGGCACCCGGGCTGCCTCCTCCGCGGGGAGCACGAAGGGCCGATCCAGGGCGCGGAGGAAGGGGGTGGCGACCGCCGCCGGGACCTCCCGGAGCCCGGGCTGCGGCGGGAAGCCCCGCTGGGCCACGGGTCGGAACGCGCCCGAGGCGGGGTCGCGGACGTAGGCCGCCACCGCGGAGGCCGCGACGATGCCCGGGACCTCCTCCAGGGCCGCGGCCAGCACCCCCTCCTGCTCGTGGACCCGGGTCAGGGCCTGGGAGAGCGCGAGGAGCGCGGCCGCGGTCTCCGCCGCCTCCCGCTCCCGCTGCAGGAGCCGGGCGTTCTCGAAGGCGATCGCCGCGTGGGAGGCGAGCACCTCGAGGACCCGCATGTCCTCCCGGTCGAACCGGTCGACGCCGAGCTTCGACAGGGAGATCACGCCGATCACCCGGTCGCCGTAGCGCATCGGGACCGCGAGGAACGACTCGTCGATCTCGGGGGTCCCGGGGATCTGGAGGGCCCAGGGCACCTCCCGGGCGTTCGGCGCGTAGAAGGACTCGCCGGTCGCGGCGACCCGCCCTGTCATCCCCTCGCCCACCTTCGTGATGAGCCCCTCGAAGGTCTCGCCCTCGTACTCGGTGAGCTCGCCGTGGAACGCCACGGGCACGAGGGTCTCCCCGTCACGGTCGAGCAGGTGGACCCGGCAGTTGTGGTAGTCGATCAGGGTCCGGAGCTCGCCGGTGATGGCCTCGCCGATCTGGCGGACGTCGTTCAGGCGGTTCAGCTTGGCCGCCAGGCTGTGGAGCATGTCGAGCTCGGCCAGCGAACGCAGCGCGCCCTGGCCCGGGGAGCGCGGACGCTCCTGGTCCTGCCCGGTGCCCACCGTCATCCCTCCATGCATCGGCATCTTCTCACCCCGACCTGACCCCCCGGGAGTGCTTGCACCGTCGGCCCCGGTTGCTAGCCTCGGGGCCGTGGACCAGATCCCCGACCTCGACCCCCGTTCGCGGGCCGTCCTCGACCTGGAGCGGGGTTGGTGGCGGGAGGGCATCCCCAAGGAGCGGGCCATCCGCGAGCGCCTGGGGATCTCCCCCGCCCGCTACTACCAGCTCCTCGCGGAGATCATCGACCGGCCCGAGGCGCTCCGGTACGACCCCATGCTGGTCCGCCGGCTCCGCAGGCTTCGCGACGAGCGGCGCCGCCGGCGGATGGCGGCCCGGTTCGGCCGCCAGGCCTGAGATCTGGGCCGGACGGAGTCGGTCGGCGCGGCCACGGGGCCGGGGAGGCGGAGGGCCCGGCCTGGGCGCCTGGGACGCGGGGGGGTCGTCGCGGGGTAGGATGCGGCGCATGATCGATCGGGGCGGGGCGCCCGTGAGCACCGGCGTCATGAGGCTCGCGATCGTCATCGCGCTCGTCGTGGGCGGCGTGGCCGTGCTCGCGCGGGCGTTCCCCGAGGCCGGTGGCGCCGCCGTCCCCACCCGCTCCCCCTCCCCGGCTGGGACCCCCGCGACCTCGCCCACGCCCACGACCCCGCCGCCCCGGAGCTTCGAGCCCGAGCCCCCGGGGAAGATCCGGATCGCCGTGTACAACGGCACGTTCGAGGTGGGGATGGCCGGGGAGACCCAGCAGCGGTTGGAGGACGCGGGGTTCCGGGCCGCGCAGGACGCCGACGACTGGCCGGCCAAGCCGATCGCCCGGACCACGGTCTACTTCGTGGGAGGAGGTCAGCAGAAGGCGGACGCGGCCTTCGTCCGGGACGAGTACTTCCCCGGCGCCCGCGTCCAGCGCTACCCCCAGGACGGCCCCGAGCTCGATCCCCGGGTCGAGGTGGTCATCCTCATCGGCGAGGACGCTGTCCAGGCCTAGCCCGCTCGCCCCGCTCCGCCGCCGCCCCGAGCGGGCCGGCGTCCTCCTCGACCTCGACGGCACGCTCGCCGACATCGTGGTCCGCCCGGAGCTCGCCCGGCCTGCCCCGGGAGCCCGGGAGGCGGTGGCCGCCCTCGTGCCCCGGTACCGGCTGGTGGCGGTGGTGACGGGGCGCCCCGCCGCCGAGGCGGCCGGGATCCTGGGCGTGGAAGGGGTCCGCTACGTGGGGCTCTACGGGATGGAGGGTGCCCCTCCCCCGCCGGCCCCTCTGGCCGAGGCCCTCCGGCGGGTTGCGGCCGGGGTCCCGGGAGCCTGGGTGGAGGAGAAGGGCGCCTCACTCGCGGTGCACTACCGGCAGGCACCGGACCCCGCCGCGGCCCGGGCGTCGTTGGTCCGTTCCCTCGGGGCCGCCGCCAGGAGAGCGGGGTGGGAGATCGTGGAGGGGAAGATGGTCCTCGAGGTGATGCCCCCGGACCGACCGAGGAAGGGGGCGGCCGTGGAGCGGCTCGTGCGCGAGGCGGGGCTCGCCGCCGCGCTCTACGCCGGCGACGACGTGGCCGACCTCGACGCGTTCGCTGCCCTGGACCGCCTGGCCGGGCGGGGGGTGGAGGTGGTCCGGGTCGCGGTGGCGGGGCCCGAGACCCCCGAGGAGCTGCTCCGGCGGGCGGACCTGGTGGTGGAGGGCCCTGCGGGACTCGTGGCGCTCCTCCGGGATCTCGCGCGCTGAGTCGGCTCCCAGCCGGAGCCTCAGCGCGCGGCGCGCCGCCGTCGGGCCCGCTCCAGGTCCTCGAGCTGGCTGCCGACCCACCGCTCCGGGGGGTTCGCGAGCACCAGGCGGGAGAGGCCCCGGGCTCGCCGCCTCCGCTCGTGCTCGGGGAGCGCGAGGGCTTCCCCGATCCGCTCGGCCGTCTCCCGGACGTCGAAGGGGTTCACGCCGAGCGCGTACCGGCCGAGGCGGCCGAAGGCCCCGGCGTTCCGCGAGAGGACGAGGACCCCGTGGCGGCGGTTCGCGATCGGCCCCTCCATCGCCACCAGGTTCATCCCGTCGAACACCGGGTTCACGAGCAGCACGTCGTACAGGCCGTAGGCGGCGATGGCCCCCAGGTAGTCATCGCGGAGGCGGACCTCGACCGGGATCCAGCTCGCCGTCCCGTAGGTCCGGTTCACCCGCTCCGCCGCGGCCAGGCATTCCTCGGCGTAGGCCCGGTACTCCGGGAGGTCCTGACGGGAGGGGCTCAGCAAGGCCAGGAACCGAACGCGGCCGCGCCACTCGGGGGAGCGGCGGAGGAACTCCCCGAACGCGAGGAAGCCGCGGACGATGTTCTTCGTGAGCTCCAGGCGGTCGACGCGGAGCAGCAGCTGTGCGTCGCCCCGCCAGCGGAGGAGGTCGCGGCGGAGGGCCTGGGCCTCGGGGGTGGCGGCGAGGCGGCGGATGGCCGCGGCGTCGATGGAGATCGGGTGGACGCGGACCGCCACCTCCCGCCCTTCGATCGTGATCCGGGACCGCGGGAGATCGACCCGCACCCCCGAGACCCCTCGGGCCGACATCAGGAAGTTCTCGGCCCAGGCCGGGGAGTGGAAGCCCAGCACGTCGGCCCCGAGGAGCCCCCGGAGCAGCGCCTCGCGGATCCGGATGGGAAGGATCCGCATGTAGGTGGGGCCGGCGATCGGGGTGTGGGAGAAGTGCGCGATCAGGGCCCCCGGCCGGAGATCGCGGAGGAGCCTCGGCACCAGGCAGAGGTGGTAGTCCTGGACCAGGTACACGGGCTCCTCGGGGGCTCGGTCGCCCTCCTCCGCCAGGGCCTCGGCGAACCGCCGGTTCACCTCGACGTACGCCTGCCAGCTCTCCTCGGTCCCTTCGTCGAACACGGGCGAGCGGACCGTGTCCCACAGGTAGTGGTGGACGAACCAGAGCATCCCGTTCGCCACCCCGTTGTAGTAGCGGTCGTAGAGCTCGGGCTCGAGGTCCAGGAACCGGAGGTGGATCGGCCCGGCCTCCCCTTCGATCGTCATCCGCCCGCCCTCGCGGCGGGCGATCTCCCGGTCGCCGTCGGTCATCGCCGCCGCGAGCCAGTGGCCGCCGGTCCGCTGCATCGCGCCGATCAGCGCGGTGACGAGCCCGCCCGAGCCTCGCTGGGGCCGGAGCGCGCCGCGGTCGTCGGGCTCGAAGGCCACCGGCCCGCGGTTCGAGGCGATGACGACCGGCGCCTGGCGTCGCGTCATCCGAGCGAGGCCATGAGCCTCAGGTGGTCCTCGATCTCCCGGAGCGAGAGGAAGCGTTCGCGGACGCGTTCCCGGGCCGCGAGCCCCATCCGCTCCCGTCGCTCCGGGTCCCGGATCAGCTCGACGACCCGGGCCGCGCAATCCTCGATCGAGGAGACGAGGTACCCGGTCTCCCCGTCCACGACCTGCAGCCGGATCCCTCCCACGTTCCCGGCCACCACCGCCTTCCCCTTCCACATCGCCTCGGTGACCACCAGGCCGAAGCCCTCCCGGAGCGACTTCTGCACGACCACCGTGGAGCCGCGCTGGAAGGCGTTGATCTCGAGGTTCCCGACCCCCTGGAGGTCGGTGAGGAGGTGGACGTCGGGGTGACCGTCGCGCCGGGCCTCGGTGAGGTCGAGGAACCGCATCCCCTCGGGGTCGTCGTGGGCCATGGAGCCGGCGATCAGGAGCTGGAGGTCGGGGATCTCCATCCGGGCCAGGAAGAACGCATCGATCACCCCGATCGGGTCCTTCCACGGGTCGAACCGGGAGACCTGGGTCATGAGCGGCCGATCGGGGTCGATCCCGTAGCGGATCAGGGTCTCGCGGACCGTCTCGGGGGCGAGCGGCGCGTTCTTCGGCGAGAGGGGGTCGATGGAGGGCGGGATGAACGCCACGTGGGGGCCGACCACGCCCGGCTGACGGTAGTCCTCCATCGTGAAGATCACCGCGTCGTAGCGGTTCACGATGGGCTCGAAGAACGCCCACACCGTGGGGTTGGGGCTCGAGAGGTCGACGTGGCACCGCCACATCCACTTCCCCTCCCGCGGCCCCAGATCGTCCAGGGCGAGGATCAGGCCCGCCGGCTGCGGGTCGTGGATCAGGACGAAGTCGAAGGGGTCGGCGAGCTCGGCGAGCAGCTCGGCGTTGGCGCGGATCCTCGCCCAGTAGGCCGCCTCCTGGTCCGCTCCCCAGTCGAGCGGCGCCCCCTGGAGGGCGTTGTGGATCCCCTTGGTGAGCGCGAAGAACGCCTCGTCGCCCTCGATCAGCGCCCACGTGGCCTCGATCCCGAGGTCCTGCAGGAGCGGGACGTGGGTGTGGAGGAGCTCGGCGACGCCGCCGCCGAACGCCGTGCTGTTCACCTGGAGGAACCGGGCCCCCTGGAGCGGCTTCGCCGCCTCCCGGAGGCGGTCCACGGCCTCGCCTCCGGCGGCCTCAGCGTAGTCGTCGACGTGCTTCGGTGCGACCGGGACGGTGGGGAGCACGACGGCAGTCTACCGGCCGGAACCGCGGCGGGCCGCCGGCGGCGCCGCGCCCGCCCCGCGCGCTACGCCCGGTCGAGGAGGGCGGCGACGGCCTCGGCGAACCCCTCGGGGCCCGCCCGGCCGAGGAGGAGCGCGTTCGGGGGGTGGTCCGGTGCCGCCTCGCCGAGCAGGGCGAACGTCCCCACGATCCCGGCGAGCTCGAGGTCCGCGGGCGCGTCCCCCACCGCCCAAGCCTCCTCCGGGGACCAGCCGTGCCGCTCCAGGTGGAGGCGGACGGCGGCCGCCTTCCGCACCCCGCGGGGCACGAGGTGGTAGGCACGGACCTCGGGGAGGTCGAGGTGGGAGGACCGGCGTCGGAGCCTCCCGTTGTCCAGGAGCTCCAGCCACTGGAGCCCCGCGGCCTCCAGGGCCCCGGTGGCCTCGGCGGGGTCCACGAGCCCCCGGAGGAGCAGCGTCGCCTCCCGCGGCTCGCGCGACCACGGCTCGTGGAGCTCCAGCCGCCCCCGGAAGCGCTCGAGGAGCAGCGCCCCGGCCCCGGAGCGGGCCATCGCCTCCGCGGGGGGGACCCGGCCCCGGTACGCACCGAAGCAGCGGATGACCGGGGCGTCGGGGTCGGGCCCGTCCACCAGGAGCGCCCCGAGCTCCGCGGCGTAGCCGGCCGCCCCGAGCAGCCGTGCCACCTCGGCCAGGCGCCCCCGGGTTCGTCCGGAGACGAGGACCAGGGCCACCCCTGCCCGGTGGAGCGCGGCCAGGGCCTCCGCGGCTGCGGCCGTGGGCATCCCCTCGGCCGTCGCGAAGAGCGAGCCGCCGGCCCCCACGAGCGTGCCGTCGATGTCCGCGTAGAGGACCCTGGGCCTCCGCGTTGACACCATCATCCACCCACCCTACGCTGGCTTCCCGGGAGGCGACGGTGCTCAAGGTATCCCAACGGCTGGAGTACGCGATGCGGGCCATGATCGAGCTCGCGCTCCGGCGCGATCAGGGGGTGCTCGTGCCGGCGCGCGAGATCGCGGAGGCCCAGCAGGTCCCGCTCCGGTTCCTGGAGCAGCAGCTCGGCGCCCTCCACAAGGCGGGGCTGGTCGAGAGCTTCCGGGGTGCGGGCGGGGGGTGCCGCCTGGCCCGCCCGCCCGAGGAGATCACGGTGGGCGAGATCGCCGACGCGATCGAGGGTCAGATCTTCCCGATGTTCTGCCTGGAGCCCTCCGACCACACCTGCTTCCAGGACTCGCGGTGCGGCCTCCAGGGCTTCTGGGGGGAGGTGGCGCTCGCGATCAAGCGGGTGTTCGACGAGACCACCGTGGCCGACCTCGTGGAGCGCCATCGGCGCGGGATCCCCTCGAAGCCGTTCTTCGCGGCGAGGGAGCTCCTGGCGCGACCCAACTGAGCGGGCGACGGAACCGAGCGCCCGGGCGCAGGGGTCCGCCCTCCTCAGGAGGCCTTGCCGAGGATGCGCATCACCTTCGTGCCGCAGACCGGGCAGGTGCCCTGCGCGGCCTTCCGCCCGTTCTTGAGCACGACCTCCTGGCCCTCGAACCCTCGCTTCTGCCGGCACTTCACGCAGTACGCCTCGTACCTGGCCACCTGGGCCTCCTCTCCCCCCGCGGCGACGTGGCGGGCGCGGGGGATCGTCCCCGACGAGCTTCGAGGCCGCTCGCGGCGACCCCGTGCCCCGATGCTCTTCCCTCCCGTGGGCGGTTGCAAGCACCCGTGGCCGCCCGGGGTCCCCTGCCCCGTCAACCCCGCTCGGTCAACGCCAGGAAGCACCGACGGGCCCGGGCGCGGAGCGGGGCGAGCCCCGGCGAGGAGAGCTCCGCGAGCAGGGGGGCCCGGTCGTCCCCCCCGCCGACGCGTTCCTCGTCCCCGGGGGGCGCTGTCCGGCCCACCCCTGGCAGGCCAGGGCCGCGCCGGCCGGCCCAGTAGGCGGCGATGCCGTCCCCCGCGGCCCGGAGCGCGTCCTCGCCGGGCTCCGCGAAGCGGGTCCCGAACCGCTCGTTGATCCGGCGGACGACGCCCGCCAGGTCCGTGTGCACCTCCGGGGAGGTGGCGACCACGAACCCCTCGCGCCTCGCGAGGAGCGGCTCGTGGAAGCGGGCGTAGCCCCTGAGGGCCTCCCGGAGCGAGAGGAAGGGCTTGGCGAGCACGAGCTCCACCGCGGCCTCGTCGGGGTCCCGGACCACCACGAGGGTGGGGAGCCCCAGGCGGAGGGCGCGGAGCACGTTGGCCGGCGCGTGGGTGTGGTGGGCGATCCGGAGGGGCCGGGGCTGGGCAGCGGCGATCGCGGCCACCGCGAGGGAGTTCCCCGAGCGGGGGAACCCCTCCACCACGAGCTCGGTCCCCGGCCCGGCCACCACGCCGTGGCCCACGAGGCGGGCGCCGGCGAGGGCCAGGGAGCGGGCGGCGAGGGAGGTCATGAGCCCGTAGGCGGCCCGGCGGGCGAGGGCCCCAGCGTCGGACCGGCCCATCATCCGTCCTCCGGAGGGGTGGACGCTCCCGGAGGCCCCACGAGCGCGCGGTAGGCAGCGTCCGCCCTGGCCCGGAGGCCGGCGAGGGCGGGTCCGCGGTAGGCCTCCCGGAGCTCCTCCTTCAGCCGCTCGCGGACCGCCGAGGGACGGGCGACCTGGCGCTCGAAGGCGAGCCCCGACACCCGCCGGCGGTAGTCCTCGTCGATCTGGTGGAAGCAGGCCCGCACGTTCTCCTCGGTCTGCTCGAAGGGGACGAAGTCGGTCCCGAACCGCTCGTTCACCTCGAGGATCAGCCCGCCGAGGTCGGTCGTGATCCGCTCGAAGGGGGCTACCACGACCCCCGCCCGGTGGCGGATGAGCGGCTCGTAGAAGCGGAGGTAGCTCCGGAGGGCCTGGCGGAGCGTGAGGTGCGGGTTACGGACGGCGTAGGAGAGGACGGCCTCCTCGGGGTCGCGGACGCACAGGAGCACCGGCAGCCCCCGGCGCACCCCGGCGATCACCTGGGCGGGGGCGTGGACGTGGCAGGCCACCGCGACCGGCCGGGGCTGGGCCAGGCGGAACGCGGCGACCGCGAAGGACGTCCCGGTCCGCGGGAAGCCCTCGATCACGATCTCGGTGCTTCCATCGACCGGGACCCCGTGGCGGAGCCGGGCGATGGGGATCGCGAGCGCCGGGAAGCGGGCGACCACGGTCTTGAGCTCGTGGTAGAGCCGGCGCGCGGCGGCCCTCATGGCACCTCGGGGACCGGGACGTGGGGCGCGGCGAACGCCCGGTACAGCTCGAGCGCCCGTTCCCGGAGGGCGCGCAGCCCGGGCGCCCGGTACGCCGGGCGCAGCTCGTCCTTGAGCCGCTCCCGCAGGGCGGAGGGCCGGCCGACCCGCCGTTCCAGCTCCTCCCCGATCCCCACCCGCGAGCGCCAGTACCGGTCCATCGCCTCGAAGCAGGCCCGCTGGTTCTCGGGGGTGTGTTCGAACGGCCGGAAGTCGGTCCCGTAGAGGTCGTTGACCCGCCGGATCACCCGCCCCAGGTCGGTCGTGACCTCGGGGAAGGGACCCACGACGAACCGCCCGAGGTGGGGCAGGAGCGGCTCGTAGAACCGGAGGTAGCCGCGGAGCGCCGACCGGAGCGGGAGCCCCGGCCGCACCAGCGCGAACTCGAGCACCGCCTCCTCGGGCTCCCGGATCAGGACGATCGCCGGGATCCCCCGCCGCAGCGCGAGCAGGACGTGGGCCGGGGCGTGGGTGTGGTGGGCGATCCGGGTCGGCCGCCCCTGGGCCAGCTCGAAGGCGGCCACCGCGAAGGAGTTCGCCGACCGGGGGTAGCCCTCGATCACGACCTCGGTGTCGGGGCCCAGGAGGACCCCGTGCCCCCGGAGCCTGGCGAGCGGCGCGAGCAGCCGCGGCCGCTGGGCCACGAGCGTCTTCGCCGCGTACACCGCGGCCGTCGGTACCATCCCAGGATCGCAGGATACGGGAGGAAGGGATGGCCAGGTCCGTGCGGATCGATCCCAGGGTGGAGCCGTTCCTCCGCCACGCCCGCGTCGCGCGGATGGCGACGACCGGACCCGACGGCGTCCCCCACGTGGTCCCGGTCTGCCCGGTCCTCGACCGGGGGCGGGTCTACGTGGCCACGGAGGGCCGGAGCCGGAAGGTCCGCAACCTCGAGGCCGACCCGCGGGTGGCGGTCGTGTTCGACGACTACGTCGAGGACTGGAACGCGCTCCGGCAGGTGATGCTCCGCGGCTACGCCCGCCTGATCCGCCGGGGGCTGCGCTGGAACGAGCTCCGCGAGCTCTTCAACGCCAAGTTCCAGCAGTACCCGGAGATGGCGCCGATCGGGCACGGCGACGTGATCGTCGAGATCGCCCCCGAGGAGGTCATCACCTCGGGGTTCTGACCCGGTCGGGCCTCCCGCCTCGACGCGCCTACGCCGCCGGCACCCGTTCAGCCCAGGTGGCGGGCGAGGAAGTCCAGCTCGACCCGCATCTGGCGGAGCCGCTCGGGGGCCAGGTAGGAGGCGTGGCCCTCGCGGTAGCGGTAGATCTCGACCTCGCCGCCCCGGGCCCGGCGGGCCACCGCCCAGCGCATGGCCTGCCCGAAGGGGCAGCGGCTGTCGTTCTCGGCCACGATCGCGAGCACCGGGGCTCGGACCCGGTCCACGTACGTGAGCGGGTTCCGTTCCTCGTAGAGCTCGGGGAGCTCTTCCGGCGGCCCGCCGAGCATCGCCACATCCCAGGCCCGGAGGGGCGGTGCGCACTCGTAGTGCGCCGCCACGTAGTCCCCCACCGGGACGATCGCCACGCCCGCCCGCCACCGCCCGGGGTGGAGGCCGAGCGCGAGGAGCGTGAGGTACCCGCCCCAGGACCGGCCCCCGATCGCCACGCGGCCGGGGTCCACCGCCCCCTCGGCGGTGAGCGCATCGAGGCCGGCCACGAGGTCCTCGGTCTCGGGGAAGCCGATGTTCCCCCGGAGCGCCTCCCGGAACGCGACCCCGTAGCCCGACGAGCCGCGGTAGTTCACCATCGCCACGGCGTAACCGTGGTCCACGAGGGCCTGGACGGCGGGGTCGAACTCCTGCCGCCAGGCTGACGCCGGCCCCCCGTGGACCCGCAGGATCGCGGGGTGGGGTCCGGGCCCGGCGGGCTCGGCGAGGAACCCGTGGATCCCCTGCCCGGCGGGGTTCCGGAACCGGAGGGGCCGGTAGGGGCGCCCGGGGGGCGCGGCCTCCCCCTCGGGGGCGAGGACCACCCGCCCCTCGGCGTCGACCACCTCTGGGGGCATGGCCCCGGTCTCGCGCCGGAGCCAGACGGCGCCGTCGGGGCGGACCCCGGCCCCGGTGATCTGCCCGCCCGGCGCCGCCACCCGCTCCAGCCGCCCGTCCTGGAGGTCGAACCGGTACAGCTCGTCCACCCCCTCGTGGTCGTGGCGGAGCAGGAGCGCACCCCCGTCCGGCCGCCAGGCTGCGAGGTCGAGGGCGCCCGGCAGGCCGACGTCGAGGTCCCGGAGGGCCCCGGTCTCCGGCTCCCACAGCGCGACCCGCTCGAAGGCCGCCCGCTCGTGGCGGACCGCGAGGCGTCGGTCGCCGGGGACGGGGGACCAGGCCAGGGGGACGAGCGCCCGGCCGGGGTCGGCCAGCTCGGCGACCGTCCGTCCGGTCCGCAGGTGGAGAACGCGGAGCCCCCATCGCTCGATGTCGCCTGCTTGCGCGAACCGCACGCAGAGGAGCTCGCCGTCGGCGGAGAGACCCCCCGTCCCCTCCGGCCAGTCCCGGCCCACGCCGAGGGGCTCGGGGGAGCGGAGGAGCTCGCGGACCTCGCCGTCCCGGGCCACGAGGACCGAGTACCCATCCTCGTGGGCCAGGGCGGCGGCGACGGCCCCCGCCGCCAGGTCGATCCCCATGCTCCAGCCCTCCGGCGCGCCGGGGAGGAGGTCCCGGGGCTCCCCGCCCCTCCAGGGCGCCACCACCCACCGGCCCCGCTCGTCCCCGGTCGGGTCGCGCCACCAGGCGACGCCCTCGCCGTCCGGGGTGGGGAGGGCGTCGACCACGCCGACCGGCTCGTCCGAGAGGCGCCGCCGCCCCCCGGTCGCGAGGTCGATGGCCCAGGCCTGGAACGATCCCCCCTGGCTCGAGACCGCGACCAGGCGCTCGGGGGTCGCCGCGGACCACCGCGGGAACCGGAGCTCGGGCGCGGTGAACCGTCGCTCCCAGTCGGCCGGCATGCGGTCGGGCAGTGTAGCCCGCATCGGGCCTCGCGGCCTGCGCGGCCCGGGCCGGTCGCCTCCCGACGGAGGCGGCGGACCCCTTGCCAGCCCCCGGGTTCCCTCCCTAGAATCCGGTTAGCACTCCAGGGGTGAGAGTGCTAGCAGTCTGGACCGGAACCTGAGAGGCACAGGAGGAGGGAAGGGATGGCTGCGAAGCTCATCACCTTCGAGGAGGAGGCCCGGCGGGCGCTCGAGCGCGGGATGGACATGCTCGCCAACGCCGTCCGGATCACCCTTGGCCCCAAGGGCCGGAACGTGGTCCTGGAGAAGAAGTGGGGCGCTCCCACGATCACGAACGACGGGGTCTCCATCGCGAAGGAGATCGAGCTCGAGGACCCGCTGGAGAAGGTGGGCGCCGAGCTCGTGAAGGAGGTCGCGAAGAAGACCGATGACGTGGCCGGGGACGGCACCACCACGGCCACCGTCCTGGCCCAGGCCATGGTGAAGGAGGGCCTGCGCAACGTCGCGGCCGGCGCGAACCCGATGGCGCTCAAGCGCGGGATGGAGCGGGCCGTCGAGCTCGCCGTGGAGGCCATCAAGAACCAGGCCAAGGAGGTGGAGACCAAGGAGGAGATCGCCCACGTGGGCGCCATCTCCGCCGCCGATCCCGAGATCGGCGAGCAGATCGCCGAGGCCGTCGACAAGGTCGGGAAGGACGGCGTCATCACCGTCGAGGAGTCGAACACCTTCGGCATGGAGCTCGAGCTCGTCGAGGGGATGCGGTTCGACAAGGGCTACATCTCGCCCTACTTCATCACCGACCCCGAGCGGATGGAGGCGGTCCTGGAGGAGCCCTACATCCTGCTCGCGAACCAGAAGATCTCGGCGGTGAAGGACCTCCTGCCGGTCCTCGAGAAGGTCATGCAGACCGGCAAGCCGCTGGTCGTGATCGCGGAGGACGTGGAGGGTGAGGCCCTGGCCACCCTGGTCGTGAACAAGATCAGGGGCACGTTCAAGTCGGTGGCGGTGAAGGCCCCCGGCTTCGGCGACCGGCGGAAGGCCATGCTCCAGGACATGGCGATCCTCACCGGGGGCCAGGTGATCTCCGAGGAGGTCGGCCTCAAGCTCGAGAACGTCGGCCTGGACCTCCTGGGCAGGGCCCGGAAGGTCGTGGTGACGAAGGACGACACCACGATCGTCGAGGGGCAGGGGAACCCCGAGGAGATCAAGGGCCGGATCAACCAGATCAAGGCCGAGATCGAGAAGACCGATTCGGACTGGGACCGCGAGAAGCTCCAGGAGCGCCTGGCCAAGCTCTCCGGCGGGGTCGCGGTGATCAAGGTCGGGGCGGCCACCGAGGTCGAGCTCAAGGAGAAGAAGCACCGGATCGAGGACGCCGTCCAGTCCACGAAGGCCGCGATCGAGGAGGGCATCGTCCCCGGCGGCGGCGTGGCCCTGCTGAACGCCCAGGCGGCCCTGGACAAGGTGGACCTCGAGGGCGACGAGCTCACGGGCGCCATGATCGTGCGGCGGGCCCTCGAGGAGCCGCTCAAGCAGATCGCCACGAACGCCGGGCTCGAGGGCGGCGTGGTGGTCGAGAAGGTCCGCTCGCTCGAGCCGGGCTGGGGCCTGAACGCGGAGACCGGCGAGTACGTGGACATGTTCAAGGCCGGGATCATCGACCCCGCCAAGGTCACGCGCTCGGCGCTCCAGAACGCCGCCTCCATCGCCGCGCTGTTCCTCACCACCGAGGCCGTGGTGGCGGAGAAGCCGGAGAAGGAGAAGGCGCCCACGCCCGGCGGGGGCATGGAGGAGTTCTAGGGTCGAACCGAGGGGCGGGCTCCGACGAAGGAGGTGGTGGAGCCCCCCTCCGAAGCGGGAACGGGGCCCCGGGACGACCGGGGCCCCCTCTCGTTCCGGTCGGCGCCCTGGCCCCGCCCCGCGCGCCCGGGCCGCCGCGCCCCGGCCTCGGTCCCCCTCCACCCCCTCCCGTCCCCCTCCCGTCGCGCCCCCCGCCCGCCTGTGGCACCATCGGTCCGTGGCGGCGATCGAGGGAAAGCTGGAGCGGCTGCGGGGCGTGCTCTCGTCGATGGGCGGGGTCGTGGTGGCGTTCTCGGCGGGCGTGGACTCCACGCTCGTGGCCGCGGCGGCGGCCCGGGCGCTCCCGCACCACCACCTCGCGGTCACCGCGGTCTCGCCCTCGCTCCCGCCGGGCGAGCTGGCCGAGGCCCGCCGCCTGGCGCGCGACCTCGGGATCCGCCACCGGACGGTCCGGACCCGCGAGGTGGAGGACGAGGCCTACCTGGCGAACGGCACCGACCGCTGCTTCCACTGCAAGACCGAGCTGTACCGGGTGCTGGCCCGCGTGGCCCGGGAGGAGGGGCTCGCGGTGGTGGCCTCGGGCGCGAACCTGGACGACCTCGGCGACTTCCGGCCCGGGCTGCGGGCGGCCGAGCTGCACGGGGTCCGCCACCCGCTGGTCGAGGCCGGGTTCACGAAGCAGGATGTGCGGGAGGCGGCCCGCCGGCTCGGCATCCCGACCTGGGACAAGCCGTCGTCGGCCTGCCTGTCCTCGCGGATCGCGTTCGGGGTGCGGATCACCGTGGAGGAACTCTCGAGGGTGGCTCGGGCCGAGCGGTTGCTCCACGACCTGGGGTTCCGCCAGGTACGGGTCCGCGTGCACGGCGACATCGCCCGGATCGAGGTGGATCCGCCGGACGTCCCGCGCCTGGCGACGCCGGGCGTGCGGGAGCGGGTCGTGGAGGGCCTCAAGGCCCTCGGGTACCGGTTCGTGGCCCTCGACCTCGAGGGCTTCCGCTCGGGGTCCATGAACCCGCCCGGGGCGGGGTCGTGAGCAGGGCGCGCCTCCACCTCACGTTCCCGGAGCACCTGATCGAGGAGCCGATCCTGTACCGGGTGGGCAAGGAGTTCGAGGTCGTCACCAACATCCGGCGCGCGAACATCGATGAGCGCTCGGCCTGGGTGATCCTCGAGATGGAGGGGGCGGAGGACGAGATCGCGAGGGCCGTCCGGTGGCTCGCCGAGCGGGGGGTGCAGGTGGACCGGATCCAGGGAGCGTGAGGTGCACGAGGAGCGGGTGCGGATCCGCTGGCGGGACCTGGACGCCTACGGACACGTGAACAACGCGGTGTTCCTCACCTACCTCGAGATCTGCCGCGATGCCTGGGTCCAGGAGGTGCTGGGGCCCGTGACCGACACGTGGAACTTCGTGCTGGCCCGGGTGGCGATCGACTACCGGCGGGAGCTCAGGCTCGACGACGACGAGGTCCTCGTGACCTGCCGCCCGGTGCGGGTCGGGAGGTCGAGCATCGCGACGAGGGAGGAGATCCGGACCCGGGACGGCGCCCTCGCCGCCGAGGCCGAGTCGGTGATCGTCCCCCGCGACCCCGTCACCGGTCGGTCCCGGCCGCTCACGGAGGAGGAACGGGCCGCGGTCGAGGCCGAGCTCGCGTCGGACCGCTGAGGGCCCGCTCTGGGGCCCTCGCGTCCGACGACCGAGGCGCCGTCCAGGAGAGCCGCCGCGCCCAGGCGAAGTGGTCGCGGTACCAGCCGCTCGCGACGTCCCGGATCGTCACCCCGGCCGCCCCGCCCGAGGAGTCCAGGGCCCACCCCCCGCCGAGGTAGAGGTTCACGTGGTCGACCCGGCCATCGGCGTCGCCGTCGTAGAAGAGGAGGTCGCCCGGCAGGGCCCGCTCGAACGCGAGCCGCTTGCCCACCGAGGCCATCTCCGCCGAGCTCCGCTGGGGGAGGTCCCAGCCCTGGTAGGGCCGGGGTGGGACGTTGTCCCAGGCCTCGGTGGGTGCCTTGAGCACCCACCACATGAGCCCCGAGCAGTCGAACCCGCCGACGGGCTGGGCGCCGCAGCAGTAGCCGTCGCCGGTCGGCTCCGCCCACTCCCCGCCCCACACGTACGGGTAGCCGACGTAGCGGATCCCGAACTCGACCACCTGCCGCATCTCCTCGGTGAGCGCGGGGAGCTCGATCGTGGCGTACGGCGCGAGGGCCAGGGTCCGCCACTCGGGTGCCGTGGCGGCCCGGGCCAGGGACCAGGCGACCTCCGCCCGGGTGAGCGGGGTGTCGGGCCCGACGTCGAGGGCGTCGTCGGGGTGGTCGTAGCGGAAGCCGAGGAGCATCCCGAGCAGGAGCGTGCCGAACCCCTCGGGGGTGTCGAAGGCGTACCCATCGGCCGTGTGGAGCGCGTCGAGCCCCGCCGCCTCCTCCCCGAGCCCCAGCGCGAGGACGAGCGCCCGGTGCACCTCCCGGGTCGTCACGGGGTCCCGCGGCCGGAAGCTCGCGCCCTCCGTCGTCATCCAGCCGAGCTGGACCACGACGTTCGCGAACCGGTAGGCCCGGGCCGAGGGGTCAAGGTCGTCGAAGGCGATGGCCGGGTCGACCTCGAGCGCGGGCGCGAAGGCTCGGACCAGGGCCCGGGCGAAGAGCGCTCGCCGCTCGAGGCGCTCGGGGCGGAACGGATAGGCGCCGTCGGGCCCGGGTCGGTGGTCGCGCATCCAGGGGTTCGCCCCCGCGACGAGGTCGATCGCCGACCGCGCCCAGTGGTCCGGGGCGACGTCGGACCATGCGATGGCCGTCCCGGGGGGGCGCAGGGCGGGCGTCCGTGGCCCTGAGCCCGGCTCGCCCCCGACCCATGACCCTCCGGCAGCGGCGGGGACGGGCACGAGGAACAGGGGCAGCCCGAGGGATGCGAGCAGCGCCAGGGCGACGAGGAGCGAGTGGCGTCGGAAGGGCCGCGACGGCATACCATGAGCCTCGGCGGCGCCCGGGCACCGCTTGAGCTCGCCCCTTGTCCCTCGTTCTCCCTACGCACCTCGGCGATGCGTCTGCGCTAGGATGGGCCCCGCGCCGTGTTCGACTGGACCTACCTGGACGCGCAGGGCAACGAGCTGGGCCGCTCCGAGGGGTTCCCCGACGCCGGGGACGCGGAGGCGTGGCTCAGCACGAGCTGGCCGGACCTGGCGGAGATGGGCGTCGAGGAGGTCGTGCTGTACGACCGCCTCCGCGACGTGCGCTTGTACCGGATGGGGCTCGGCCAGGGGTAGCCCCCCGCGGCTCGGGACCGCCGGCCCCGGGGCCGGGCGGGTAGGCTGCTGGAACCGAGGTGCGTACCGCGTCGTTCACCATCGAGACCGCCGGCCGGCGCGTCGTGGACGTGACCGACCGCGTCGCCGCGTTCGCCCGGGAGATGGGAGGGAGCGGGCTGCTCCACGTGTTCCTCCCCCACGCCACGGCCGGGCTCGCGCTCATGGAGACCGGGGCGGGGTCGGAGGCGGACCTCGAGGAGCTCCTCGAGCGGCTCCTGCCCCGGGACGACCGCTACCGGCACCGGCACGGGTCCCGGGGGCACGGCGCGGACCACCTGCTGCCGGTGCTGGTCTCCCCCTCGCTCGTCCTCCCGGTCGAGGAGGGGCAGGTCGCCCTGGGGACCTGGCAGCGGGTCGTGGTGGTCGACCCGAACCGCGACAACGACCGGCGGACCGTCCGGCTCGCGTTCCTCGAGGGTTAGAGGTACTGGCCGGGCGCGCGTTCCTGGCCGTCGAGGGTCGTGGCGACGGCCTGGACGTCGCGCTCGCGGAGCACGAGGTAGTCCTCGCCGTCGATCTCGGCCTCGAGCCCCGCCTGGGGCAGGAACAGGATCCGGTCCCCGACCTTGACGTTACGCACGTCGGGCCCGACGAGGACGACCTCCGCCCACACCAGCCGCTTGGGGGCCTGCGCGGCCGTCGCCGGGATCAGCAGGCCCCCCCGGGTGCGGCGCTCGCCGTCCTCGGGGACCTTCACGACCAGCCGGTCGCCGGTGAGGCGGATCTCCTCCCGCCTCGTCTTGGGTTCGAGGACCTTCGCCATCACCTGCGATTCTACGGCCGCGCCGGCCGGCCTTCCGCGGGGCCACGCCGCCGCTAGGATGCATCGACGTGGAGGCCGCCGAGCTCCTGGAACGGGCCGTCCGCCGCCTCGAGGCTTCGCGGGCCATCGACCACTGGCAGCGGGACCGCGAGCGGATCGAGGCCGAGGACCTCCTGGCGTTCGTCCTGGGGGGCGAGGGGCCGGAGCCCGACCGGATCGTCCCCCCCGCCGTCCGCCGGCGGTTCGAGCGGCTCGTCGCGCGCCGGGTCCGCGGCGAACCCCTGGCCTACCTCAAGGGCTTCACGTCGTTCCGGGGGCTCGAGATCCGGGTCCGTCCCGGGGTCTTCGTCCCCCGGGACTCGAGCGAGTTCCTGGCGCTCCAGGCCGTGCGGCGGCTCCGGCGGCGGCGACGGCCGGTGGCCGTGGACCTCGCCACCGGGGCCGGCCCGGTCGCCCTGGCCGTGGCCAACGAGGTCCGAGGCGCGGAGGTGTACGGCACCGACCTGTCGCGGGAAGCGGTGGCGGTGGCCCGCGCCAACGCCCGGAGGCTGGGGCTGCGTGCGACGTTCCTCCGGGGCGACCTGTACGGACCGCTCCCGGAGCGGCTCGCGGGCAGGGTGGACGTGATCACGCTCCACCCGCCCTACGTGGCCCGGGGCGAGCTCCGTGACCTCCCGCTCGAGATCCGCCGCTTCGAGCCGGTGCACACCCTCACCGACCGGAGCCCGGACGGGCTCGGGCTCGTGGAGCGGGCCATCGCCGAGGGGCGGGGCTGGCTCGAGCCAGGGGGCTGGATCCTGATCGAGGTGAGCCCGGACCGGGCCCGGGCCGTGGCCGCCCGGCTCCGGCGGGCGGGCTACCGCGACGTGGGGAGCACGAAGGACCCCTCGTTCGGGGTGACGCGGGTGGTCGCCGGCCGGTGGCGGTGAGGCGGGAGGCCCTGGGGGCGTCGACGCGCCGGCCCGCCTCAGCCGCCGATCATCGACATGCTCCGGGCGGGCTGGACGAAGTCGGGGTGGTTGATCCGGTGCCCCGACCACTTGCGCCAGACGGTGCGGCGGATCAGCGCCTCGAGCTCGGCGTCATCGGCGCCCGATCGCATCGGGCCGCGGAGGTCGGTCTCCTCCAGCGCGAACAGGCAGGCGCGGAGCTGCCCCTCGGCGGTGAGGCGCAGCCGGTCGCAGGTGTCGCAGAAGGGCTGGGTGACCGAGGCGATCACGCCGATCCCCCCCGGCGCCCCATCGGCGAACCGGTAGCGCGTGGCGGGCTCGTTCCCGTGGCCGACGGGGATGAGCGGGAAGACGCGGTCGATGGCCTCCACGATCCGGGCCGAGGGGACCACCTTGGCCCGCTCCCACCGGTGCTCGGCGTCGAGCGGCATGTACTCGATGAACCGCACCTCGTAGCCCGTTCCCCGGGCCCAGCGGGCGAAGTCCACGACCTCCTCCTCGTTCCGCCCGGCGATCACCACGCAGTTGATCTTGATCGGGGTGAGCCCGGCCCGCTCCGCGGCCCTGATGCCGGCGAGCACCCGCTCGAGGGCGTCCCGGCGGGTCATCTCGGCGAAGCGGTGGCGGAGGAGCGAGTCGCAGGAGACCGTCACGCGGTCCAGGCCGGCCCGGGCGAGCGGTTCGGCCAGGCGATCGAGGAGCACGCCGTTCGTCGTCATCGACAGGTCGGCCTCGGGGGCCACCTCACGGAGCATCCCGACGAGGGTCGGGAGGTCGGCCCGCACCGTGGGCTCGCCGCCCGTGATCTTCACGCTCCGGATCCCGAGCGAGACGAAGATGCGGAGCAGGCGGGCGAGCTCCTCGAACGTGAGCAGCTCCTCCCTCGGGAGCCACGCCAGACCCTCCGCCGGCATGCAGTACGTGCAGCGGAAGTTGCAGCGGTCGGTGACGGAGATCCGCAGGTCGTCCGCGACCCGCCCGAACGTGTCCACCAGCGGGCCCCGGGCGGGCGGGTCGGTCTCCGGCGGACGCCAGCCGCCTCTCATCTCCCCTCCACCGTACGACGGAGTGCCCTCCCCCGCCACCCCGCTCCGCCGTCACACCGATCCGCCCTCCCCCGCCGGGGGCTCCGGGAGCAGGGAGCGGAGCACCGCGAGCGAGCGCTCGAGCGCCTCGCCCCGGGTCTCGCCCGCGGCCTGGTCGCGGCCCACCGCCGTTCCCAGGAGGAACGTGGAGAGCGGGGTCACCCGCCGCTCCACCCGGTGGGCCACGTCCCGGGCCACCTGGAGCAGGGTGGACGTCTCGCCAGGATCGAGGGGAGCCTCCCCCAGGGCCGCCGCCAGGTCGTCGATCCATGCGCCCATGCGGTCGCCTCCTCGTGCGTCGCGGCGGCTCGGGAGCCTACCGCGGGTTGCCCGGCCGCAGGTTGCGATGAGCGGATGCCTATGAACCCCTGGGCGGTCGTGGAAGCGACGGCGCCTTCGACCGCGGGCGTGGGGCGGGCTCGGTGGCGGGGGCGGCGGCCACGGGCTCTGGACGAGGACGCCGGGCGGTTCCGCTACGACGGCGGCTACGAGCGGAAGCGGCCCGACTGGACGTACGAGGAGGGGTGAGGGTGGCGGCGGTGCTGGACCCGATGGACGTGGGGCTGGAACGGCGGGGGACGCTCCGCCTGCGCCCCCGGGGGCTCCTGCGGTTCGGCCTCTCCGAGGAGGAGCTCTTCGAGATCGTGGTGCTCGCCTCGCGGCGGGCGGGGGTGGACCGGGTGTGAACGAGACGGCCGCGCTGAGGTGTCCGCCGTGCGCCCCCGCGT
>Ga0101943_1001056_pt1 | contig 28417 bp, 32 predicted proteins | sample DewCreD2012metaG_5_FD_75244 | JGI IMG/M metagenome (GOLD analysis project Ga0101943, IMG submission 75244) | Hot spring sediment bacterial and archeal communities from British Columbia, Canada, to study Microbial Dark Matter (Phase II) - Dewar... ... | reverse complement strand
GCTCCCGCGCGGCGCCACGCCCATCGACTTCGCCTACCGCATCCACACCGACCTGGGCCATAGCTGCGTGGGGGCGCGGGTCAACGGTCGCCTGGTGCCCCTCAACTACCAGCTCCAGAACGGCGACGTAGTGGAGATCATCACCAGCAAGAGCTCCAAGGGCCCCTCCCGGGACTGGCTCATCCCCAGCCTGGGCTACATCAACACCAGCCACGCCCGCCAGAAAGTCCGTCAGTGGTTCAAGCGCCAGGAGCGGGCAGAGAACATCGCCCGGGGGCAGGAGATGCTGGAGCGGGAGCTGCGACGCCTAGGCTTCGCCCTCTCGGACATCGGCGAGGAGGTGCTGCGCGGCCTCCAGGTGGCCGACCTGGACGAACTCTGCCTGCGCATCGGCTACGGCGAGATCAGCACCCACCAGGTGGCCCTTCGCCTCTCCTCTCTGCTGGAGACGGAGACGGAGACCGCCCCGGCCGAGCCGGCCCAGGCCCCCACCTACACCAGCAGCGAGATCCGCGTCCTGGGTACGGGAGACCTGCTCAGCCGGCTGGCCCGCTGCTGCCAGCCCGTCCCCGGAGACCCCATCATCGGCTACATCACCCGGGGCGAAGGCGTCACCGTCCACCGCACCGACTGTCCCAACATCTTCAGCCTGGAGCGGGAGCGCCTGGTAGAGGTGGAATGGGGCGGCCCGGGTCAGGTCTACCCGGTGGCCGTCCGCATCGACGCCTGGGACCGCGTAGGCCTCCTGCGGGACCTCTCCACCATGGTGGCCGAAGAGCGGGTCAACATGGTGGGCATCCACACGGAAGAGCACCCGGACGGCACCATAACCATCTACGCCACCCTGGAGACCCACGGCGTGGCCCAGCTCATGCGCCTCCTGGCCAAGCTGGAGACCGTCCGCGGCGTCATCTCCGTGGAGCGGCGCTTCCGCGGGGCCCCCAGCGGCGGCTCCTGACCCCTACACCCGGGAAGGGACCCGCGCCAGCCGCGGCGGCCTCACCATCAGGATCAGGGGCAGCGCCGCCACGCTCACCGCTATCCCCAGCCCGAAGGCCCCCGTGTAGCTCCCCATCGCCTCATAGATCACGGCCGCCAGATAGATGCCGATGCCTGCCGCCCCCGCCGCCAGCGAGAATATCAGCCCGGCGATGGAGGAGAGATAGCGCCGGCCGAACATATCGCCCGCGTAGGCGGCGTAGACGGAGCCCGTCGACCCGTAGCCCATGCCGAACAGCGCCGCCGAAACGTAAGTCAGCGCCAGACTCTCCAAGAGAGAGGCCATCAGCAGCCCCGTGAAGCTCACCATCTGGAGCAGCGTCACCAGCACCAGCGTCGGGCGGCGGCCCAGCACATCGGACACAGCCCCGCCGAAGAACCGCCCCACCGTAGACCCCACAGCGATGGCCGATATCGTCAGCGCCGCCTGCCCCGCCGACGCCCCCAGGGACGCCTCGGCGAACCCCGGCAGATGGACCACCGGCAGGAACACCACCGACCAGAACAGGAACAGAAAGGCCGTAAACAGCCAGAAGGCCCGCGTCCGCACCGCCTCCGAGAGCCGGAACGAACCGTCCTCGTCCCCGGCCTGCACCGTCCCCTGCCCGCCCCCCGATACCCCGTAAGGGAGAAGCCCCTTGGACTCCGGGCTTCGCTCCAGCAGCAGCCCCGCCAGAGCGAAACAGGTGATGATCCCCAGCCCGTAGAGCAGATAGGTAGACCGCCAGCCCAACGCCTCCACCAGAGCGGCGGAGAGGATCGGCATCGTCAACTGCCCCACGCCAGAGCCCGCGGCCGTGATCCCCACCGCCAGACCACGGCGGGCCACGAACCACTTCGCCACCGTAGAGCTACTGGGCACGAAGGCCGTGCTCATCCCCAGCGCCGCCAGCAGCCCGTAAGAGAGATAGAAATGCCACAGCCCCTCCGCCCGGGACGTCAGCAGAATGCCCGAGCCCAGCAACAACCCGCCCCCTATCACCACCCACCGCGGACCCCACACATCCGTCATCCGCCCGCTGAAGAAACTGCAGAACGAATACAGAAACGTATAGACGGAGAACCCCAGACTGATGGCCGCCCGCTGCCCAGGCGCAATATCCTCCTCGATACTGGGCAGAAAGACGCCGAAGCTGTACTGCACCCCGTAACTGGCGAACAGCACAACGAAGGCAGCCCAGACGATGATCCAACCGTAATACAGGTCACGCGGCCTGGCCAGCGTCACACGCATCGCTCACCCCTATCGGGACGGCAGGCCCCCGCGGGGGCCGCCGACCCGTCGCTTCCTACTCTCCATGACAGCCCCGGGACAGCTATCCTTTATATACCACAACCACACCAGCGGTTCCCCGCAGCGTCCCCTATCTCTATCCCGGTCCCATGCCCCGCTGCCGTCGACCCCAGAGGAATTGACAGCTACCGCAGGTCGACGGCAAAATAGGTGCACGACGCGGGCCGAAGACGTGCCACCCAGATACGGCCGGCCTCTCCTCTGGGCCTCACTGGCGTGGGCCCCAATCGAACCAAAGTGGGATTGAAAGTCCTGCGAATCGCAACTGGCAGCCGGGGGAGTCACTGGCCCCAATCGAACCAAAGTGGGATTGAAAGGAGCGTTTCTCGCCTGCGTGCCCAGGTAGGGGTTGGGCCCCAATCGAACCAAAGTGGGATTGAAAGGCAGCTGAGCCGTCGCACCGGCATCAGCGAGAGCAGCCCCAATCGAACCAAAGTGGGATTGAAAGTTCTGCCGCCCCGCGCTGGGGCGCGGCCCAAGAGGAGGCCCCAATCGAACCAAAGTGGGATTGAAAGGGGCTTTGCGCGTGAGCTACTACCAGGCTCAACTACGCCCCAATCGAACCAAAGTGGGATTGAAAGACTGAGGAGGCACAGAAGATCCCTGCGCCCCTAGCGTGCCCCAATCGAACCAAAGTGGGATTGAAAGGCGCCTCTCTTTTTGCTGTTGCCCGTTGTTGACTGTTGCCCCAATCGAACCAAAGTGGGATTGAAAGCCGCCGCCCTGGCCCAGGGCGATCCGCAGGCCGCGCCCAGCCCCAATCGAACCAAAGTGGGATTGAAAGCCGGACGGACGTGAGGGACATCGTGGAGAATCACCTGGCCCCAATCGAACCAAAGTGGGATTGAAAGCGAGGAGGGGCTGGCGCGCCTGGTGGGGGTGCACGAGCCCCAATCGAACCAAAGTGGGATTGAAAGCCGTAGCCTACAGGTCCTGGAGCGGGAGATGGAGGAGCCCCAATCGAACCAAAGTGGGATTGAAAGGCAGCAGATACGGGCTGTCGTCGCCGCCCAGAATGAGCCCCAATCGAACCAAAGTGGGATTGAAAGCTCCAGAGCCGCTAGCGCTCTCGCCTCCTTCGTCGTGCCCCAATCGAACCAAAGTGGGATTGAAAGTGCGGAGGATGTAGTCCAGCAGTTGCAGCCGTGTTCGCCCCAATCGAACCAAAGTGGGATTGAAAGGTCGCTATCTCCCCCCATGTTGGTGGCCCAGATGTTGGCCCCAATCGAACCAAAGTGGGATTGAAAGCGATCATCCTCACCGCCAGGGCCTTCTCCACGGCGGGCCCCAATCGAACCAAAGTGGGATTGAAAGTACGCTAGAGCCGAGTTCGTGCGGGCCATTCGCGTCCGCCCCAATCGAACCAAAGTGGGATTGAAAGCGGCGGGAGGCCGCTCCAGCGCCTCAGGAGACGCCCAGCCCCAATCGAACCAAAGTGGGATTGAAAGGGCGGGGTCGCGCAGGGCATAGTAGCCGCATGTACACGCCCCAATCGAACCAAAGTGGGATTGAAAGGTCGGCAGGATGGCCGAGGTGACCGCTCGCCACACTGGCCCCAATCGAACCAAAGTGGGATTGAAAGGGGCCCGCGCAAGCTAAGGCGGATTAGCTGGCCGGATGCCCCAATCGAACCAAAGTGGGATTGAAAGGAGCTATACGCTAGCGGCCGGGCCACTCTGTGGCGCGCCCCAATCGAACCAAAGTGGGATTGAAAGGAAGAGGTTGTGGCCCTGGTCGAGGAGGCAGGGGCCCGCCCCAATCGAACCAAAGTGGGATTGAAAGCAAATGAGGCAGCATACATACGGGTGATACGCTTTCTGCCCCAATCGAACCAAAGTGGGATTGAAAGCCGGGACAGGGTTCCTACTTAGGCCGGCGCCACAGAGGCCCCAATCGAACCAAAGTGGGATTGAAAGCTTACTTTTAGTAAGCGACCGGAGGGCACAAAAAAGGCCCCAATCGAACCAAAGTGGGATTGAAAGCGCGCGCGTGGCGGTAGCCGCCGATGGCGTCGCCGCCGCCCCAATCGAACCAAAGTGGGATTGAAAGGCTGCAGGGCAAGGGCGATGTCGTCCTGCGCGGCCTCGCCCCAATCGAACCAAAGTGGGATTGAAAGGGAGGAGGAGGTGGGGACGGGAGCGGATGAACGATGCGCCCCAATCGAACCAAAGTGGGATTGAAAGGCGACGGTTGGGTCGTCGCCGTCGACATCGGGCGGGACGGCCCCAATCGAACCAAAGTGGGATTGAAAGGACGTCGGGCGGGCTACCTTGGTAGCCCGATATGTCGCCCCAATCGAACCAAAGTGGGATTGAAAGGCTGCAGGGCAAGGGCGATGTCGTCCTGCGCGGCCTGCCCCAATCGAACCAAAGTGGGATTGAAAGGAGGGGAGGACGTAACGGGCCTCCCACAGGGGCAGGGCCCCAATCGAACCAAAGTGGGATTGAAAGCATGGAGCTCGCGCTCCATGAGGGCCCGCAGGACCGGCCCCAATCGAACCAAAGTGGGATTGAAAGCAGGGGCAGGTCCTTGGCCACGTCGCTATCTCCCCCCAGCCCCAATCGAACCAAAGTGGGATTGAAAGGGACGAGGACGGGCTGACGGTGAGCTTCGAGCAGAACGCCCCAATCGAACCAAAGTGGGATTGAAAGGGCGGCGGCCGACTTCGAGGAGAGGTTCCTCTCCATCGCCCCAATCGAACCAAAGTGGGATTGAAAGCCGTCACTGCTTGCAGCACCTCCTCCGCCTGCAGCCGGCCCCAATCGAACCAAAGTGGGATTGAAAGTCAGCAGCGTGACGGGTTAGGCGGAGAACCTTGGTGGCGCCCCAATCGAACCAAAGTGGGATTGAAAGCTTTGGCTTGGCCTAGCTGGTACCTGGCGTGGAAGTGCCCCAATCGAACCAAAGTGGGATTGAAAGAGACTTCATCTTCAGTGGCAGGGCGGGCCCCAGAGATGCCCCAATCGAACCAAAGTGGGATTGAAAGAGTTGGCCGACGGAGCCGTGACCACGGCCAAGTTGGGCCCCAATCGAACCAAAGTGGGATTGAAAGGGGCATCATCGCCGCGGTGGGCTTTCTTTCGCGTGCGCCCCAATCGAACCAAAGTGGGATTGAAAGGGTGACCGCCACCCAGCGGATGCTGGCCTACGGCTTGCCCCAATCGAACCAAAGTGGGATTGAAAGCGTGGAACGTCGCCTGCGAGTACTCGATGCCCTCCCGCCCCAATCGAACCAAAGTGGGATTGAAAGCCGCCCTCGCTCCGCTGTTGCTGACATCCCTCTCTAGCCCCAATCGAACCAAAGTGGGATTGAAAGGCGCGTGAGGCGAGGCGGGAGCTGGGTGGAAGCACCGCCCCAATCGAACCAAAGTGGGATTGAAAGCACCCCCAGCCGCACCACCCTCTCCCTGCCCCCCTTGCCCCAATCGAACCAAAGTGGGATTGAAAGGGTAGACCACGCAGTGGGCGTGTCTCCGTCTGCCCTGCCCCAATCGAACCAAAGTGGGATTGAAAGGCTGTAGTCAATATCAACCTGAACGTCGAGGGCGACCCCAATCGAACCAAAGTGGGATTGAAAGAGGCACGGTAGAACCGCTGCCCGTCCCGCTCCTCGACCCCCAATCGAACCAAAGTGGGATTGAAAGGTGGAGGGCAGGTGGGCCTTTCAGCCATGGCTAACACCTCCCAATCGAACCAAAGTGGGATTGAAAGGTGGGCGAGGTCAGGGCGGAGGTCAATCACGGGCGCCCCCCAATCGAACCAAAGTGGGATTGAAAGGCATGCTGCCTATGAGGAGGCGGGACCGCTCCAGACACCCCCAATCGAACCAAAGTGGGATTGAAAGCGGGAGTGGTCGCCTGAGCGATGGCAGATGAGGATACCCCCAATCGAACCAAAGTGGGATTGAAAGCTGCTCGGCTGCCTCTAGGTCGTTGCTCAAGGCAGACCCCCAATCGAACCAAAGTGGGATTGAAAGCTCGCGGTCGGTCACGGCCCGGAAGCGGCCGAAGAAGGCCCCAATCGAACCAAAGTGGGATTGAAAGGGGGGAGATAGAGCAGGCCCTGGCCCGCCTCATGCCCCCCGCCCCAATCGAACCAAAGTGGGATTGAAAGAGTTGTCATTCTCATCAAATACGCCAGTAACCCGCAAGCCCCAATCGAACCAAAGTGGGATTGAAAGGGGAGAGCGTGGCGGGGGCGCTGAGGAAATGCTCCCAGCCCCAATCGAACCAAAGTGGGATTGAAAGACGTTCGGTAGGCAAGTGGGCGGGGCCTAGTGCTCCGGCCCCAATCGAACCAAAGTGGGATTGAAAGCGGTTCGACCGGGGGCGCTGGCGGCGGGCGGCATACGGGCCCCAATCGAACCAAAGTGGGATTGAAAGCGCCGGAGACGCCGGGGTAGTAGCTGGCGGTGAGGGCCAGGCCCCAATCGAACCAAAGTGGGATTGAAAGATGGTAGGTGGGAGGACGTACGGACGCCAGGGCCAGGCCCCAATCGAACCAAAGTGGGATTGAAAGAGCAGGTGGGCGAGAGCGAAGCGGTGCGCATGCTGGGCCCCAATCGAACCAAAGTGGGATTGAAAGGTAATAAATACGGGCTGTCGTCGCCCCCCAGAATGAGCCCCAATCGAACCAAAGTGGGATTGAAAGAGGCGCTGCAGCCGCTCCAGGCGCTGACCGTAGAGGCCCCAATCGAACCAAAGTGGGATTGAAAGCAGGCAGGAGTGTAAGGACTCCACCGGGGGCACCAGCGCCCCAATCGAACCAAAGTGGGATTGAAAGTTGTCCAGGAGGGCGCCGCTCACGTTGTCCCTCAGGGCCCCAATCGAACCAAAGTGGGATTGAAAGGCATAGGCGTATGACATAGGGTGGGCCCGGGCTCGCACGCCCCAATCGAACCAAAGTGGGATTGAAAGTAGAGGTAGGCGTGGGCCTTGAAGCCGGCCGTGTAGGCCCCAATCGAACCAAAGTGGGATTGAAAGCGGGCTGCTCATGCGGCAGCCCACCCGGGGGGACGTGCCCCAATCGAACCAAAGTGGGATTGAAAGCGTCACCAGGGAGGGCGACTGGCTGGTCTGGAGGCGCCCCAATCGAACCAAAGTGGGATTGAAAGGGGGATGAAGATGGTCGAGATAGAGGAGTCCCTGGGGCCCCAATCGAACCAAAGTGGGATTGAAAGTTGCTGGCGCGGGCGGCCCAGGCCCTGGTGGAGCAGGCCCCAATCGAACCAAAGTGGGATTGAAAGCGGCTGGTCGCCACCAGGACGGGCGGCTCCCCTATGCGGCCCCAATCGAACCAAAGTGGGATTGAAAGCCCGTCCTGCCTAGCCCGGGCGGGGCGGGAAGAGACAGGCCCCAATCGAACCAAAGTGGGATTGAAAGGTGTCGGTGTCGCCCACGATGGGCATGATGGCCGGCGCCCCAATCGAACCAAAGTGGGATTGAAAGGGGGATGACCCAGGCGGTACGCCCGTCCCCCGATAGGCCCCAATCGAACCAAAGTGGGATTGAAAGGCGGGAAGCCTATCGGGGGGAGCTGGAGACCATCCGGCCCCAATCGAACCAAAGTGGGATTGAAAGTCTGAGCGAGGGGAGAGGGAGATGCCAGTCATACGTGCCCCAATCGAACCAAAGTGGGATTGAAAGGATATATTGAGCGCCCCTCCCGCCTCGATTACAGCGGCCCCAATCGAACCAAAGTGGGATTGAAAGATGCGCATGCTGCAATGGTGGCACGAACGTCTGGGCAGCCCCAATCGAACCAAAGTGGGATTGAAAGTTCTCAATGAGCTGCTGGCAGCGCCTGAGGAGCAAGGCCCCAATCGAACCAAAGTGGGATTGAAAGGGTTCCTACTTCGGCCGGCGCCACAGGGTGGCCCGGGCCCCAATCGAACCAAAGTGGGATTGAAAGTGTAGTAGCAGAAAAAGTCTTGCCTGATGGCAAAAGCCCCAATCGAACCAAAGTGGGATTGAAAGGGGGCTTCGCAAAAGGGCTGTTTTGCGAAGCGCCTGGGCCCCAATCGAACCAAAGTGGGATTGAAAGTTCCCCCTCGAACTTCCCCGGGCTCCTTTCCATGCTCGCCCCAATCGAACCAAAGTGGGATTGAAAGCCGCTCCAGATAGCGGGAGACGGCCAGCAGGTCCTGCGCCCCAATCGAACCAAAGTGGGATTGAAAGAGGCCAGGACGCCCGTGCGGACAGGCACGTTGCAGGGGCCCCAATCGAACCAAAGTGGGATTGAAAGACGAGGCCAACAACCAGGGCAACGCCCTGAAGACCACGCCCCAATCGAACCAAAGTGGGATTGAAAGCACGTCCTCCCCGTAGGGCACGAGGGGCAGGAGCTTGCCCCAATCGAACCAAAGTGGGATTGAAAGGCGAGGGATGGTTGTTGGTGATGTCGATGCGCATGGAGCCCCAATCGAACCAAAGTGGGATTGAAAGGTATTGGGCTGGCATTTGCCTGGCAGAACCCTGTCAGCCCCAATCGAACCAAAGTGGGATTGAAAGAGATAGGGAGAGTAAGAGGCAGTAAGAGGTCGTCAGGCCCCAATCGAACCAAAGTGGGATTGAAAGCGCGAAGCCCAGGCGGTTGGGTATGCGCCCCTCTCGCCCCAATCGAACCAAAGTGGGATTGAAAGGAGACATACTCCGGTGCTGCAGAGTTTCCACCAACCGGCCCCAATCGAACCAAAGTGGGATTGAAAGACGACATCAGCATTGGCGGAGTATAGGAGCATTCTTGCCCCAATCGAACCAAAGTGGGATTGAAAGCCCAGCAAGTCTGTGACGTAGCGCCTGGCCACTTTGCCCCAATCGAACCAAAGTGGGATTGAAAGGGAGGAGCAGGAGGGCTGAGATGGACGACAGAACACAGCCCCAATCGAACCAAAGTGGGATTGAAAGGTGGCAACTACGTGTGTTGAAACGAGTTCCCACCCTTGCCCCAATCGAACCAAAGTGGGATTGAAAGTTCATTTGGAGATAGAGAGAGCACCTTCCTAACGACGCCCCAATCGAACCAAAGTGGGATTGAAACTTAGGAAGGCATCGATGATTTCCTCTGTGCATGGCCTGCCCCAATCGAACCAAAGTGGGATTGAAACAAGTCTACATCATAGACTTGGGACGCCTTCTTGACGGCCCCAATCGAACCAAAGTGGGATTGAAAGCACTCTGTCTTGTAACTTGTGTTGGCGTTCTTGGCCTGCCCCAATCGAACCAAAGTGGGATTGAAAGGCACTTTATCCTTGTAAATCGTACACTGTGCGCAGGCCGCCTCAATTGAACCGAGCGGGTCGCAGGTAGTGGGAGCCGCAGGTGTAGCGGCCACCTGCGCCCAAGCTTTTATATCGACATGGCACGGAAGGCCACCCACGGGGGCATATGCTCAACAGTGAAGGACAGATTGGCCTTTGGCTACTGACTTGGACACAGGAGCCTTATGGGAGCTAAGGCTAGGCTCGCCTGCCAGGTCCCGGAGCTCGGAGGAGGAGAGGCGACGACTCCAGCGTCCCCTCGACCCCTTACCTGGCAGGCCCTGAGGACCCGCCGTTATCGAAGGGGGAGAGCGTGGGTCCCTCTGCAGGGACGCGAGGGGATCGCACTTTTGTCTCTGATCGCGCTGGGGTGGTAGGGCCTGACGTGCCCAGCGTGGGAGAGGGCAGTGCGAGGGGCGCACGGCCAGGCCAGAGAGATGAGGAGAAAGGGGTGGAAGGTGCCGGAGCCGGAGCGAGCGAACGCCGAGGGGATGGAGCGCTCGACGGGAGCGCCACCAGCGCCGGGCGGGCCGGGCTGGCCTCTATGCTCGCCTCACTGGCGCTGCTGGCATCGGTGCCGGTCCCCCTCCTGGCCCTGGCCTGGGCTACAGGGCTGGCCATCGGTATCGGCATGGTGGCCCTCGGCTCTACGGGGTGGCGAGCCACCCTCCTGGCACGGGTGTCCTCGATCTTCCCCCTGGCTCGGCTGGAGCTGGCGGAACGGAGCATCTGGCTCTCCGGGCCCGTCGGGGAGGCGACGGGGCTGGCGCTGCTCCTCGCTTTCGTCGGCGAGGCGGGACAGGCGTACTCCCTGGGGCTGGCTGGGGGCTGGCCGAGGTGCCCTACACTCTGATGGGGACCCTGCTGCTGCATAGGCTGGGCGCCCGGACGACGTCCGGCCTCGCTCCGGCCCCCCTCGATGGAGGCGAGCATGGCGACGCTGGCAGCCGAGCCGTGGTCGCCCTGGCGGACGCTGGAGCGCTACTCGGCGATGGCTATCCACGTGGGGCTGTCGTTGCTCCTCTTCTGGCAGCCGGCCCTCGTTGTCCTCGTCGCCCTCGGGCACAGCCTGACCAACTACGTCTTCCTGCGGGCCGCGGCCGTCTCCCTCAGATGGGCCAAGGCCCTGGCCGCGGTCGCCGGCTGCGGGGCGCTGACGGCCGGCCTGGCGTTCTCTCGGTGATGGTGTGGATATCTCTCGCCCCTTGACGAGGCAAACGCCCCCCTTCATGCTACACTGTTGCCAGTGAATAGCCGTTACGGGACGCGCCGGGAGTGCTAGCCAAGGTCAATACCTGCGCCATCGTCGGCCTGGAGGGGGAGATCGTCGAGGTGGAGGTGGACATCAGCCAAGGGCTGCCCGCCTTCACTATCGTCGGCCTACCGGATACGGCGGTGCAGGAGGCGCGGGAGCGCGTCCGCTCCGCCATCAGGAACTCAGGCTTCACCTTTCCCCAGAAGCGCATCACCGTCAACCTGGCCCCGGCCGACCTGCGCAAGGAGGGCCCGGCCTACGACCTCCCCATAGCGGCGGCCGTCCTCGTCGCCTCGGGACAGGTCTCGGCCGACCTGACGGACTGTCTCGTCCTGGGGGAGCTCTCCCTAGACGGACAGGTGCGCCACACCGACGGCGTCCTGCCCATGGTGGCCCTAGCGCGGGAGCGGGGCCTGCGCACCGTCTACGTGCCCGAGGCCGACGCCGCCGAGGCCGCCCTGGTGGAGGGCGTGCAGGTGCTGCCGGTACCCAGCCTGTCCGCTCTGGCCGCTCACCTGCAGGGCGAAGCTTCCCTCTCCCCATATGTGCGAGAGCGGGAGGAGGAGACCCTCCCCGGCGCCTGGGACGGGGTGGACTTCGCCCACATCCGGGGCCAGGAGCACGCCAAGCGGGCCCTGGAGGTGGCGGCCGCCGGCGGCCACAACGTGCTGATGGTGGGGCCGCCGGGCGCTGGCAAGACGCTGCTGGCCCGCGCCCTGCCCGGCATCCTGCCCGGCATGACGCCCGCGGAGGCGCTGGAGGTGACGAAGATCTACTCGGTGGCCGGGCTCCTTCCCCCGGGCCGGCCCCTCTTGCAGCAGCGGCCCTTCCGCTCGCCCCATCACACCATCTCCCACGCCGGGCTGGTAGGCGGCGGCCGCCTCCCCCGCCCCGGTGAGGTGACGCTGAGCCACCGCGGCGTCCTCTTCCTGGATGAGCTGCCGGAGTTTCCCCACTCCGTCCTGGAGGCCATCCGCCAGCCCCTGGAAGACAGGAAGGTGACGGTGAGCCGCGCCCATGGCAACGTCACCTTCCCCGCCAGTTTCATGCTGGTGGCAGCCATGAACCCCTGCCCTTGCGGCTTCTACGGCGACGGTCGTCGTCCCTGCACCTGCACCGAGGCCATGGTCAGCCGTTACCAGCGCCGCATCTCCGGGCCGCTGCTGGACCGCATAGACATCTTCCTGACGGTGCCGCGGGTGGAGCATGAGAAGCTGCTGACGGAGGAAGCGGTGGCCGAGCCCTCGGCGGCGGTCAGGGGACGCGTGGAGGCGGCCCGCCAGCGACAGCGGGAGCGCTTCGCCGGCAGCGCCATTTCCTGCAACGCCGAGATGGGGCCGCTGGAGGTGCGAGAGCACTGCCAGCGGCTGCTGGAAGAGGACGCTCGTTCCCTGCTCTCCCTGGCCCTGGGGCGCCTCTCCCTCTCCGCCCGCTCCTTTCACCGCGTCCTCAAGGTAGCCCGCACTATAGCCGACCTGGCCGGCTCCCCTACCATCTCCGCCTCTCATCTGGCGGAGGCGTTGCAGTACCGGCAACGGGGCCAGGGCTAGTCCCGCCACCTAGCGAGCGTTGATCTGTCCCCGTATCTCTCCGCCGGGGTAGCTCTGCGTGTGGACGTTCACGTAGGTGGTGCCAGCCCGCATGGCCCGCACCATCTCGTCGAACTCTCCGGGGGCGATGCCCTGGCCCGCCGGGCCCACCACGTTATCGGCGGTGATGGTGCCGCTCACTGTCCCGGACGCGGGGCAGTCCGGCTTGCCGTCGCCCCCGCACAGGAAGGCGATGACGCCGCCGTTGACCCCTGGCTGCCCCAGGTGGATGTGGGCGAAGCGCACCGCTCCCCCCTCCAGGCCGGAGTAGCTGAGCTCGTAATGCAGGGTGTCGTCGTCCACCAGCTTGACCCGGAAGGTGCCTGTGCCCGTGGTAGAGAGGCTGGGCACCTCCTGGAAGCTCTCCAGGTTAGCCCGGAAGTCCACTGTCTGGGGATGGGCGGAAGTCGGCCGGCCCAGGAGCGCCCAGAGGATCGTCGCTGCGGCGGCCATGGCTGCTGCTGCGATGAGCGCTGACCTGCGCATATTCCTTCCCCCCTCGATGGCGAGCTTTTATCACCTTATACGCCTGCGGCTGCCGAAGGGTTCTCCCCCTTTGTTACACTGAGGACGATGGCTGTCCCTCTCGACTCGCTGGAGACGCTGCGGCCCCTGCTCCTGAGCAGCCCCCTCGGCCTCCTCTCGGACATCGACGGGACGCTGAGCCCCATCGCCCCCCGTCCAGAGGAGGCCCGGGTGCCGGAGGGGGTGCGCCGGCACCTGCTGCAGCTCATAGAGGCCGGGGTGAGGGTCGCCTTCGTCACCGGTCGGCGGGCGGAGGTGGCCCGCCGCTGGCTGGACCTGCCCGGGGCGGTCTATGTGGGGAACCATGGGCTGGAGGTTTGGGACAGGGGACGCCTGCGGTTCGCCCCTGGCGTGAGGCCTTTCGTGGCCCGGGCACGGGCGGCCCTGGAGGAGCTGGCGCCCCTGGGGGGGCTGCCAGGCGTCCTCCTGGAGGAGAAGGGACCGGTGCTGGCCGTCCACTATCGCCTGGCGCCCGACCCCGAGCGGGCGCGGGAGCTGGTCCTGGGGGCCGTCCGACTGTCCCCGGCGGCCCGCGCCTTCCAGGTGCACGAAGGGAAGATGGTGGTGGAGCTACGGCCCCCTCTGGGGATCGACAAGGGGCGGGCGGCCCGTCTCCTGGCCCGGCGCTGGCGGGGCGTCCTGGCCCTGGGAGACGACACCACCGACGCCGATATGTTCCGCGCCCTGCGGGGCCTGCGGGGGAAGCGGGTGGCCTGTGTAGCCGTTCTGGGAGAGGGGACGCCAACGGCACTGCTGGAGCTGGCGGACTACACAGTACCTGGAGTGAGCGGGGTGGAGTGGCTCTTGGGGGAGATGGTCAGAGCCCTTCGCCTTTGGAGACGGCCCGCAGGTCCCGCAACTGACGCTCCAGCCAGGACATGAGGTCTTCCTCCTGGATGAGCCGCTTGAGGGCGGCGGCCCGGCGCTGACGCTCCTCCAGGGGCATGGTGAGGGCCTGGTAGAGGGCCTGCACCGTGCCTTCCAGGTCGGTGGGGCAGATGGAGAGGGCATACTCGCCGAGCTGCTCGTGGGCGCCGGCCATCTCGGAGAGGATGAGGACGCCATCCCCCTTGTTGACCAGGGGCCCCTCCTTGGCCACTAGGTTCATGCCGTCGATGATGGGGTTGACGAAGAGGACGTCGTAGAGGCACATGGCGGCCACCGCCTGGGCGTAGTTGTGCTCGTAGAAGGCGTGGACGGGCTGCCAGTCCTCCTCGCCGTAGCGGTCGTTGATAGCGTCGATGAGCTGGAAGACCTCGTCGGTATAGGTCCGGTAGACGCCCAGCTCGCTGCGGGACGGCACCAGGAACTGGAGGAGGGTGACGCGGCGGCGGAACTGGGGATAGCGCTCCAGGAGCTCCTCCCAGGCCCGCAGGCCGCGCAGGATGTTCTTGCTGGGCTCCGCCCGGTCCACCCGCACCACCGTCTGCTCTCCCAGGTAGCGGCGCAGGCGGGCCTGGTAGCGCTTCACCTCATCGCTCTGGGCGTATTCCAGGAGTCCCTCGGCGTCCACGGAGATGGGGTAGCTGGCCACGTAGACGGTGTGGCCGCGATAGGTGATGACGCTATGGGAGTAGTCTATGGTGACGCCCCGCAGCATGGACTCGCAGCAGTAGAGGAAGTTGCGGGCGTCGCTGTCCGTCTGCAGGCCGACGATATCGGCGGCGCAGAGGCTCTCGTGGATGGCCTCTCGCATGGGGCGGGGGAGGATGCCCCAGTAGCGGGGCGCCGGCCACGGGATATGGGTGAAGTGGAGTATCGTAGCCTGGGGCAGGAGGCGCCGCACCTCGGCGGTAGCTAGGTAGAGGTGGTAGTCGTGGAGCATGACGTAGGGCGGCTCGGGGCTGGAGGCGGCCTCCGCCGCCACCGCCTGGGCGAAGGCGCGGTTGACGGGGATGTAGCCGCCCTCCCAGGCCTCGTGGGCGGCTCGGCCCAGGTTTGGGCTGCGAGGGGTGTTCCACATGTAGTGCTGGAGGAACCAGAGGAGGGGATTGGCGAAGACGTAGTAGAAACGCTGGTAGACGCTGCGGGGGACGCTGACGAAGCGGATGCGCATGTCCTGGTCCGGCAGGTCGATGGCGCCGCCCGTTTCCTCGGTGGCGCGGCGGTCTCCCTCCGTCATGGCAGAGGCGACCCAGATGGGCGAGACGAAGCGGCTGACGGCGGAGAGGGCGGTCACCAGGCCGCCGCTGCCCCGCTGGGGCCGCAGGCTGCCATCGGCCTCCACGTGGAACTCCACGGGGCCGCGGTTGCTGGCGATGATGAGTCGCCGGGAGGCCAGCATCTCGCGGCAGAGGGCCTCCAGGCGTTCCAGCTTGCGGGCGCGGTCCAAGCTGCTCGTCTGCATCTTCTCTCCGGCAAGGATTGCCCAAGCCGCCATAGCCTGTCAACCGCGAGGGCCGGGAGGGCCCGGTAGGGTCCTCATCGCCTGGGCTTGAAGGGGGGAGGCGAGGTGGTTAAGATTAGGCTTGGGAATGCATCCCGCGCCCCCGTAGCTCAGTCGGATAGAGCGCCGGCCTCCGGAGCCGGAGACCGTGGGTTCGAGTCCCACCGGGGGTACCAACAGGACGAGCTGCTCCAGCGGCCCCCGAGGCTAGGGCTGCCTCGTCCCGATCACCGCCGCAGGGAGCGCCCCCACCCCCCTAGTCCACACCCCGGTGGCAAAGGGCACACGGGCTGTGCCGACATCGCCCGCGCGCCCGCCTGGGCAGCTTGTCTCCTCCGGGCGGCCCGCCGTTACGGTAGGAAGATGGACCAGACGCCAGGACGCTAGACGCCCCGCAACTCCTCCTCTGTCATCACCCTGAAGCCCACCTTCATTTGCACCTGGAACTGCGTCACCCGGCCGTCCTGAATTACGCCCCGGATCTGCGTCACCTCGATCCAGTCCAGCCCCTTCAGGGTCTGGGAGGCGCGCGCCACCGCGTTCTGGATGGCCTCTGATACGCTGTTCTCCGAGACCCCCACCAGCTCGATGAGCTTGTACGTCCTCTCGGGCATGGCCACCGCCCCCTTCCGTCTGGAGAGTGGCCGCAGCATAGCAGGAGCCCTGTACCCTGTCAACGGCACTTTCCACAGCGAAGGGCCCGGACAGAGACCATCACGAGGGGAGGCCTTATACTAGTGTTGGCCGTCGCCAGGCCAGGAGGTATCGCCCTGAGCAGACGCGAGCAGCGCCGACGCCCTCTGCCCCGCCGGAGGCGGGCGGGCCCTCCCTTCCCCCTCAACATCATCTTCAGCAGTAAGACTGTCTATGTGATCTTCATCGTGGTCATCATCGCCAGCATGGCAGCGGTGGGGCTGGGCGGCATCACCGGGGGGCAGCAGACCACTGCCCGCCAGGAGCCGAGTCCCGTCCCCTCCCCCACCCCTGGGCAGACGCCCACCAACATCCCGCAGTTCAGCAACCCGGAGCAGGTCATTGAGCCGGGCAGGAGTTATGAGGCAGTGCTGGAGACGGAGAAGGGAAGGATACGCATTCAGCTATTCGCTGACCGGGCGCCCCAGGCGGTGAACAGCTTCGTCTTTCTGGCCCAGCGAGGCTTCTACAACGGCCTCGTCTTCCACATCGTGCGGCGGGACGCCGGCTTCGCCCAGGCCGGCGACCCTACCTGCCGGGCGGATGGTTCCCTGCCCTGCACCGGGGCGGCCGGCCCGGGCTACACGCTGCCGTTCGAGGACAGCGGCGTGGGCCACGTGCGGGGAGCGGTGGCCATGGCACCCATCGCCGGCGGGGGAGACATCAGCGGCAGCCAGTTCTACATAGTCCTGCGCGACCATCCCCTGTGGGACGGCCGGGACACCGTCTTCGGCCAGGTAGTGGAGGGGATGGAGGTGGTGGAGTCCCTGACGGAGCGCAACCCCTGTTTCGACGAGCCCAGCCCCCAGAACCCCTGCCAAGAGGCCCCGCCAAGGGGGGACGCCATCCTCAGCGTCCAGATCCGGTCCAGCTAGTCAAGGTCAGTGACGGAACTCCGGCCTGTCCCGGCCGGGCCCCTGCGCTGGCTGCTGGGGAGGCTGGCCCTGGCCCCTGCCCTCCCCCTCTGGTGGCTCGGTGGGCTCCCGCAGCTCGCGGCGGAACTCCCGGATGGCCCGTCCCAGGGCGCCGCCCACACCGGCCAGCCGCGTCGCTCCGAAGAGGAGGACGACGATGGCTAGGATTATCAGGAGTTCGGGGACGCCCAGGTTGAAAGGCATACTTCCGACGCCTCCTTACTCTCCCCGGCCAGCATAGCACCCCGGCCCTGGGGTGACAAGGCGATGGCCTAGCGCTCGGCCAGGCGTTCTATGAAGAACATCAGGAAGATGAACAGCAGGGTGGCCGCCAGGAAGCCCAGCCCCAGGTGCCAGATGCCACCGATGAGCAGGAAGACGCCGAGGGCGGCGCAGAAGCCCACGCCGGAGACGATGACGATGCGGGCGATGACCAGGGAGAGAGGCGGCGGTGGCTGCTGCATACCCTTTGGATTATGGGCCGCCAGCGACGTTTAGCTCAAGGTGCCTTGCCCAAGCTGCCCTCTCTGGGAATAATGGAGGCGACATCGGACGGGGGGCGGCATGGACTGGCGAGAGGAGTACAGGCGCAGGCTCGCCTCGGCCGACGAGGCGATGCGGCTGGTTCAGCCTGGCCAGCGGGTGGTCATGGCCATGGCCGGGCCTCGCGTCCTGCCGGAGGCCCTCTTTCGCCGCGGTCAGGAGCTGGGCGGCATCGACCTCCGGCTGTCCAACCCCATCAGGGACCCTGGCTGGTACCAGGTGGGGATGGAGCAGCTGTTTCGCATCGAGTTCGAGCTCTTCATCGGCGACTTCTCCCGTCCCGTCCACGACGAGCACCGGGCCACCTACCTTCCCAACCTCTTCAGCACCAACTTCAAGACGCTGGACGAGGGCCGGCCAGAGCGCAAGGAGATAGACGTCTACTTGGTGAACGTCACACCCCCCGACGAGCAGGGGCGTGTCTACTTCGGCATCCACAACTGGAACAAGCGGGCCTACGTCCGCCGCGCTCGCACCGTCATAGCCGAGGTGGACCCCAGCCTGGTTCCCGTCTGCGGGGACAACTGGGTGCACGTATCGGAGATAGACGCTTTCGTGGAGGTGCCGCCCATCACCATCAACGAGGCGGTGGTCCAGGCCTGGCTGCGCCGTGTGCCGGACGAGGGGCTGCGGGCCCAGTACCAGGCCATAGTGGACGAGCTGCCGGACCTGGAGCGGCTGCTCCTCCTGGGGCCCGCCTTCGTGCGGGTGCCGCCGGAGGCGGCCCGTCTGGTGCTGGGACTGGCGGAGCTGCCGCCGGCCTACAGGGCCATCGCCGGCTATCTCTCGGAGCTGGTGCCCAACGGCGCCACCATCCAGATAGGCATCGGCGAGCCCAGCATGTACATGGTGCGGGCGGGCGCCTTCGACGGTAAGGAGGACCTGGGGATCCACACGGAGATGGCCTGCCCGGGGATGGCCAGCCTGGTGGCGCGGGGCATCGTCACTGGCCGCCGCAAGACCCTCCACTGGGGCAAGGCGGTGGCCGCCGCCTGGAGTGGCTCCGACGAGCAGGACATACGGCTGGTGGCTGCCAACCCCACCTTCCAGGTGTATGACCCCGAATACGTCCTGGACCTGCGCACCCTGGGCCAGATCGATAATTTCTACGCCATCAACAACGCCATCTCAGTGGACCTCTTCGGGCAGATCAATTCGGAGAGCGTGTTCGGGCCGCGCATGGTGAATGGCACCGGGGGCCAGCCGGAGCTGCACCTGGGAGCCTTCATCTCGCGGGGCGGGCGGGCCATAACCCTCCTCCCCTCCACCGCCCTGGGAGGGGCCGTCTCCCGTATCGTCGGCACGCACGAGGCCGGCTCCCTGGTGACCATCCCCCGCTTCTTCGCTGATACGGTCATCACGGAGTACGGGGTGGCCCGCCTGGCCGGGAAGAATCACCGGGAGCGGGCGGAGGAGCTCATAGCGGTGGCCCACCCCGACTTCCGGGCGGAGCTGCGACGGGAGGCCCAGCGCCTCTTCTGGTGAGGCTGGCCTGGCCAGGGCGGGGCGTAGACCGCTGCGCCCCTATAATGGGGACGGAGGCTGTCAAGGCCACCCATGAAGACGATGCGCATCAAGTGGCGCAGGGTGTTCGTTCTGCCCCGCGCCCGCCTCCTCCGCGCCGAGCGAGGGGCGGAGGGGCAGACGATGGAGCTGGCCATAGAGGGGCTGGTGTGCGACCTCTGCGCCGCCCGCGTGCAGCGGGCCCTGCTGGCCCTGCCGGGGGTGGTGGATGCCCGGGTGAACCTGGAGTCCGGGCGGGCCATCGTGCGGGGGCGGGGCGCCCTGGAGATGGAGCGTCTGAGAGAGGCCGTACGCCGGCAGGTGCTGCTGTGGCCCCTCCGCCGGCTCCTGTCCCTGTTTTCCAGACCGCGCAGGAGGTAGGAAATGAAGGTCGGGGCCCATGTATCGGCGGCTGGCGGCGTGGACAGGGCCATAGACCGCGCCCTGGAGATGGGCGCCGAGGCGGTGCAGATATTCGTGGCGGCGCCCCAGAGCTGGCGCCGCCGCACCCTCACCCCTGAGGAGATAGAGGCCTTCCGCGCCAAGGTGGCGGAGAGCGGTGTGGGGCCCAATTTCGCTCACGGCCCCTACCTGATCAACCTAGCCGCCGCCGACCCGGACCATCTGGCCAAGTCCGTGGACGCCCTGGTCAAGGACATGGAGGCCTGCCACGCCCTGGGCCTCAAGGGGGTCATCTTCCACCTGGGTAGCCATCGCGGGGCGGGGCTGGAGGCGGTGGAGCGGCAGATCGTGGAGGCGCTGGTGAAGGTGCTGGAGGCGACGCCGGAGGACACCTGGCTGGTGCTGGAGAACTCGGCCGGCATGGGCGGCTCCGTGGGCTCCCGCTTCCGGGAGTTGGGCCAGCTTCTGAAGGCGGCGGCCAGTCCCCGCCTCCGGGTCTGCCTGGACACGCAGCACATGTTCGCTGCCGGCTACGACGTGACGACGCGCCAGGGGCTGGAGGCCGCCATGGAAGAGTTCGACCGCGAGGTGGGGCTGGAGTGCCTGGTGGCCGTCCACGCCAACGATTCCAAGTGCCCCCTGGGTGGCGGCAAGGACCGCCACGAGAATATCGGCCAGGGGCACATAGGGCGCGAGGGCTTTCTGAACATCATCTCCCACCCTGCCTTCCGGGAGCTGGCCTTCTTCTTGGAGGTGCCGGGCTACGATGGCGAGGGCCCTGATAAGCCCAATGTGGACGCTCTGAAGGAGCTGCGGGCCCTGGCCCTGGGTGGATGACAGCATCGCCCCTCTCCGGGGTATGGTCCCGCTTTGGCTGATGAGTCCGAGGGAAGATTCACGCTTCTTTTACGTCTTTGACGTCTTTTGATCTGTAACAATCGCTTTTATCGACTTAGAATGCCACAGAGAGGACGAAAGGTGCCCGGAAGGGGCACCCGTCATCCGTACCTGTGGCTTGTCCCGAGCGCACCGCAGCCGCCTTCGCCAGGCTCTACGAGGAGTGCTACGGCCGGGTTTTCCACTACATCTACTCTCAGGTGCGGGACTTCGAGCTGGCCCGCGATCTGACGGCTGACGTCTTCGTCCGGGCCTTCGCCCGCTTCCACACGCTGCGCCAGTGGGACTCCCGCCTCCCCTGGCTGCTGGTCATCGCCCATAACCTACTGGCGGCCCACTACCGCCGCCGTCAGCGGGAGCAGGCCTTCGCTCGCTCTCTGCAGCAGTATGGAGAGGCCGAGGCCCAGGGGACGCCGGTGGCGGAAGACCTCGTCCTGCTGGAGAGCGAGATGGGGCTCCTGAGCCGCCGGGAGCGACAGGCCCTCTCCCTCCGCTTCGACGGCGGCCTGACGACGGCCGAGATTGCCCGTCTCCTGGGGGTGCGAGAGGTGACGGTGCGGGTGCTCCTCTACCGCGCCCTGAAGAAGCTCCGCCGCGCCCTGGAGGGGAGCTAGGCGGAGGCGGGCTGAAAGCGGTAGATCTCGCCCAGCACCTCCAGGAAGGCAAGGACGGGCCGCGGCCGGCGCCGGTTGCGCCGGTATATGAGGGCGATGGTGCGGCTGAGGGGGGCGGCGTCCACTATGGGCACCTCCACCAGCACCCCCAGCTCCAGCTCCCGCTCGATGGTGACGCGGGGCACCATGGCGATGCCCAGTCCCTCCTCCACCATGCGCTTGGTGGCCTCCAGGGAGTCCAGCTCCATGGCCACGTGGGGGACCATCCCCGCCTGGCGGAAGTAGGAGTGAATGAGGCCGAAGTAGCTGGAGCCACGGTCGAACAGGATGAGGGGTTGGGTGGCCACCTCCTCCAGGCGGGCCTCCCCTCTCTGGGCGAAGGAGTGGTCACGGGGCACCGCCAAGACTATCTCGTCCTCATAGAGGGGGACTGTCTCCACCTCCGGGTGCTGGAGGGAGCGCACCAGGCCGGCCTGGACCTCGTCGCTCAGGACCATGCCCAGGACCTGCTCGGAGCGGCCGGTGCGCACGGAGACGTTAATCCCTGGGAAGCGGCGGCGGAAGGCGTGCAGGATCTTGGGGAGGACGTAGGTGCTTATGGTGAGGGCGGAGCCCAGCCGCAGATGGCCCAGCCCCAGGCTGCGCACCTCCTCCACGGCGTCCCGCCCTTCCTTCACCACCTGAAGGATCTTCAGGGCGTGAGGCAGGAAGGCCTCGCCGGCGTCCGTCAAGCGGACGCCGCGGCCGCCTCGCTCGAAGAGCTCCTCGCCCAGCTCCCGCTCCAGGGACTGGATGCGGGCCGTGACGGAGGGCTGGGTGAGCTGCAGGGCCTGGGCGGCACGGCTGAAGCTGAGCTGCTGCGCTACCTGCACGAAGGCCTCGATCTGACTCAGGTCCATCTCCTGTCCCTCCACACCAGCCTCATGGCATCAGGACTAGTTATACCAGTGTGGGATATCCTGTGGCCGATTATATTCTTCTATCGGGGAAACCGACAACTTTTAGACGTCATCCGGCGGCGCTGGCGGGCCCGCCGGGCCAGGTTAGGCGGGGCGCACGCCCCGCTTGTGCACGGTCACCTCTCCCCGTACCCGGGCCTGACAGGCCAGGCGGAGGCGCCCTGTCCGCGCCTGCGCCTCGCCGAACTCGGCCGCCAGGGTGCGGCGTTCGCTCCGGCCCAGCGGGTCCAGATTGGCCTCTCCCTCCTCCACCAAACAGGCGCAACTGGTGCACAGCCCCTGCCCGCCGCAGGTGGTGGGCCAGTAGAGGCCGTGCGCCCAGGCCGCCTCCATGATGGTCTGCCCCTCCTGGGCCTCCAGGACGAGGCCGGCCGGCAGAACGATGACTCTGGGCATGACCCTCCCCGCCACCATACTACCACCGCTTGCCCGTGAGCGTTGACGTCCCCTTATACTGGGGAAAAGAAGCCAGGAAGGCCACCATGAGGGAGATACCAGCGGAGCTGGCGGGCGAGAGGAGCTTCGTCACCACGCCGGAGATGGGGACGAAGCACCTGGGCGATATATCGGTCTACAGCAGCCCGGCCATGGTAGCCCAGTTCGAGGACCTGTGCACCGGCATGCTGGCCCCCTACCTGGACCCCGGCGAAGGCTCCGTGGGCTACCGGCTGGAATTGCGCCACCTGGCGCCCACTCTCATCGGTCAGCGGGTGACGCTGCGGGCCCGCGTCCGGGAGGCGGAGGGCCGGCGCTTTCTCTTCGAGCTGGAGGCCTATAACGATAGCGGTACCAAGATAGGCGAGGGGCTGCACGAGCGACGGGTGGTGGATCTGGGCCGCTTCGCCGACCGGCTCGCCCGGGGCGAGGGGGGCTAGGGCGTGGACGAGGCGGGCCGCCCCTCCCTGGACGAGCTTCCCCGGGGCTACCGCTTTCCGCCCCTCATCTACACCCTGGATCCTGACTGGGTGACGGAATACCTGTCGGCGGTGGAGGACGCGGCCACGCCGGCCCTGGGAGCGGGGCTGGTGCCGGGGATGGCCCTGGCCACCCTGGCGGTGCGCGCCCTCTTGGAGCAGGTGCGGCTGCCGCCAGGCGCTGTCCACCTCTCCCAGGAGGTGCAGCTCCAGCGGGCCGTTCAGGCCGGGGAAAGGGTCACCGCCGAGGCCAGCATCGTCAGCCGGGGGGAGCGGCAGGGCTGGCTCCTCCTCACCATCGAGATGGCAGCCCGCGACGCCCGGGGAGAGCCCGTGATGACCGGCCGCGCCACCCTGGGGATGCCGGTGGAGGGCGCCACCCCATGAGGGAGAGGGACGCGCCGGACCTGCGGACGGGAGCGGAGCTGCCCCGTCTGGAGAGGCGACTGGACCAGGCGAAGATAGACCGCTACGCCCGTGTGAGCGGTGACCATAACCCCCTGCACACGGATCCTGCCTTCGCCGCGGGCACCCCCTTCGGGGGGACAGTGGCCCACGGGATGCTGCTGCTGGCCTATCTGTCGGAGCTGATGACCCTGGCCTTCGGGCGGCGCTGGCTGGAGGCGGGCCGGCTGCGGGCCCGCTTCCGGGCACCCGCCCGCCCTGGCGATGCCGTCGCCGTCGGTGGCCGGGTGACAGGGGTGCAGGGAGGGCAGGTCACCTGCACCCTGGAGTGCCGCAACCAGCGGGGGGAGCTGCTGGTGAGCGCCGAGGCGCAGCTACCGGCCCCCGCCGAGGCGAGTTAGGAGGTGATGGCCCTGACGAGAGCGGTGATTACCGGCCTGGGCTGTATAACGCCCATCGGCCTCAGCGTAGAGGAGTTCTGGAGCAACCTGGTGGCGGGGGTGTCCGGGGTGGGGCCCATAACCGCCTTCGATGCCAGCGGTCTGGGCTGCCGCATCGCCGCCGAGGTGAAGGGGTTCGACCCCACGGACTACATGGACGCCAAGACGGCCAGGCGCTGCGGCCGCTTCAGCCAGTTCGCCCTGGCGGCCGCCACCCAGGCGGTGGAGGACGCCGCCCTGTCCCTGGAGCAGCTCGACCCCTGGTCGGTGGGGGTGGTGATGAACACCGGGGGCGGCGATGTGCCGGACATCGCCGAAGGGGAGCGGACCTTCCTGGAGAAGGGGCCGGGGCGGCTGAGCGCCTTCCTGGTGCCCCAGCTGGCCCCCAACATGCCGTCCTGTCAAATAGCCATGCGTTACGGCATACGGGGGCCGGTCATCACCTCGGTAGCGGCCTGCGCTGCCGGCGCCTACGCCTTCGTGGAGGCCAAGTGGCTCTTGGACCGGGGCGAGGCGGACGTGGTCATCGTGGGGGGCACGGAGGCGAGCCTCCATCCCCTGACCATCGCCGCCTTCGACAACATGCGTGCTCTCTCCCGCCGCAACGACGACCCACCAGCAGCCTGCCGCCCCTTCGATAAGGACCGTGATGGCTTCGTCTTCGGCGAGGGGGCGGTGGCCATGGTGATGGAGCGGCTGGAGACGGCGCTGGCCCGCGGCGCCCGCATCTACGCCGAGGTGGCGGGGGGCGCTCTCACCAGCGACGCCTACCACATCACGGCGCCGGAGCCCTCGGGGGAGGCGGCCGCCGAGGCGATGCGCCGGGCGGTGCGCTCGGCTGGCCTCTCCCCGGATGAGGTGGACTACGTGGTGGCCCATGGCACCGGCACCCCCCTGAACGATGTGACGGAGACGCTGGCCATCAAGCGGGTCTTCGGCGAGCACGCCTACCGGCTGGCCATCAGCTCCCCCAAGTCCATGGTGGGACACCTGCTGGGGGCGGCGGGCGCCCTCTCGGCCCTGGCCGGGGTGCTGGCCATCCGGGACGGCGTCATCCCCCCTACCATCAACCTGGACGAGCCGGACCCCGAATGCGACCTGGACTACGTGCCCAAGACGGCCCGCCAGGCCCCGGTGCGGACTGTGCTGGTCAACGCCTTCGGGTTCGGGGGGCAGAACGCCGCCGTCCTCCTCCGCCGCTATGAGGGAGATCAGGGAGCTCACCGATAGCCCCCGCAACCTCTGCTTCGGCTGCGGACGCTCCAACCCGGAGGGGCTGCGCATCGCCCTGCGGTTGGAGGGGGAGGAGGTGGTGGGGGAGCTGGCCTTCCGGCGGGAGCACCAGGGCTTCCCGGGGCGGGCCCACGGCGGCCTGGCGGCGGCCGCCCTGGACGAGGCGATGGGCTGGGCCGTCTACGCCCGGGATGGCTGGGCCGTCACTTTGCGCATGGTGGTCCGCTTCCGCCGGCCTATGCCGGTGGGAGAGACGCTGACGGTACGGGGGCGGGTAGTGGAGCGCCGGGGGCGGCGGCGCCTGGCCCGCGCCTGGCTGACCGACGCTGAGGGCCAGGTGCTGGCGGAGGCAGAGGGGCTCTTTCTCCTCCTCTCGGCCGAGGAGACGGAACGGCTGCGAGAGGCCTTCCTGGCTCCGCCCGGGGCCTGAGCCTGCGCCCCCTGGAGCGTAAGGGGCCGCTGCCCTAGCATGGGCACGATGGCCCTTTCCCAGACGTTACGGCAGCCCGGGCCAGAGGAGCGGTTGATCCCCGGCCTGCGCTGGCTCTTCCAGGCGGAGCGGGCTCTGGCCGGCCTCGTCCCCCTAGAGCTGGGCTACCTGGTGGCCCGCCCGGTGGCCGATGCTGTCCACGCCCTCTGGCGGAGCAAGCGGGAGGCGGCCCGCCGCAACTACGCTCGCCTCCTCCACCGCCGCCCGGACGACCCGCAGGTGCGGCGGCTGGCCCGGGCGAGCTTCCGCCACTTCGCCATGTCCATAGCCGAGCTCCTGCTGGTGCACGGCTGGACGCCGGAGGACCTGCGGGACCGTGTCACCGTCCATGGGGAGGAGCACCTGTGGGAGGCGCAGGCCCACGGCCGCGGGACCATCTTCGTCAGCGCCCACATGGGGAGCACGGAGGTGGCCAGCGCCCTCCTCCTCATCTACGGCCACCGAGTCACCTCCGTGATGAACTCTCTGCGCCCGTTATGGCTCCATCAGTGGGTCGTCCTCTCGCGGGCGCAGATGGGGGTGACCCTGCTGCCCACGGAGGGGACGGGGCTGCGGCTGCTGCGGGAGCTGCGCCGCAACGGGCTGGTGGCCCTGGTGCTGGACCTGGGGGTACAGAACGGGGACGGCCGGCCGGTGAACTTCTTCGGCCATCGGACCTTCTTCCCCACGGCGCCGGCGCGGCTGGCCCGCCTCAGCGGGGCGCCCATCGTCCTGGGGCTGGCGGTGCGCCAGCGGGGAGGGCGCTTCACCGCCTACATCTGCCCGCCCGTCCTGCCCGAGCGAGGCGGCGATCCGGAGGAGGACGCCTACCTCACCACCCAGCGGATGGTGCAGGAGCTGGAGCGGTTCGTGGCCCGCTACCCGGCCCAGTGGTACCCCTTCCGGGATATGTTCCCGGCCGAGGACTAGCGAGGGCGGCCGCGACTACTCTCTGGGGACGACGCCCAGGGCCTGGAGCTCCCGTATCATCACCACCTGGCCGGTATACTGGGGCGGCTGGCCCAGCAGCCAGAGAATACACCTGGCCGCCAGCTCCGGCTTCTCCCAGGTGGAGACGTCCACGTCCGGGTTGAGGAAGGTCCAGCCCTCGGACGCCAGATCCATCTCGATGCGCAGGCAGTTGACGGCCACGCCGGTGCCTGCCAGCTCCCAGCCCAGCCCCTCCGTGAACTTCTCCACCGCCATCTTGGAGACGCTGTAGGCCAGCGCCCCCTTCACGCGGCCGATGGCCATGTAGGAGGAGAGGTTGATGATGTGGCCGCTGCCCTGACGCAGCATGTGGGGGAGAACCAGGTGGGTGCAGAGGACGGTGCCCCGAAGGTTCACGTTCATCACCAGGTCCCAGCGGCGCAGGGGCAGCTCGGCGAAGACGGAGGGAGAGTTGACGGCAGCGTTATTGACCAGGATGTCGATGCGGCCGAACTCCTGCAGGGTGCGCTCCACCAGGTACTGCACCTGCTCGTCTTTGGTGATATCGGTGGGGATGGCCAGGGCGCGCCGGCCCAGCGCCTCAACCTGCCGGGCCGTGTCCTCTATGGTGCCGGGGAGACGGGACGGGCTCTCGCTGGTGCTGCGGGCAGCCACCACTACGTGAGCACCCGCCCGCGCCAGGGCCAGGGCGGTGTCCCGTCCGATGCCCCTGGAGGCCCCGGTGACGATGGCGACTTTATCGGTGAGGTCTACTTGCCGCTCCATAGCAGCCCTATAATAGCAGCCTCTCGGCGCTAGGGCGAGAAGGCAGGTGTCCAGAAGGGCCAGCTATGCTATCATCCTGAACTGGAAGGGCAGGCTTCCTGAGGGAGCTGATATGGCCAAACGGGAATTCCGCTTCGCTGCCGATGAGAGGGGGCTCAGGGTCATAGCCCAGAAGCTCGTCGGTCAGGTCATCAAGTACTGGGAGGAGGACGGCGTCCTGCGGGAGGGGCGCGTGACCGCCGCCGAGATCAAGCGGGACCGTTACGGCAACCCCTTCATAGAGGTGGACGTGGAGGAGGTCCCCACGGACGGCAGCGGAGCTACCGCCTGAGATGTTCGGTCCGCCACATCCCTCCCGAGCGATGTTCGATGGCTGAGGTACGCCCCTTTCGCGCTCTCCGATTCTCCGCCGGCATCGGCCTAGGCAGCGTCATCTGCCCCCCCTTCGATGTCATATCGACCGAGGAGCAGGACGCCCTGTACGAGCGCAGCCCCTACAACGCCGTCCGCCTGGAGCTGCCCCGCGGCAACGGCGACCGCTATCAGCGGGCGGCCACCACCCTGCGGAGCTGGGTAGCCCAGGGGGTACTGAAGCAGGACCACTCGCCGGCCTTCTATCTGCTGGAGCAGGGGTTCACGCACCGGGGCCGGCAGTACCGCCGGCGGGCCCTCTTCGGGCGGGTGGGCCTGGAGCCCTGGGAGACCGGCGTCGTCCGCCCCCACGAGCGGACGCTGGGCCCCCCCAAGGAGGACCGGCTCAATCTGCTGCGGGCGGTGCGGGCCAACATCAGCCCCATCTTCGGCCTCTACGATGACCCGGATGGGGAGATAGGTGCCATCCTGCAACGGACGACGGAGCGCATCCCTCCCCTGGCCCGCTTCCAGGACCCGGAGGGCCTGGAGTACGTCCTGTGGCGGCTGGACGAGCTGGGGTTCATCAGAGTGATTCAGGAGAGGCTGGCGGGACGCACCATATACATCGCCGATGGCCACCACCGCTACGAGACGGCGCTGCTGTACCGGGACGAGCGCCACCGGCAGGCCAAGGAGTGGACGGGCGAGGAGCCGGAGAACTTCGTCCTGATGGGGCTGGTGGCGGCCACCGACCCCGGCCTGACCCTGTTGCCCCTCCACCGCCTGGTGCGGTCGCCGGTGCCCCTGGACCGGGCCCTGGAGGCCCTGATGCCCGTCTTCGACATCGAGCTGGTCAGCTCCCTGCCCCGCCTGCTGGAACTGCTGGAGGAGCGGGGGAAGGCCATCACCACCCTGGGGATGGCGGCCGCCGGCTCACCGGACCTCTATCTGCTATCGGCGCTGGACGTGGAGGCCATCGCCCGCCTGCTGCCACCCGATGCCCCCCGCCAGTGGGCCCACATAGACACGGCGGTGCTCCAGGTGGCCGTCCTCTC
>Ga0101943_1001055_pt1 | contig 28418 bp, 17 predicted proteins | sample DewCreD2012metaG_5_FD_75244 | JGI IMG/M metagenome (GOLD analysis project Ga0101943, IMG submission 75244) | Hot spring sediment bacterial and archeal communities from British Columbia, Canada, to study Microbial Dark Matter (Phase II) - Dewar... ... | reverse complement strand
GAAGAAGAAACTGAACGTCGCTGTCTCCGCCATCCCCTCCTGCCAGTACGCCTGAGCCATCGTCAACTCATAAAGGTCGGTGAAGGTCGCCAGCGAGGGTAACATTCGAGGGGTCATGGTTTGTACCACCGGATTGTTCCATGCCAAAGCGGCACAGCGCCGGAGCACCTCTGGCACAATGTCGCACAGCTTAGCGATTCGTCGAGCGGAAGAGACTCAGCGATTGCTGACTACCATACACGATAACCGAAACGCTACCAGAGTGCTGCTACCGACTCTTCCTAGGAAGGTTGGCTGCCTGAAATCTGCAGTTAGCCGCCGGGCACGACAAGGGGTACCCAAATTGCAGAAGTCATCCGCCAGGACGAGTCCAGTAGCCTGCGAGATGACAGCCGACGTTCGCCTGTTCGGGAGAAGACACCATGACCGAGGTCCTCCACCACCTGCTACACCTCACCGCGGGAGAATTGATGAACCGCGAAGTTAAGACCCTATCCGCCGACATGACCCTGAAGGAAGCGGCGCACGAGCTGTCCCGGCTGGGTTTGCGCGGCATGCCGGTAGTGGAACCGGATCGGCGCGTGGTCGGCATGCTCTCGGTCGCGGACCTGGCCCGTTGGGTGGCCTGGCGCAATCAGCAAGCCGGAAGGAAACCGCAAGCTTGCGCCTTCCAACAGGTCGAACGCCATCCGGGCGGCAAGGAAGAAATCCGCTGCCTCTTGCCTTTAGGCTCTTGCCCCTTCCAGCGCTTGCATGTACGCCCCGACGGACAGCAAGTGTTGCTCTGCGGCGATCCTCATGGAATCCCGACAGACTGGCAGATCGTCGAAACCGAAAGCCGCCCCCTCCTAGTGCGGGACGTAATGACCACCGTGGTGCGGTCAGCATCGCCGAATACCACCGTGCCGCAGTTGGCCCGCCAGATGCTTGAAGAGGGCGTCCATCGCTTGCTGGTCACGGATGACTCAGGCTCACTCTTGGGAATTGTGAGTGCCGATGATCTGCTCCAGGTACTCGCCCACATCGATGATGCACGTTTCAGCGATCGGCAAGACGGAACGCGTGAAGAGTGAACTCGCATGCCCCAGTCGATAAGACAATAGGGAGGCCTTGTCGACTCTTTGGATCGAGACAGTCTGGGAAGTCGAGAAGCAGGGGCGGGTATGCAGACTTTTCCAGCGACGATCGCGTACTTTTCCATGGAAATTGGCCTGGACCCTGCGATTCCCACTTACAGTGGAGGGCTGGGCATTCTCGCGGGAGACACCTTGCGGGCCGCTGCCGACCTGGGGATTCCCATGGTCGGAGTCAGCCTGGTGCATCGACTTGGTTACTTCCGGCAACGTCTGGATGCTCAAGGCCAGCAGCGCGAAGAACCGGCCGATTGGAACCCGGAACAGCACTTGGAAGCCTTGCCCCCCCGCATCCGAGTCCCCCTAGAGAATCGACACGTGAGCGTGCGGGCCTGGCGCTACTGGGTCCAGGGCATCAGCGGCTGGAAAATCCCGATCTATCTGTTGGATACGAACTTGGAAGAAAACAACGCTTGGGATCGGCACCTGACGGATCAACTCTATGGCGGCGATGGGTACTACCGTCTATGCCAAGAGGTGATCCTCGGAGTAGGGGGGGCCTCAATTCTTCAGGCGTTGGGTCACGACACGATTGTGACTTACCACATGAACGAAGGGCATTCCGCCTTTCTAGTTCTGGGATTGTTGCGCCAGTTGTGCCAAGGGCAGCTTCCCTCGCAGTGGACCACCGAATTGCACGAGCAGGTTCGGCAACGCTGCGTCTTCACGACTCATACTCCTGTCCCTGCGGGTCACGACAAGTTTGCGGCGGACCTGGTGCGCCGCGTGCTGGGAGAACCGGCGGCCTCCTTGGTGCTGCATCTGGATGGCCAGCCGGACAACATCTTGAACATGACCGGACTGGCTTTGAGCTTCTCGCGCTACATCAACGGAGTCGCCCTGCGGCATGGCGAGGTTTCCCGCGACATGTTTCCCGGTTATCCGATCAATTCTATCACCAATGGCGTCCACGCGGTCACTTGGACCAGCGAGCCGTTCCAGCAGCTCTACGACCGGCACTTTCCGGAATGGCGGCGCGATAACCTGTATCTGCGCTATGCCATCAATTTACCGCCTGCGGAAATCCTGGCGGCCCACTCCCGCAGCAAACAGCAACTCCTCCAAGAGGTGGAACGGCGCACGGGGCAGCGACTGGACCCGGCCGCCCTGACTCTCGGCTTCGCCCGGCGTGCTACGGCCTACAAGCGCGCCGATCTACTCTTTAGCGATCTGGACCGCCTCCGGCGGATCGTCCGGCAGGTGGGACCTTTGCAAGTGCTCTATGCCGGCAAAGCTCACCCCCAAGACGAGGGAGGTAAAGCTATCATCCGCAAGGTGTTTGCTGCCGCCCAAGTCCTCCGCCCTGAGGTCACCGTCCTTTATCTCGAAGATTACGACATGACCTTAGCTCGCTTCCTGTGCGCGGGAAGTGATGTGTGGCTGAATACCCCCCTCAAGCCCCAGGAAGCCTCCGGCACTAGTGGTATGAAAGCCGCTCTCAACGGCGTGCCGAGTCTCAGCGTCTTGGACGGTTGGTGGGTGGAAGGGTGTATTGAAGGGGTGACCGGTTGGGCCATTGGCGAAGACGGCCAGCGCCCCAGCGACCCGGCGCGGGAGGCTGCTTCCCTCTACGACAAACTCGAGTACATCATCGCTCCGCTGTTTTACACGCGGCCAATGGCCTTTGCGGAAGTCCAACGCTCCGCCATCGCCCTCAACGGTTCGTACTACAACGCCCAGCGAATGATGATGCAATACTTGGCGAACGCTTACGCCTCGTGCGGGGCCATCAGCAACGTCATCTGCCCCGTGGTCCCGGTGCGCCAGAGCGTACAAGACTGCCCCCCTGCCAAGTCCAACGCCCAACCGGGAAATTAGCGCCGGCATCTCGACACTCGGCGGCCACCTGTCTTATTTGACGCATTCGTTGTAAAGTTTGTCAAATTCCGGCGAGGTCTTCTTGGCCGCCTGCTTCAACTCCTTGAGCAATTGAATTTCATCCGCATCGACCTTATTATCCGCAAAGATTGTTTTCCTCAGCCAAGCCGCTTCGGTGTCCGTAATCACCCCATCTGCGAGGATATGGTTCTTCACCGCCTCGATGAACAGCTTCATAAACTCCTTGACCGTGGACTTGGCGGATTTCCGCAGGTCTGCCAGAAACTCCAACTCTGATTTGTCGATACGGTCATCCGCGAACAGCGAGCGCCGCAGGATTTCGACTTCACGCGTGTCGATCTTTCCATCGGCCAAGAGCGCCTCCTTGGCAAGTTTCTTCCAATCGGCCATAGCAAGATTACCTCCAAAAGTAAAAAAGAGGGACGAGCTAAACATTCGCTCCAAGCGGGGCGAAGTAGCCGGCCAACTCATACCCCATTATCTAACCTTACCCCATGAATCCACGCATGCAAGCAGAAAGCGCAGAAATTGCTCTCTGTTTCACCAAGGAGGATACCGAACGACGCTGGGGAAGAACGGTAGGAAAATGCGGATCAGCAGGTGGGAAGATACTTATGTTATCAAGTGGCCTGGCAGCTAGGTTGGCACCGTGGGTTCGTTCCCGATCCCCGCAATAGCTCCCTTTAGCTTCTCCTAATCCCCTTCTCCTTATCTTCCTCGATCGGCTAAACGGCGTAACACCTCAATTCCTCGCAGGAGGACCTCATCCGGTGCGGCGTAGGATAGCCGAAAGTGGGTGTCGCGGCGGCTGAAGACTTTGCCGGGAATCAGGAGGAGTTTCTGGCGGATCGCCTCAGTGACAAACGCCGTCGCATCGCCTCCTGGAACTTTGGGGAACAGATAAAACGCTCCGTGGGGAACTACCAACTCGTAACAATCGCGCAAACCTTCGACCATGAGATCCCGCTTTCGCCGATAGGCCTCGCGTATTGCAGACATATCTGTGTCCAAGGCTGTCAGGCCCGCCCATTGGACCATGCTAGGGGCACACACATAGGTAAACTGCTGGAGTTTCGCCATTTCTTGGATCAATCGCGCGGGGCCGTGAGCCCAACCCAAGCGCCAGCCAGTCATCCCGTAAGTTTTCCCGAAGCCTTCGATCACGAGGACATTGTCGCCGTATTGAGCTGGGCTGACCGCTTTTCCTTCGTAGAAGAAGTCGCGATAGATTTCGTCACTAATGACGATCACTCCCCGTCGCTGTGTTACTTCGACCAGTCCACGGGCTGCTTCGGCATCGAGGGCTACACCCGTCGGATTGGCCGGAGTGCTGAGCACCACGGCCTTTGTGCGCGCGGTGATGGCGGCGGCGACCTTCTCAGGGTCCAAGCGGAAATCGGGATAAGTATCCACGAGAACCAACCGCCCCCCTGTGAGGGCGACATGGTTGGGATATGCGACAAAGTAGGGATCCGTGGTGATAACCTCATCCCCTGGATCCACCAATGCTAACATGGCGAGGAACAACCCGCCGCTGGTTCCGCTCGTGACTAGGACCTCACGCTGCTGGCCGGGAAATCGGCGCCGCACCTGGGCGAGCAATCGGTCTCGCAACTCCGGAATGCCTTGAGTCAAAGTGTAGCCGTTGCGGCCTGCGGCGATGGCATCTTGAGCAGCTGTTTTGATGGGTTCGGGCACATCGAAATCTGGCTGGCCGATGCTGAGATCGATGGGGTCGGCTAGCGATTTCGCTAGTTCAAAAATGGACCGGATTCCCGAAGCCTCGACGCGCCGGCTGCGCTCCGCTAGCAATCGCTCGTAATCCATAAATCCACTCCCCATGCTCCATGCTCGCGGAGTTTAGCATAGGGATTGCCTCTTCACTTGCCTCAAATCTACTCGTCTTTCGGGGAGGAATGGAAAGCGGAGCTTTTGGGCCTTGGGGAGACAGGAGGCGAGACACGCCTGCAAGTCTTGGAATCAGGAAACACCCCCCGTGGGTTCCGCAAACGAGGGGCCTGAAAACAGTCGGACCTACATGGCGTTCAGGCGATGATCGCCTTGATGACATTCGCCTTGGCATCGACTCCGGTCAAGCGTTGATCCAAACCCTGGTAACGGTAGGTGAGTCGCTCGTGGTCGATACCGAGTAGGTAAAGGACCGTGGCATGGAAGTCCCGAATATGGACGGGGTCTTTGACGATGTTGTAACTGAAATCGTCCGTCTCACCGTAGATTGTTCCGCCTTTGACACCGCCGCCTGCCATCCACATGGTGAAGCAGCGGGGATGATGATCCCGGCCATAGTTCGTCTTGGACAAGCCGCCTTGGCTATATATGGTTCGGCCGAATTCACCGCCCCAAATCACCAGAGTGGAATCGAGTAATCCCTTACGTTTAAGGTCCTGAATCAGCGCCCAACAGGGTTGGTCGACATCGCGGCACTGGTCGGGCATTCGTCCGGCCACATTGCTGTGATGATCCCAGTTGTTGTGGTAAATCTGGACGAAGCGGACGCCCCGCTCGACGAGGCGACGCGCCATCAAGGCGGTGTAGGCAAAGGTTCCCGGCTTATGGACATCCGGCCCATACATTTCCAGGACTTTCTGCGGCTCTCTGGATAGATCAGTCAACTCCGGCACGCTTGTTTGCATGCGATAAGCCATCTCGTACTGGGCAATACGGGTGTTGGTTTCGGGATCGCCCAGCCGTTCATAGGTGAACTCGTTGAGCCGCTTGATCCCATCGAGGGTTTTCCGGCGAACCTGGGACGAGACACCGGGAGGATCATTGATAAACAGGATCGGGTCGCCACTACTGCGGAAGGAGACAGCGGCATGCTCGCCCGGGAGGTAACCGGACTGCCACAAGCGAGCCGAGATGGCTTGTACCTGCTCCTGATTGCTGGGCGTGGCCACCATAACCACAAAGGTGGGCAAGTCCCGGTTGAGGCTTCCCAAGCCGTAGCTGGTCCAAGCCCCCAAACAGGGCCGGCCGGTGACTTGGTTCCCTGTCTGAATGTAGGTGATAGCCGGTTCGTGATTGATGGCTTCGGTGTGCATCGAGCGGATGAACACCATGTCATCCACCATACGGGCGGTGTAGGGCAGCAATTCACAGACCCACATGCCGCACTGGCCATGCTGCCGGAACTTGAACTTGCTCGGGGCGATCGGAAAACGAGCTTGGCCGCTGGTCATGGTGGTCAGTCGTTGCCCCATGCGGACGCTGTCGGGCAGGTCCTTGTCGAAATAGTCCAGCATCTTCGGCTTGTAGTCGTACAGGTCCATTTGTGAGGGGCCGCCGACCATATGCAGATAGATGACATGGCGGGCCTTGGCCGGGTGATGGGTCTGTTTGAGAGCGGCTCCGAAACCGGTCGGGCTGCCATTGCCCGCGGCGCGCCCCTCCTCTTGCAGTAAAGTCGCCAAGGCGGCGGTACCCAAAGTGAAACTGGCCGATTGGAAGAAATACCGCCGCGTCATCGCCAAGGCATAAGGATGTTCAAACAGGTGGCTCATGGATACCCCTCACATGTTCAAGGCCGGGTGTTTCCCCGCAATCTTCTTACACGGACTGATCCTTGGATTATCCCCATTCATTTGTTAAGCACTTCATCGAGGTTGAGCAATTGGTTAGCAATCAAAGTCCAGGCAGCTAGTTCAGCGGCTTCAAGCCGGGGATCAGACTTATATTCTCCATAAGTGATCAGCTTTTTGGCCTCCTGCGGATTCTGGGTGTAGTAGGACCGCAAGTCCTGGAGGCTCTCCCGGAGCACCTGCACTTCGCGGGCTTCGAGCGGACGGCAGAGGACACGCCGAGCGATGAAGTCGAGGCGTGCCTCGTCCGCCGGATTGTACAGGAGCGCTTTTTCCGCTAGGACACGGGCGGCTTCGACAAACTGGACATCGTTGAGAGTGACCAGGGCCTGCAACGGGGTGTTAGTGCGTTCCCGACGCACGCAACAGGTTTCCCGGTTCGGAGCGTTCAGGATTTCCATAGAAGCAGGAGGAGCAGCTCGCTTCCAGAAGGTGTACATACTCCGACGGTAGAGATTCTCGCCGCTGTCGCGCTTGTAGTTGCGGGTGTTGGAACCGATCATGGCCACGGCTTCCCAAACGCCATCGGGCTGATACGGCTTGACACTGGGTCCGCCGATCTTGCGCACGAGTAGTCCGCTGGCGGCCAGGGCATAGTCCCGGATCATTTCCGCATCCATCCGGAAGCGCGGACCACGGGAAAGCAGGCGATTGTCCCGGTCTTTCTCCACTTTCTCCGGAGTCAGGACAGCGGCTTGGCGGTAGGTAGCGCTCGTTACGATGAGGCGGAAGAGCTTCTTGACATCCCAGCCGCTTTCTCGAAACTCAACGGCCAGCCAATCGAGCAATTCCGGGTGGCTGGGCAACTCGCCGGAGACTCCGAAGTCGCCGGTGGTTTTCACCAGACCTGTACCAAACACCTCTTGCCAGAAGCGATTCACGGTGACGCGGGCCATCAGCGGATGCTCCGGTCGGCAAAGCCATCGGGCCAAACCCAAACGATTGCGAGGTAAATCAGGGGGCATTGGCGGCAGCACGCGGGGAACATCGGCCTTCACCGGGTCTCGCCGTTTGTCGTACTCGCCGCGGAAGAGGATGTAGGCCATCGGTTCGCTATTCGGACGTTCTTGCATAATGTGGGCGACGGTTCCCCGTGCGCGGATGGCGGCCTCTTCCTGTTGCAGACGGGCCAATTGCTCCTGCATCTGCCGGGAAGGAGCATCGAAGGTCTGGAGCCACCAAGTGAACGCCTCCTGCATTTCCTGGGTGGTCCGTTGGGGTAGCGGTTTGCTCAGCACATCCGCGATGACTCCAGTGCGGGACAGTTGCATCACCTCCGCCGCATGTAGCGGGCGCGTGTAGATGCGGACATCTTCCAAACTGACATTGTCTAAGCGGCTCTGCCCTCCATGCCGTCCGTTGAGTGTGAGGGGCACGGGGGTACGGATCTCGCCTTGCACGACTTTTGTCGGGGTTACGACGCTTACCGGAACCACCGCGCCGTTGACAGAGATGGTCACGCCTTCTGCCCGGCCCGTGCCGTCATAGGTAATCGTCAGGTGATTCCATTTGTTGTACGGCAGCGGATTGTTAGCCACGATCTTGATAGCATCATCTGGCCAGTTGTGAATAATGTGGATGCCCGGCCGTTCCCCTTCCAGCCAAACGTCCCAACCTCGATGCTGTTGGGAGGGATCCATCCGCGCCAGCACTGCCCCCGTGACATTTCGGCGGGACACCTTGATCCATAGAGAAACGGTGAACGGTTGCGTGCGGCCAAAGTCGCCAACATCTGGGATACTGGCCACACTGCCGCTTGCGCGAAAGGTCAACGCTTTGCCTCCGCGGGAACCAGCGCCCCACACGTAGCCGTCTCCCAAAGTTAGATGCCGGACCTGTCCACTGACGGCAAACGCCGCCTTAGTTCCCGCTCCTTCATTGAGCGGGGCATGCCAGTGCAGCCCTTCCAAAGGATTGCGGTTGAGCACTCCTTCCGGCGTCGCTGTTTGCCACCACTTATCAAATTCCGGCTTCACCGCAGCCCGGCGCTGCTCCATCTGTTGCTTGACTGCCGCGATTTCCCTCTGAAGTTGGAAGTAACGCGGGCGATCCTCACGCCGGGGGACAGGTACCACCGGCGGCGTGTCCGGAATGTTGCCGTCCATCGCCCCCTGCGTGGTGTTGTTGAAAAACGCGGAGAGGGAGTAAAAATCCCGCATCGTGAATGGATCGTACTTGTGATCGTGACAAACGGCGCAGTTGAGCGTCATTCCCATCCAAACCGTTGCAAAGGTTTCGGTGCGGTCCCGCGCGTAAAGCACGATATACTCTTCGGGAATCACTCCCCCTTCGTTGGTAGTAATGTTATTGCGTTGAAAGCCGGTCGCTATCAGTTGATCCAGCGTCGGATTGGGCAACAGGTCTCCCGCGAGTTGTTCGATGGTAAACTGGTCGAAAGGCATGTTGGCGTTGAAGGCATCAATAACCCAATCCCGGTAGGCCCAGATTTCCCGGTAGTTGTCGAAGTGGATGCCATGGGTATCAGCGTATCGGGCATAGTCCAGCCAATAGCGGGCGCGGTGTTCGCCCCAATGGGGCGAAGCGAGCAGTTTATCTACGTATTTCTCGTAGTAGTTCGGGTCGCGGTCCTGCACAAAAGCCTCGACCTCGGCAGGATCAGGCGGCAGGCCGGTCAAGTCTAAGGCTAATCGGCGTGCGAGTGTCCGCCGGTCGGCTTCCGGCGCGGGTTTGAGACCGCGTTTTTCCAGCTCCGCCAAAATGAAGTAATCGATCGGATTTTTCGGCCAACTCTTATCCTGGACAGCCGGGAGCGGCGGGCGTTGCGGCGGAATCAAGGACCAATGCGGTTGATACTCCGCCCCCTCAGCTATCCACCGCTTCAACAGCGCCTTCTGTTCTTCCGTGAGCTTCTTCTTGGAATTGGCCGGTGGCATCAAGCCTTCGCCATCCGAGGCGTAGATGCGATGGATCAACTCACTTTGATCTGGCTTGCCGGGAACGATCGCTCCCCCCGCGATGGCATCCTCCCGCCGGTCAAGACGCAAATCCGCCTTGCGTGCCGCACTATCCGGACCGTGACAAGCAAAGCAATTCTCGGCCAAAATGGGACGAATATCCCGGTTGTATTGCAATCGGCCTGGTGTGAAAGCATTGAGTCCCTGCGCGGGTGCAGCCACTGCTGGCCCCGAGGCCGACGGACCCAAAGATGCAGGAGATGGCGCCGCGGCGGTTCGGGCTGAAGCTCCGGCTTGAACCCAGGTGCTCGCCACAAAGGGAACCACAGCCGAGGCAGCAGATGCCTCAGTGGGAGATCGTCCGCTAGCTTCACTTGCGACTAGCAGGAAGCATCCTAACACCCCTGCTCCCGCAATACCTCCCACTCCTATCAACAACCTGGATAGACGCCGGTTCATCGCTGGAATACCTCGCTGTGTGGGTTCAACATCGCGGGTAGTCGCACACCCAAACTTTACGACCTTACACACACCCTACATACCACACCCGAAACGACAGTTGTGGCTTACGAAGCTAACGGAATTCCCCATTCTCCTAATTGGCAGCGTGGGATTCCTCCAGGTGGAGATTTTCGGCGGGAATCCATCAGTGAGGCGGGAAAAATTACTCTCAATCACTACGTATTCTATGGCGCAACTTGGACCCCGCAATGGGAAAATTACTCAAAAAGATGCAAGGAACCTGCGACGGAGACCTTCCTAAGCGATCGACGCTGCTGTTTTGCACTTTGGACTGCCCGATGTCCCACTCCCACATTCACAGCCATGGCACCAAAAGAGCACCAATCTGTTGATGCCTCGAACTTCTCGCAGTTGATGCCCCGGAGCGGTAGCGGACTACTCGTTCTTTTTCTTCCGGCGACGGGTCGTGTTGCTACTCTGACCCCGACGACTCCGGCTTCGCTGGGAAGATGAGGGGGAATTAGACGAAGCTTCCGCCGACTTCTCGGAATCGAATTTCGCATCTGAGGTTGATTTTGACGAATCGTCCACGGATGAAGAGGTCATGGAGCTTCCCGCCCTTCGAGCTTGAATGCGTTTGCTAATTTCATCGGCTATATACTTACCTAGCAGATTCCCAAGCTCTACATCTTCCGTTCGCACTACCAAATCAATCAAAACATTGAGAGGGAGAGTAATAATTTTTTCTTCCAATAACCTTTGCCCTATTTGTGATCCACTAGTCAATGCGAATTTCAAAATATATGCTGTCTCGTAAATCTCCTCACGCATTGTTTGTCCTCCAAAAGCACAAAATCCCTTACATTCCCATTGGGATTGCGTTTCTTACACCATCAAATTCTCTGACCCCTTACAGCACTATTTGCGGTTACTGGATCAGGTTCATTACCGCAAACTCGGCGTATGTTATTGACAAAATTAGACGTTTTCTCGCTCTGTCGTCATAAAACCCAACTTAGAACAAATAATTTTCCGCTGTGAGACTTCGCCCAAGCACGGGGATACCCACACGGTGATTGTACCTACCCCCGTCAGGCAAATGCAAGCATGGATCTGACTCGCAAACCATCATAGGCCTCTTGAAGCCTGAAATGTGCGGCGGGAGGCAGGGCCATGTCAGACTCCATGGGCGTTTCCAGTCGCTTGGCGGTCGCTCTCCAATGGAACGTTCCGGCCAGCGGGGTCTCCAAATACTAGCAACTCGCCGCTGGAATTGACAGTTTCCCCTTGCAGCCGAGTAACCGTTGCTGGTAATGTGCCAAGCTCGCGAGAGGTTGTTTGATCCACTGAGGAGAATGCTTTATCCACTTATATTGCTGGGATCGGAGCCAAGGGTGATGCACAATATCGATCAGGGCAAGTCAAATTTGTTGACATGGCGGAACTCCAAGAGTCCGCGACTATGGTATGCAATGATACTGCAACAACCTATATCCTGGATTATTGTATCGTTATGTATAGGTGCAATACTGCGCACTCTAATGTATCTATCGGATCGATGTTTATGGATTGATGAGTGTATGCTCGCACTGAACATTGCCACGCGTTCTTGGTCCGGCCTACTAGAACCCTTGGAGTGGAATCAGGGGGCACCTCTAGGGTACTTGCTTCTCGTGAAAGGCATCACGCAATGGGCAGGGATATCGGAAGGATCGCTGCGGAGCGTGTCCTTTCTCTGTTCGTTAGCAAGCCTGGCCGGTTTTGCGGTGTTGTCCTGGCGATTGTTACCCCCATGGGCGGCAGTGGGAGCGATCGCCTTGTACTCCATTAGTCCTGGCCTGGTGAGCTATGCAGGAGAATGCAAGCAATATGCATGTGACACCGTCGTGACAGTAGGATTACTGCTACTGGCGGAGCGACTCCAACGCCACGGGTCTTGGCACGCCATGCTGGGTATGGCCTTGGGAGGGATGGCGGCCCTATGGTTCTCACACCCGGCGGCATTCGTATTGGCCGGCATCGGCGTTTCATTTTTGATTCAGACAGTGCATCAGAAACAAGTCCGCCGGTTTTTATCTCTCGCACTTATGGGCCTGAGCTGGATGATGAGCTTCAGCGTGTTGTACTTCCTCCATCTTCGCTATCTCGCCCACAACGATTATCTGCAACGATACTGGCAGGAACATTTTTTGCCTCTAACAGGATTGGGAACTGTCACCTGGTTATGGGATCATGGACTAGGTTGGTGTGCGGTCACTGTGGGAAGCAGCGGTGCGCTTGTAGGTGGGGGTTTGGCGATTTGGGGTGGCATCGTGCTGGGGCGAACGCGACGGGAATGGACGATTCTGGTTGTGGGAGTCGTGGGAGCAGCCCTTGTGGCAGCCGCTGGCCATCGATATCCTTTAGCAGGGCGAATGGTCCTATTTCTGACCCCGCTCCTCATTCTCCTGATGGCGGCAGGAGGATGGAGTATCTGGAGGATGTGCACTCCGCAGGCGAGCCTCATTGCCGCCTTTTTGCTTGTAACAGTACTGCTCTCAGCAGCAAGCCAGAGTTTTCGCGAGTGCCGCCGTCCGAGCCGCTCCGAGGAGATACGTCCCCTGCTGGAAGTTGTACGCCAGCAATGGCGCAACGGGGACAAGGTTCTGGTCCTGCGGTCGGCGTTGCCCGCCTTTCTCTTCTACACCCATGAGACACCGTTTCCACCCGGTGTTGTCTGGGCTAATTCTGAACGCTTCATCGGTGGTCAGGCATGGGAACAATGGCAGAGACTGCGTACCAGCGCTCGTCTTTGGGTCCTTGCAAGTCATTACCGCTCGGAAGAAGAAGCGGTGATCCGCACCTTGGCCGAAGGCACAGCTCACCTCGTCGGCGAGTGGCACGAATCGGGTGCTTGGCTCCGCTGTTACGTTCCCGGCTGCCCCGTCCAGGAATCGCCGGCGCTCGGGAAAGATGCTCAGTAACAACAGCAGGGACGGTTCAGCGGATCATGCAGACGGTATCAGGGATGCCTGTCATCGCCAAGTGGTTTTGCTATAGCATTCCGCTTGCAGCATTTTGCCTTCACGACTAAGGTCAATATAGGGGCGAGTCCCCTCTTGATCTGGAGCGAGCCTCATGAAGCGAAAGTCTCAAAGCCGGCGGGAGTTCTTGCAGGATGCGGTGTGTAGCGGTCTGGCCCTGTGGGGCCTGGCGAGCACGAAATCCACCTGCACGGCTCAGATCCTGGATGAAAGAAAGATCAATCGTAATGAAAGAAGGATCGATCCCATTGAACTCCCTTTGGACAAGCCGGGCGTTTGGACATTGCATTTCCGGTATAAGCCGATCCGCATTGCGAATCTGGAAATCTTCGAAGCCGGCGGACGATTGACCCAAGCGACTGTTTGGTACCTCTGGTACCAAGTGTACAACATGAGTGGGGAACCGCAGGTTTTCTTTCCAGAGTTTGAGCTGGTTACCAAAGACTTGAACACTTCCCATCTCGATGAAATCCATCCCTATTTGGTTGCCCAAATCGATCGGATCGAGAACCCCACGCGGGAACCCCGGCTCAGGGTCCATTCGAGCATCGAAATCTCAAAACGTCCGATCCCGCCGAGCAAGCCGGATGCGATTCCGATCACAGTAACTGGAGTTGCCGTTTGGACGAACATGCAACGACGGGCACCGGGAACCAACCGCTTCAGTGTGTATATCTCCGGTTTGTCGAATGGCCTTGCTGTAGAAGAGTCGCCAACGGGGGAGCGGATCATCAAACGGAAGACCCTGCAAATCAACTTTGTCAGGCCCACCGATGACCAACGCCAACGCACCGGCGACATCATACCCGATGAAATGACTGGTCCGGCAGAACAATGGATTTACCGCTCAGCCAGTGTAATCCGCAAGGAAAAGAAGAAGGCGGATTGACAGCCAACCGATGTTTTTAAGGTTTGGTTTTATCTAAGCCCCCTGGACCTTGGCACGGCAATTTTCCATTTCCTGCACCGGATTCTTTCCATCTCGGCGCGCAGTGACCAATGGCCCTTCTCCCGCTGCTAAGTTAGTGCAGTCCATCCCTACCCCTCGGCTTGCAGTTGCATGCTGCAAAGCTTCCAAGGAAAGGGGACATTAAGAGACGACGGTCAAAAGTTTGGCTGAGGAAAAGGCGACTCCAGCACCTTCCGTGCGATCAGCAGGCATGGCTTTTGTGTATCCTCGGTCAGGAGCAGGAAAACGCCCTCCGAGGTTGCGACTGACAGTCGGAAGCTCCGCAGAATCTGTTGGCAGTGCTTGTCCCACAATGCGGCATCGAGAGGGGAACCACACTGTACGACCGTCACGGAGGTGAAGGCAGATTGTTTCAGCGTGCGGCGCAGGTGGCGCAGGTCCGCCGGCAACCGTTCGAGAACCTGATAAGTGTCAGCAAACGGTGTTGTCACTGGACGGTCAGCGGTCAGGAGAGTGGTCCGAGGATGGAGGCGGGCGGCACCCAAGCGCTCGCGGAGCAAATCGAGAAGTCCAGCGCGAACTACAGCAGGCGAAGGATGATAAACATAGTTCGCCAGGGGACCATAGACCGGTGACGGCAAGGGGCCGCTCGCGGATAAAGAGGCTATAAGAGGTCGAGGGGGCTTAGGTGCCTCCGTTTCCCTGGCATCAGCAACCGGCGTGTGTGCCACTTCCGGATCGGGCAGCACAAGGGTAGCACGACGTTCACAGCTTCGCAATGGTCCAAACCACAGGACACATTCCTTTAGCTCCCCTCCCGCAGCAATAAATTCGATTTCCGCCTCGGAACGATATGCTTCGACCGCAGAAAGCGGAAGACCAGGAGCCAACTTGATTCCCCACGGACGCGATGTTCCCCAGCGGGACATCAGAACGGATAAGGGCGGTTGATAATCGTCAGGATGGAGGTGACGCTGGTGGTTTCTCCGACGATCGGGGTCGATCCAAAGGGCCACCGACTCCGACGCCCGTTGAGACCAGGACAAGCAATCGGCGAGCTTAGCCCTGACGCGGGAATCCATGTTCCAAGCGGCTGCGTTGGCTTGGGTCAGAGCAACTCGCAGAGGGTCTTGATCGATAGCCTCGACGAAGCGGCCAGTCATAGCCAGAGCTAATGCATCAGCTCCCAAGCCACAGGTCAAATCCGCTACCATCGGATATCCGGTGTATCGGCTGGCACGATAAAGAGCGATTTTCTCGCCACTGGCTTGTTCCAGAGCTTCACGTGTCGCATAAAGACGTTTCCACCAGGTGGGAAATTTCTGCCGGGCTTGTTGCCGGAGGCATGCCGTTTCCAACGCCGCCTTGGCTAAATCCGGCCGATAGCGCTTCTGTAGTGTCGCTAAACACCGGAGGAGGGACAACCGCGTCGGTTCCAGTGCTTCGGCGTCCGCAAGAGCAGCTTGACCCTCAGTTTGCAGCAGCGCCTGAAATGTCTTCAGGTCCATTATGAATACACCAGCCGATTTCCATTATGCCTCCTCAAGGGGAGAACCTGTCGTCCTCGGTCATTCCCCAAAGGTACGGTAAAGGGCTTCGTCCTAGCTCGTGATCCGGGGAACACAATAGGAGTAGTTTTTGGGCCGGTATGTCCCATCCCCCCTCGTCAGCGGCCTAGCCGTTTCTAACCTATGATCATATCCCTGAACCACGCGATGAAGGAGCCGAGTGTCGATTCCCCCTCCCAGTGAAACGTAACGGAAACGCGTGATCGTATATTTCAACTAGCTAGAAAGGAGCAGCTATGGGTAATCCCGCAGGTGTACGACGCAAGCAGCGGTTGAAGCGAAGGAAGCGGTACGAGCAACGACTAGGTCCTGGTGCCTATCTCCCCAAGGCACTCCGGGAGAAATGGCAGCAAGAACATAAGTCCGACCCACCACCCTCGGATCGCACACCGGAAGCCAAATGATTCTGGAATACGATGCCAATCCGTCTGCGGGGCGAGCTAGATTTGGTCTTCGATTTCTAACTTCAAGACACGGAAAACCCGGTGAAACCAGGAAAAAGCCCCGAAAAAAGCCTGGAAGGGTCACGGCAGCTCGTAAGGTTCCTCTGGGACTGCTATAGCCAGGTGGGCTGGGCATCCAAGTCTAACGGGGCAAACAATTTTTGTTTCCAGAGTTCCACGGCTCCAGCGGCCATAGCGGCATTGTCGGTACAAAGATGCCGGGGTGGGACAAACAACTCCACTCCTTCCCGCGCACACATCGCCTCTAGGGCCTGGCGGAAAGCCTGATTGGCGGCCACACCTCCCCCAACTGCCAAGCGGCGTTGACCCGTTTGGCGCAGGGCCTGCTTGGCTTTGAGAACTAAGACGTCAATCACCGCTTTCTGGAAGCTAGCCGCCAAATTGGCCCGTTTGGGACCGGGAGGCGGAGGGTCCATGCGGCGGGCATTCTGGCCAAAGCAGGCATACAAGACAGCAGTCTTCAGCCCGCTGAAACTGAATGCTAAACGCCCGTCGTCAGCAAAGGCCCGTGGGAAATCGTAGGCTGTCGGATCACCTAGAGCCGCTTCACGCTCGACGGCAGGTCCACCAGGAAACCCCAGTCCCAACAGAGCAGCGACTTTGTCGAAGGCCTCACCAGCAGCGTCGTCCCGTGTCCCTCCCAGAACCTTCATTTCCTGGGCACTGTTGCAGTGCAGGAGTACCGTATGCCCACCGCTAACCACCAGACCCACACAGGGGAAAATGTCCCGCCCTGCTGCCAAGCGACAGGCGAAAACATGACTGACCACATGATTCACCGCCAATAAAGGGATATGCAAAACTGCCGCAAGCATCTTGGCGGCTGCCACTCCCACCAGCAATGAACCGACCAAACCTGGTGTATGGTGGACAGCCACAGCGGAAAGGTCTTTCAGAGTGATGCCGGCTTCTGTCAAAGCAGAGTCCACTACGGGTAGCAACTGACGCAAGTGGGCGCGAGCTGCTATCTCCGGGACCACCCCCGTGAAGGGCGCATGCCAGCGGGTCTGAGAGGCGACGACGTTGGAGCGCACTTCATATTGATCCGTAAATACCGCTGCCGCCGTCTCATCACAACTTGTTTCGATAGCCAGGAAAAATGCCATACGACTGGATTGAGCCTCTCCTCTCCTTCTCAATAGCCAATGTCTCCGCGGTCCTTTCCCGATGCACCTCGGAGTCAAAAGCATTATAGGAGGCAACCCCGCGTGCTCCGAACCAGGAACTGCCGAACTGACTTGAGGATTCTCTTGATGTGCCAGGATCGAAAATAGGGAGAAGACAGGAAGCCCTGCCGCATCGACCTGTAACAGATTGTGTCATGGGATCCGGACTATTTGATGGGCACTTCCCGACTGACAGCTTCGGCTTTACGAGACAACTCCTGCCAGCGCTCCCAATGGTCATCCAGACCCAAGCGCTCCAAATAATCAATATGGGGTCGTTCTCCTTCCCGTTCGCTTAAGAGCGCTTCGGCGGCATGGACCGTTGTAAGCGGTGACACGGTCGTTCCCGGACACTGTTCCGGGATGTGATGCCAAGCGACGGCCTCGACGAGAGGATCCGGGAGTCCCCACAAGCCAAGCAAGTACGCACCGACTTCCGCATGAGTCGCCCCGAAGACCTGGTGTTCCGCCTTAGCCAGTGACATATTCTCGCGGCGCACGAGGTGGAAAACCTCGCGGTAGGTTTCCGGCAACTGACTGGCTAACAGCAACTGGCCAATGTCGTGGAACAAACCTGCCAACGTCGAATCTCGCGTATTCCGTTCATCCAAGCGCTCATGTTGGGCGATCCGGCCCGCAAGTGTGGCCACGGATTGGCTGTGTTCCCAAAGCTGATCGATGCAAAACGGTTTGAGCTGAGCCGGGCTGTAGCGCGAGAACAGATCGGCTGCCAAGACCAAGGTGCGTGTCAATTCCCCGCCTAGAACGCGGACAGCCTGAGCCGGCGTAGTGGCCGGCCGGCGTAAGCCGATCAAGGCGGAGTTGGCTACTTGAAGCAGTTTCGCTGCAATTCCTGGGTCCTGGGAAACCAACTCCCCCACTTTGGCCAGGGAGTAGTCCGGTTTCATCAACTCATCCGCGATCCGGCTGTACAAAGTGGACAGCGTCGGTATCTGACCGAGCCGCCCTACGACCGTCATAACAGAAGGGCTGCGTAGAAGCTCTCGCAGGGATTGTGTCCGCTGGAGGGTGGCATACAATTCCGCAGGATCACAGGGTTTGGATAAAATTCTCTGAACTAAGGGAAGGACGCGGAGTAAGAGGTCCTGATCGCCCGGACCAGCCAAGACGATACGAACCGTTTGAGGGGTTTGCTGCCGCGCCTGGAGCAACAATTCCTGACAAAATCCGGCTGCTAAGCGTACATCCGCCATGATGATGGCATAAGGGCCATCTTCCAGTTGCCGGAGGGCTTCCGGACCGCCACGGCTGTAATGAGGCCGCCATTCCTCCTCCAATGGTTCCATCAACTGTCGCAAAAAGCGGTGCAGATGGGGATCATCCGCCACAAACAGAATCCGGCGGGAGGAAGACCGGCTATCTTCAATCACGGGTGGGACGTCCATATTTCCGGCACTGGAGGAGATTGTTGCCTGTTGCGGTTCCGCTACTCTCCAGACGCTCTTAGCGGAATCATAGTTTAGCTTAGCACTGCGCCAACCGTAATTTCGACCTCGTTTCCTAGGACTGTTATCATCTGCTGACCCACCTTCTTCCATTATCGGGCATAATCCCTACAGCATGCCTGCTCATTTCGTCCTGATCGTCATTTTTCACTTTTGCCCGATTCTCGCCCCGTACCCCATTCCCCCTTTCCCCAATTCCAGGAACCAACGTCCCCAGGGCTAACGACAACGGAAAACAGGACGCCCCATGGCACTTGTAACGCGCAATCATACAAGGAGTAGTCGCGAGAGGAGGCCAGCGGTTGGGTATTGGAGCAGAATAAAATACATTATGCGGGAAGACTATATGTCAAACTCTCCCACGTGTCTTCCAAGCTTCCATCGCCAGGATAGCAGGCTCTGCCTAAGATTTCGGTGTGGCATTTTCGTATTCCGCAAGGGGAGAGCATGATCGGACCGATCCGTACCTATACCGTCCTACCCAAGTTACCTGAACGCCTCCGTCCGTTGCAGACTCTGGCTTACAACATGTGGTGGTCCTGGAATGCCGATGCCGTGGCGTTATTTCGCCGCATCAATCCCGATCTATTTGAGGCCTTGGACCACAGCCCTATCCGATTGCTCGGAGCAACCCCTCAGTCACGTCTGGAGGAATTAGCCGCTGATGATGCCTTTCTGGCCCACATGGACCGTGTGGCCAGTGCCCTGGAACACTACTTGAATGCTCCGACCTGGTATTCGGCCAATTTTCCTCAGGATCGGACGCTGTGGGTGGCCTACTTCTCAGCAGAATTCGGCATCCACGAGAGTATTCCCGTCTATTCCGGCGGTTTGGGCGTGTTGGCGGGTGATCACCTCAAAAGCGCCAGCGACCTGGGTATCCCCCTCTGTGGCGTGAGCTTGATGTATCGAGAAGGGTACTTCCGTCAATATCTCAACGCCGAAGGATGGCAGCAGGAGCGCTATCCGGAAAACGATTTCTTCACTTTGCCCCTGCTTCCCGTCCAGGATGAACAGGGAAAACCTCTTCTGGTGACCGTTCCTATCTCGAATCGGCAAGTGAAATTGCGCATCTGGCGAGTTCAGGTGGGACGAGTGCCCCTTTATCTACTGGATGCCAACATTCCGGAGAATTCTGCGGAGGATCGGGCAATCACCGCTCAATTGTATGGCGGGGATCAACACATGCGCATTCAGCAGGAGATTGTGTTGGGCATCGGCGGCATTCGTGCCTTGCGAGCCATGGGCAAAATGCCGACCGTGTGCCATATGAACGAGGGGCACGCGGCCTTTACGGCCTTGGAACGCATTCGCATTCTTATGGAAGAGCAGCACGTAGACGTGGATACAGCTTGGGAAGCCGTCAAGGCGGGCAGTTGCTTCACGACCCATACACCGGTGCCCGCAGGCAATGATGTCTTTCCCCTAGATATGGTCGAGCACTACCTGGGGGATTACCTGCGGTCGATGGGCATGGACCGCCAGCGTTGGGCGGAGTTGGGACGGGTCCATCCCCAAAATGAGCAGGAACCATTCGGGATGACCGTGCTGGCCTTAAAGATGGCCAATGTAAGCAACGCGGTAAGCAAACTGCATGGTGTAGTGACACGCAAGATGTGGAAGGATTTGTGGCCGGGATTGCCGCCCCAAGAGGTGCCCATCATCCACATCACCAACGGCGTTCATACCCAAAGCTGGCTTTCTCCGGAAATCGCCACCCTTTACGATCGTTATTTGGGCATCCAATGGGTGGAAAAACCGACGGATTTTGCCATCTGGCGGCGCGTCGAGCAGATTCCTGATGCGGAGCTGTGGCGCACGCACGAACGGGCGCGGGAACGGCTCGTCGCCTTTGCCCGCCAACGAGTCAAAGCCCAATTGAAACGCCGGGGGTCTCCTCCGAGCGAAATCGCCGCGGCAGATGAAGTCTTGGACCCTGACGCTTTGACGATCGGTTTCGCGCGGCGTTTTGCCACCTACAAGCGGGGCGACCTGGTTTTTCGCAATCCCGAACGCCTGGCTCAATTAGTCAATAACAAGGACAGGCCGGTGCAGTTCATTTTTTCTGGTAAAGCCCATCCTCGCGATCAGGGCGGCAAGGAGTTGATTCAACGGGTGGTCCACTTCTCCCGTCGGCCGGAGTTTCGCCGCCGCGTGGTCTTTATCGAAGATTATGACATGAATGTGGCCCGCCATCTCATCCAAGGTGTGGATGTGTGGTTGAACAATCCCCGCAGGCCCCTGGAAGCCTCTGGAACCAGCGGCATGAAAGCGGCCGCCAATGGCGGATTGAATCTGTCAATTCTCGACGGCTGGTGGTGCGAAGGGTACGATGGCGACAATGGCTGGGCTATTGGCGCGGGTGAAGAATATACGGACCTCACCTACCAGGATGAAGTCGAAAGCCGGGCGCTTTTGGAAATCATCGAAAATGACATTGTACCCGTCTTCTACCGCCGCGGCGCGGATGGCCTGCCCCGCGAGTGGATCCGGCGAATGAAACGGAGCATCCTGACATTGGTTCCCTTTTTCAACACCAATCGCATGGTGGAGGAGTACACGGAAAAGTGTTATCTCCCTAGCCATCGTCGTTCGTTGCAACTCACGGCTGACCAGGTGCAACAGGCCCGCGCCCTCGCCGAATGGCGCCGCCGTCTCCGCAAAGATTGGAACCAGATCCGCATCGTACACGTCGATGCCCCCACCCACGAAACCCTCCGGGTCGGAGCCGAGTTTCCCGTCAAAGTCCGGGTTCATCTCGGCCCTTTCCGACCCGATGATGTCGATGTCCAGCTTTACTATGGGGCTTTGGATGCCGTCGGGGAAATAGTCGATGCACGAGTGGCGCCCCTTCAGCCTAATGGCGCCACAGCCGATGGAGATGTGCTATTTACGGGGAGCGTCCCCTGCTCCGCCAGCGGGCAATTCGGCTTCAGCGTTCGCGTCTTGCCCAAAAACCCCTTTCTGCCCCATAGCTACGAACCTGGGTTGGTGACCTGGGGTTAATACACTCAGAATTCACTCTCTGGCGATCCTCCAGCGTCTCTCGTTGGCATACGGGCCGACCACGACACGATAAGGTTCTCTGCATCTCGAACCTCAGTAAGTCGCTCGGCCGCCGCTGATGTCAAAGCAGAAGCCTGTGGTGAAGCTGCATTCGGGACTCACAGCAAAGTGCACCAGGGCAGCAACCTCTTCGGGCGTTCCCGGACGCCCTAACGGAATCTTCGATAGCATCATGTCGATCTGCGCCTGATCCAATTGTTCCAAGATGGGAGTGCGAATCACCGCTGGTGCGATGCTATTGACACAAATATCGCCCTTGCCGATCAGTTCCTTGGCCAAAGATTTCGTCAGTGCGATCACCGCGGCCTTGCTTGCCGAGTAAGGAGCCATCTTCGGGTTCCCTTCCTTGCCCGCAATACTGGCGATGTTGACAATGCGGCCGTAGCGCCGCTCGATCATTCCTGGCAATACCGCCTTGCAACACAAGACCAGGCCGATCACGTTGATGTTGAAAACATACTCCCAGTCTTCGCGGACACTTTCCCAAATGGGGACATCCCGTCCTTTACGGCTAGCCACGCCGGCGTTATTGACCAGGATAGATACTGGACCGGCTTTCTCCGTCACCTCTCGGAAGACTCGCTCGACATCCGCTTCGCGGGTCAAATCGCCGACCAACGGCACGCCGCCAATGGCCTCCGCGACGGCATGGGCGTTATCTCGTTGAATGTCGAAGACTCCAACCTTGGCTCCCGCCGCGGCCAATCGCCGACAGATCGCTGCCCCGATCCCCTGACCGCCGCCGGTGACAACCGCCACCTGTCCATCCAAGCGATAAAACTCTCGGCTCATCTTTCCGCTCCGCCAGTCCACTTTCGGAACCTCTGCCACGCGAATCCGTGGCATGAGAAATAGGTTAAGAATCCTTCAGATGAACGGCCAACGCTGCGGAATACCGCCCACCCTCAGCATCTCCGCTCCTTCCACTTTCCGGTTCAGGCAGCTCGATGTAACCATTGGGATGAGATGCCGAACCTTGAAACCCCACCCAAGACAGTTGGATCCACTCTGGTCACTCCGCCGGTGCTGGGTCAAAATGTATTGTCATAGTCTGTGTCGTGATGCCACAATACGTTTGGCGTCTAGGCCGTGGTATTATGACCATACTGGCCGGCAGACGCTGCTGTCGGCTGCTGTTTGAACTAGTAACCCCAACTCCTCACGGATAACAACGCTCCATGAAATCGGTACGCAGCGGTGACGGAGAACGGGCCTTAGCCGTCTTCATCGACTTTGAAAACTTGGGGCTGGGCTTCCAGAATCGCCGAGATCGTTTCGACATCCACAAAGTGCTGGAGCGGTTGGTGGAAAAGGGAAAAATCGTCGCTAAGAAGGCCTATGCTGACTGGAGCCGCTTCAGCAGTTATACCACGGCCCTCCATGAGGCAGCCATTGAACTGGTCGAAATTCCCCGGCGCGGCGTCAGTGGCAAGAACTCGGCGGATATCCGCTTGGTCGTGGATGCCATCGACTTAGCCTATTCCAAAGACCACATCGACACCTTCGTGATCGTTTCGGGAGACAGTGATTTCTCTCCTTTAGTGTCCAAGCTCAAGGAATTGGGCAAGCACGTGATCGGGATGGGGTTGGCGGATGCCACTTCGGACTTGTTGCGGGACAATTGCGATGAGTTCATCTACTACGAAGATCTGGACCGGGCACCCATTATTCCGGTCAGCATGAATGAAAACATACCGGAACGCAAGCGTAAAGCCTTCGCTTTGCTGCTCGAATCGCTGTTGGCCCTGCGTCGGGAAAACAAAGAAATCATCTACTCCTCGATGATCAAAGATACGATGAAGCGGAAGAAGCCTTCATTTAACGAGGAATACTACGGCTACCGGACCTTCAGCGAATTCCTGGAGGATGCCCAACGGCTGGGTTTACTGGAGTTGGAAAAGCATAAACCAAGCGGCATGTACATCGTGACCCGCTTCGGTTTGGAAATGGCCAAGTCTAGTGGTCCGGTGGAGGAGTCGCCTGGACGCTCCGCTCCAGCAGCCGCCAGCAGCTCCAGGGGACCAGGGATGGGCGATGCCGCCTCCGCAATGGGCCGCGCTGCCGACCTCAAGGGCGGCGTCGAGGAACGATCTGGTCTTCTTCCACGGGAGTCGTTTTCCGGAGAAGATAGCGGGCGTTCTACTTCTCCCCCCCGTGGTACCTCTTTACCTTCTCCTCGGCCAAAACATGCTGAGTTGGACGAGCCGCTCTCGCCCATCGATCGGCCTTTGGGCCGCGCTTTAGTGGAGGAAGCGGAGTGGGAAGACGATGATTTGGATCAAGTGCCCAGTTACGGCAGCACGCCGTCCCCCTTGGCACCGCCCCGGTCCAAGTCATCGCCGATGGGGAAAGCCATACCTTCGTCTCCGGTCTCCCCGAAATCCTCGGGTCAAGCAGAGGCTTCTCCAAGCAAGGGGGGCGTTTCCCTGCCCGCAGCCCCGCGCAGCGCCCGGAGTGCAACGCCGTCCCATAGCACCCGTAGCAGTTCTGCGCCGCCTTCTAGCTCTTCCCGCAAAGCGAATCCGCGAGGGGAAAAACGCGGGAGTGGCAGTCCTGTCTCCACTGGCCGGTCCGGTGGTTCCCGCAACGGGGGTTCCTCTGCCTCTGCCACCCGTCGTTCCAGCCCTTCCCCCGACCTAACCGCCCCCCACGCCCCTGCTTCACCTGGCTCGGTCGAAAGCCCTCCGGTGGCGAAAGCGCCTGCTCCTTCCGGTGGAACAATCGCTCCCTTAGGGCAGTATGGTCCTCCACCTCCTCAGCAAGACCTCGGAATCGACGAGGAGGCTGAATTCCGCGCCGGCTTGGAAGATTGACCTACGCCAGCCTTTGCTGGGATGCCCTTGGTTTTCTCATCGTCTTTTCATACCGGGCGGTTTCGGAAAGCCACTCCCCCCCGCCCTGAGGAGTTCCTAAACTTCGCTGTAACCTTCGAGAATTAGCTGGGGTAATAGCCAGAATTGTTGAGCCGGTACACTGCCTGAAAAGCTGGGACAGAGGGACCCACCCGTGCCAATCCTCTTTGCGATCACCCTGTTCGTGAGTGCTTCCCTATTGTTCATGGTTCAACCGATGGTGGCGAAGATGATCCTTCCCCTCTTGGGAGGAAGCCCCGCGGTGTGGAACGCTTGCATGGTGTTTTTCCAGGCGTTACTCCTCTTGGGCTACCTTTACGCCCACCGGATCACCCAGCGCCTGACGCCGCGAAACCAGTGGATTCTCCATCTCGTGGTGGTGGCCCTACCGTTTCTGAGTTTTCTGTTGGCCATTATTTTCGGCTCCCGGCACACACCAATCGCCATTGTGGAAAGTTTGGCTCCGACAGGTGATGCCAATCCCGTCCTGCACGTTCTCGCTTTGCTCGCCGTGGCGATTGGGATCCCCTTTTTCGTAATTTCCACAAGTGCTCCTTTGCTGCAACGGTGGTTCGCCTACACCGGCCACCCGTCCGCACGGGACCCCTACTTTCTCTATTCCGCGAGTAATGCGGGCAGTATGATTTCGCTCCTCGGTTACCCGTTGCTGATCGAACCAAACCTGAGCATTGTCGGCCAAGCCTGGCTCTTTGCCATCGGTTTCGCCTTGCTGGCTTCGCTGGTGTATCTCTGCGGTCATGCCGCCACCCATCCGGTGAGTGTCCCGCCCCCGAAGAGCCTGACAAACTATGGAAGCGGAAAACGCAAAAACAGTTTCGATAGCCGTTCGGCAGGAACAGGGGAAACTGCCGCATCGTCGGCTGAGGCGGACGCCGAGCCACCCCCGACTCTGTGGCGAAAACTCCGTTGGATCGCTTTGGCATTTGTCCCATCCAGTCTGATGCTAGGCGTGACCTTCCACATGAGCACAGATATCGCCAGCATCCCGCTGATGTGGGTCATTCCCCTTTCGCTGTACTTGTTGACCTTCATCATCGCCTTTGGCCGGCTGCCGTCGTGGTTCCGCATTGTGATCGGCAATCTCGCGCCTGTTATGATTCTGCTCCTAGTATTCACCATGATCTCCAAAGTCGTAAGTGGGCATATGGGCTTGGAAATACTTTTGCATATTCTCACATTTTTTGCCGTGGCTTTGATGTGCCACTATGAGCTGGCTTACGATCGGCCTAGTACAAAATACCTAACGGAGTTCTATTTACTCATGTCCGTGGGTGGAATGCTCGGTGGTATTTTTAACGCCATCGTTGCTCCCCTCGTTTTCAAGCATGCATTTGAGTACCCCTTGGTGTTGATAATTGCCTGTCTATTGGTACCATCACTGGCTCAAATGACAGCAGCAAAAACTCCGGGAACCGATCGAGCTGCTTCCGCGAATCCCTCCGGGAATGCCGAGAGCCAACCTAAGCGATCCTGGTCGAAGTGGCTAGTATGGTCCCGGGACCTCCTCATTCCCGTGTTGGTTTACTTCGCCTTCGACTACATTCACAAACTCCCTGGCAACGATTGGTATGCAGCAGAGATTCTCAATGGGAGCGAAAGTGGAGGCTCGGATACTTTCTGTCGCATTGTCATTTCGTTGTCAGATAACTTGAATTTGGCACCTCAGACGATCATTGCCATCCTGGTGTTTGCGGTCCCAGTCATGGTGTGTTTCTTTTTCGTGGATCGTCCCTTGCGGTTTGCATTGTCTGTTGCGGCGATCCTGATGCCCATAAAATATCAAGATTCCGTGATGGGTTACATTCACGTGGATCGGAGTTTCTTTGGTATTTTGAAGGTGGAGAAACGAGGCACATTCAATCGCTTGATCCACGGGACAACGCTGCACGGAACGCAATTCAATGAAGACTTCGTGCGGCACTGGCGGGATGACCTGCAGTTCATGATTCCGAATTCTCCCTGGGACGTGGTGGTCATCGCTGGAGCAAACTGGCATTATGATGTGCGTCAGGAACCGCTGACCTACTATCACCGCACGGGTCCGGTCGGGGCTGCATTTCGGGAATTGCGCACTCGCAAAGGCGGAGCGGATGCCAAAGCCCCGGTCGCGATGGTTGGCTTGGGCACCGGCAGTGTGTCCTGTTACGCCCTACCCGGTCAAAAATTGGTCTTTTACGAGATCGACCCGGCGGTCAAGGCTCTGGTTGCCGATTCGGACCGCTTTTTCACCTACGTGCGAGATGCCCGCAACCGGGGAGCCGACGTTGTCATCCGCATGGGCGATGCCCGCCTCAAACTCAAAGAAGATGTCGATGCCCGTTATGCCCTGCTCTTTGTGGATGCCTTCAGTTCCGATGCTATCCCGGTCCACCTGATCACCCGCGAGGCCGTGCAACTGTATATGGATCGCCTGACGGAAGACGGCATCTTGGCCCTGCATATTTCCAATAAGTATGTGGCCCTGGAGCCGGTCGTCGCAGCCATCGCTCAGGACTTGGGCTTGGAAGCCCGCATTTGGAACGATTCCTCGGAACGCCACATCGGTAAGACAGCTTCGAGTTGGGTGGTATTGGCCCGCAACCGCCAAACACTCGGCACCCTCGCCTTGCCACCCGAAGAACAACAGAAATATGGAACTGACTTCCGACCCCTAAACCCTCTCAAAAACATGGAAGCCTGGACGGACGACTATGCCGATGTGTTGCGGGTCATGATGTTGGACGAGGTGCGGCGCCTGCGGAAACTATTTGGCTTGCCGACTTACCGGGATGAGGACTGATATCCTCAGGAAATCCCGCGTATCGATGGATTCCACCCTGGCTCCATGCTATAAGGCGGGGGACATAAGGCTGGTATTCCACCCTGCAGGGCAACCATGAGGCGCAGAGGCTGGTTCACAATGGGGGTGGTGGGCGTATCCGCTCGTGCCGCCGTGCAATCGCTCGCTAGAGCCGGTTGTTCTGCTTGGGCTGTGGACCTTTTTGCGGATGTGGATTTGCAGCGCTGGGCCAAAGTGCTCAGGTGCCTGCCTCAGGCTTATCCCCGCGCCCTGTCCCAATTGGCTGCCCAATTTCCTGCCTCGCCGTTCCTATACACTGGGGGTCTAGAAAATGACCCGGACGTGATTGCGAATCTGATGGCGATCCATGAGCTGTGGGGGAATTGCCCGGAAACGGTGCGTGCCGTGCGCGATCCCTGGCGACTGGTCCAAAACTTCCCGGAGGTGATTCCCACGGTGCTTCCGCGGCACCAAGCGTGCCCCGCCGCAGGACGCTGGCTCTGCAAGCCGCTCCGTTCCGGCGGAGGGATAGGCATCCGCTTCGCCCACCCTGGAGAATGCCCAGATGATCACCACTATCTGCAGCAGTACCAAACCGGCCTGCCTGCCTCGGCCATCTGCTTGGATGACCGTTGCTTAGGTGTCACCCAGCAACTTCTCGGCCAGTCCTGGTTGCATGCCCGCGGATTTTGTTGGTGCGGGAATGTCGGACCTTGGATCGACGACCCGGAGGTGCTTTCTCTCTGCCAGCACTGGTGTCAGAGGTTCCAGCAGTTCTACGGCTTGCAAGGGATTTGGGGCTACGACTTCATCCGCCATCGGGACGGCATCAGCGTGGTCGAGATCAATCCCCGCTATCCCGCTTCGGTGGAAGTGCTGGAGCATGCATATGCAAAGGCCGCCCTGCTGGGAGAAGTATCACCCGACGTTTCGCCCCGGTGGTTCGTGGCCAAGGCCATTTATTACGCTCCCCATGATTTGTGTTTCCCTGAAGCTGGCCCCTGGCTTGCTGATCTGCAAGCTGCTCTGGATCCGTGGCGCTGGTCAACTTTTGCTGACATTCCCCCGCCCGGCACTTTTATTCCTAAGAATCGGCCTGTACTGACTCTCTTGGCACGAGGTCACACTCTGACCAGTTGCATCGCGCACCTGCAA
>Ga0101943_1001052_pt1 | contig 28550 bp, 19 predicted proteins | sample DewCreD2012metaG_5_FD_75244 | JGI IMG/M metagenome (GOLD analysis project Ga0101943, IMG submission 75244) | Hot spring sediment bacterial and archeal communities from British Columbia, Canada, to study Microbial Dark Matter (Phase II) - Dewar... ... | reverse complement strand
CAGCGACTTCGTAAATATCCTTGAGCGCGTGGGCATTCCCACCGGCCAAGGGGATGAATTCCTTCGGTTCCGGCGGCTGGAAGGGAGAGGCCTGATGAGCCGCCACGATACGATCCTTGAGTTTGCGCTGATTCGCACTCAGCTTCGGTTTGAACTCAGCGTGGGCTATGCGATGGGCATCTCCCACCAAAGTTCGGGCAGCCAATAGGCGGTCGATCAAAGTTTGAATTAGCTCAACATCCCCCAGGTAGCCGAGTTGTGCCACAATTTTTTGTCGATCTAGGCTGGTCAAGAGCGGATACTGCTGGTGCATGCTCTGAACTAAGGTGAGGATACGTTCCTCTGCTTCCTGAAGCCGCCGAGCATGCACAAGCAAAGGTTGATGGCGGGATGGTAAAGCGAGAGATATCAGAGTCCCGTCTTGTTGGAGTTGGGTGAGGCCTTGATGAGCTTCCGCCGGTGTGACCCCCGCATCGCGGATAAAATCCGCCAATTCCGCCCCCTTCAGCCCGGCAAACCAGGCCACCGTGGCCATGCGCTCGTGGGGTGAGGATGATTCCAGCTTTTCCAACTGCTCAATGACTTCGACATGGCGGCGACGAATTTTCTGGGCCACCGGCTGGAGCACCCTTCCCCCGCCTAATGTGTAGGTAGCCGAGACATCGCGCAGAACAAAGGGTTGACCCCACACACTGGTAATGGGCTGTTCCAGGAACACTTGAGCCAGGGCTTGTTCTCCCGCACGCACCGTGTCGGCATCCAAGAGTGCAAGCGTTCCCATCACCTCAGCAGTACCCGCATGGAAATGGACGGGGAGGCGGTGCCGCAAGCCTCGGGGATGCAACGTGGCTGCTTCGACCCGGACGCTTAGGACCCGGCTAGGGCGCAAATAACCCGGTGTGAACAGTTCCTGACCTCGGCGGACCAGTTCATGAGGGACACCTGCTAGATTGATACCAGCCCTCTGCCCGCGATGCACCTCGCTCACCGCTCGGCTATGATTGGTCAGGCTCCGCACCCGAACGCGCTCCACCCTGCCATCGCCTTGATGCCACTCTAACTCCTCCCCCACACGTACACGTCCGGACGGCACAGAACCTGTGACGACTGTCCCGTGACCTTGGACGACAAACGCCCGGTCGATGGGCATGCGGAACCACTGATCCTGAGCGCGGATTTCTACCTGTTCGCAAAGGTGCAGCAGATGACGCTTGAGTTCCTCTAATCCTTCCCCCGTAGTGGCGGAAGTGGCAACAATCGGAGCGTCTGCCAGGAATGTGCCTTGGACCAGATCACGGATTTCCATTTCGACCACTGACCGGGTCGTCGCATCCACCAGATCGACTTTTGTCATCGCAATCAAGCCGTGGCGCACGCCAAGTAGGCGGAGGATGGCGAGATGTTCGCGGGTTTGAGGCATGACGGAATCATCAGCGGCTACGACCAGCAAAGCCAAATCGATGCCCGTGGCACCCGCCAGCATGTTCCGGATGAAGCGCTCATGACCGGGGACATCTACGATTCCCAAACGGTAGTCGCCGAGTTCCAAGTGGGCAAAACCAATGTCTATGGTGATGCCGCGAGCTTTCTCCTCAGGTAGGCGGTCGCAATCGATACCCGTCAGCGCCTTGATCAAGGAGGTCTTGCCGTGATCGATATGCCCGGCTGTGCCCAGGATCACGTCGCGTGGCATGGATTTAGTCCCTACTTAAGTTCTGCCCGAACATTCATTGTACTGACAGGCCAATCGGACCTGGAAGTTCAGCGACGCCAAATGGAGACAGTTCCTAGGTGAGGCAGGGTGATAGCGTGAACCTGGCGGAATCGATCTTGTTCCAGTAATGCCACCTTGATCGCCGAATTATCTCGCCCCTGAGGTGGGGGTTCGTAGAGCGGACTATAGGGAGGGATTTCGACGTACACGATGGTTTGAGAGGTGGTTGCTGCAAGCCAACGTCGGGCGTCCGCCAGCGACACGGGATCGAAGCAGCCGATTTCCCGCAGATTGTGGCGCAAGCCGTTTTTGTGGCCGAAGCGCTCCAGAAACGGCCAGCGCCAGGAAGCCTCTGGAAGATTGCAAAGGATGGTGGTCTCTTCTTGACCGCTCAAATGGTACAGGTAGGCGTTGTACACCGACCGCAAGCTCTGGGAGGGATTACCGTAACCACGTCCGAACTCGGGTCGGACCTGCGGCGGCTCCAACATTCCTGCCAGTATACCCCCGATGATCAAGAGCACCGCCGCGGAAGCCAAAACGGTGTTTATAAACGGAGGAATTATCCTGATGATGCCGTTCATCAGGGTGGCAAAACCAATGCCCGACATGAGCCAGAACAGAGGAAACCAAGTATGAACAAATCTCATTTGCTCATTGGGATGCAATAGTGTTAGGATACATGATACAATAAATAATAAAGGTATAATCCATTTCCATAACTTATTGTGATTCCTGAGAATAATGTGCGCCATTCCGATAGCAGATAATATACAGCTAGTAATTGCTACCCAGTAATGGATAAAATAGTTATTATAAATGCCGTCGAAATAGTAATGGCACTTTTGCCAGAAAGTATGATGCAGGATACCCGGATCGTTTCCCGGACCTGCGTACCACACGAAGAATTGCAAGCGGAAAGGGAGGGCGAGCCACAGCAAGGGGGGAATTGTGGCCCACTCCAAGAGCTTCCTTTGGGGGAGGCCGCATTGCTGTTCCACCGTATACCGTCCCCGTGTGCTCCACCACATTCCCAGACGTATCAAACTTAGTATATAGGCTGCTTGGATTAGTAATCTAGGTCTTTGTATTCCTATTCGATAACCAAAAATGGTCATTGATATACCATCGCAATAGACAATGATTAGGCTAAGTATCAGTAGAGCAAAAATTAGATAGTTAACTAGGCTTTTCGATTGTCTTACTATAAATTTTTTGTCAATGATATAATTCAATATCTGTGCAGTATACTGTAATACAATTTTTCTGTTGCGGATGGCTTCATGTATGCCGAGGGAGAAGATAACTAGCCCCCAGTAGTTGTACTTGTGCAAGAACAAAGCGGAGAGTGAGGCTCCTAGCCAGCAGGCGTGCTTGGACGTTGGATGTTGGACCCATGCGGCATATGCAACAACGGCGGTCAAAGTGAGACCAAGGCCGAGGCTTTCCAGCATCACATCAGTGGCCATCACCCGCAGAGCCGGGCTGGTGAGAAATAAGCTGACTGTCAGAAGCCCTCCTATCGCTCCATACGGTCCTCCCAATTGCCGGACGAGCCAGAAAGCCAAAATGGCGGCCAGCATCCACCCGCCTAAACTGGGCAGGACAGCGACTTCGGGAATCGGTCCTACCACGGTGAGAATGAGGCCTAGCAGCAAGGGATGTAGAATGGGCCAAGCGACACTCGCGGCATCCAAGTCCAGCAACGTCCTCCCGATATGCCCTTGCCGCAATTCACATGCGACGCAAAGAGCAGCCTGATAATGAGCGTTGCGATCGTGGTAAATGCTGGACCATCGTAGATCCAGGTGAGACACATAATGACGGTGCGTTATCAGAGCAGCATAGGCCACAAGACCGAATAGTCCTATCCAGATCAGAAGTGCGCTTAGGGTACCATTCGAGTGACGCCTCTTCACTAGCGGCGAGAGAAAGCGGAATCGGGTCCGATGCCAGAGCTTCAGGAAGGGATGGCGTACGGAAAGCGATGTTGACGGCATGGGCCTCTCCCGATTATCACGCCGATTCTTAGAATGCCATCGACCGGGTGAACGCACGTGGAACCCCCCGGCTGGATCGACCATATACCACGGTAACCGGATAGCAAACTATCCCATTTCGGACAAACGGACTGGCGAGAGGAAAGCGATGTTAGGTGTCACGCTCAATCCACGACAATTTTTGGACCGAGTAGCGGCCGAACTGCAACGGATCGATCCAGCGCAGGTGCAACGGTTGTCCGACTTGATTTATGAGTGTTATTGCCGCGAGCGATTCGTGTTCATCATTGGTAACGGGGGCAGTGGGTCGAACGCTTCGCACTTCTGCGAGGATTTAGGCAAAGGGACGCTTCACCGCCGATTTTTCGACGACTCCAGCAAACGGCGCTTGAAGGTGCTGAGCCTGACGGATAACACTCCCTACATTCTCGCCTGGGGGAACGATGAGGGTTTCGAGCGAGTCTTTGTTGAGCAGTTGAAGAATTTGGCCAGCGCGGGTGATCTCCTCATCGCCATCAGCGGTTCGGGGAACAGCCCCAACATTTTGCGGGCAGTCGAGTGGGCCAACGCTCATGGATTGACCACCTTCGGCTGTACGGGGTTTTCGGGCGGGCGGCTCAAGGAATTAGCGCATCACAACCTGCATGTGCCGCTCGATGACATGGGGATCGTCGAATCGATCCATCTGACCGCCTTCCATTGGGTGGTGGATGATTTGTACCGCCGAATCAGTCTGGATTCTCCGGTTGCCTCTGCACCAGCAGCGTAAAAGGCTGTCGATGTTGTTCTGTGGATGTTTGAAAGCAGTTCTGTGTTCCCGGAATCCTACACTTCTCAAGTCTGGGAACACATCGTGCCTTTTGAAGAAGCGAGCATCACCAAAGCTGGAAACGGAAGAGGCTGAGAAAGCAGCGTGCTGAAACGAGGCGGGAAGCAGGAAGCTGCTGAGGTAGCACACGCCTTTCAGCAGGGCGGTGGGCGGCGTCCGGGTGGGAGATGTTTGGAGCAGGTCGTCACCAGGGCCGTTCCATCATGGAGACGATCTGCGTGGCGAGCTGATCTTGGACCCGTTTAGCGGCGGAGCTGCTGGTTTCGCCTAGTTCAGGCAAGTACCGTCCCGCGGCGACCAGGCGCGTAGGGATGACTTGGGGTGCTTCAGGCAGGGGAGCTGGAGGTGGGAGATTGGGATCGAAGGGTCCGGGGATGGGTAGGATGTCTCCCGGTAAGGGAGTTGCTGGGGGACGTCCTCCTTTGCGGGGAGCGGAAAGGATGGTGCCGTCGCGCAGGTCGCGCCAGACGACATCGACGGTGACAATCAGGTCGCCATCCCGGACCATGTTCTGTTGGGTACGATTGAGGATTTGCTTTTGGATGCCGACGATGACTCCGATCAACTCCGTGTCGGCTCGTTCGGGATCGGAGACGACCCGGAAGGAAGTGGTTCGCCCAATCTCCCGAATGACGGCTTGAGTCAGGTCCACTTCAAAGCCGCGGTAGGGGGTCGTTTGCAAGGCCCGGTTGGCGAAGACTGGGACGTAGACCGTGCGGATGTTGGGGTCATAAAGAGCGTCCGCACCGAGGCGATACCCGAAAATGTGGATCGGGCCGGTGTTCTGGCAGCCAACGACCGTAAGAGCAGTTCCGCCAAGCCAGGACAGGAATGCGCGCCGAGAATAGCATCGCAGGGTGGGGGCAGAGTGGAAGGCGCGGATCGGCTTCATGGCATCTTCCCCGAAGGAGGAACGGAAGCACCGTGATCTGGGAGATCGCCGGGAAGAGGGTTTGGCACCCCTGGCTTCGTCTCCGTGGCAGAAGTCGGGGGTGAGGACGGGTTGAGAGGGGGCGCTGACTGCGTGGGAGCCGTGGGAGCGGGCACCTGGCTGGAAGCAGGGGTGACCGCCGGTTGCGGATCGCCGAACCATTCTTTCCATTTGGCTTGGAGAATGGCCCAGGGGTCGTTTCCCGGTGCAGGCCGTCCCGCTTGGGCTAAAGCAAGCAGATGTTCCTTACGCTGCGTGGCCAAATCGGCGTAGCGGGTGCCAGCATAGCGGCGGCGAACTAATTCGTAGTAGAAAACAGCCGAGCCGGGATGGCCGGTGCGCTCGTAATATTCGGCGGTGCGCAGATCGTGTTCCGCTTGTTGCTGGCGAATAGCCTGTTTGGCGCGGCGCAGGCGTTCGGAGAGCTGCGGGTCCTGAGTGAATTCCGGCAAGCTCGTTTCTGCCATGTGAATCAGGTGTAGAGCTTCGGCGGCGCGGCGGATGTCGTAATCCGGTCCTCCGGTGGCGGCATTTTTGGCTTGCACGGCATAGAGGAGCGCATGCGGCAGCAAGGGGCTGTCCTTGTGGAATTTGACGAGTTGGCTGAAGCAGTGATCGGCTTCCTGAAAGTTGCCCCGGACGAAGTTGATGTAACCACACCAGAACATGGCCTTGTCCGCGTAAGGGCCGGAAATGTCCTGCACCCAGATGTTGTTGAGGGTTTCCAGGAGCCGCCCCTCCTGATCGATAGCGGGCCGAGTGCGATCGAAGGGGTTCGGCCAGCGGGGGCGCCAGTAGAGGATGCCGGATTCGTCTTTGCGCCGAGCGAGTTCATCGCGGAAATCGTTGAGCCAGTAGTCGGCAATCTGATACATGCGGTTACAGGCATCGCGGCGATAAGCCCCAGCAGGGAAGTCCAGAAGTAGCCGGTGATAAGTATCCACAGCTTCCGGATAGTGGCCTTCGTGGAAGCGGCACTCGGCCTGGAAGAAACGTGCCCGTTCGGCTAGGTCAGTCGGATTGCCCTGGTTGTCGGCCAGTTTCTTGTAGATTTTGCGGGCTTGAGAGTAACGTCCCTCGGCGAAGAGGCGGTCGGCCTCGGTCATTTTCTCCTGGGCTTTAGGGTCCTGATAGCTGCTATCGAAGACGGCATGGCGGAACTGGACAGCCCGCTCGCGGAAGTTCTGCCAACTGTGGCAGCCAGTGGTGCCGACCCAAAGGGCGGCTAGCAGACACCAGAGGAGGAGCACCGTGCGGGGAGCGCCTAGACGGTGATATTTTGTTCTGGCTGTGTTACTGGCCATCCAGATACCTCAGCATTTTCGGTCGCCGGCCCAGTACCTGGGTAACGGCCAGACCCAGAGCCTGGCGGACATCACAGGGCGGGGGGAGGGAGGCGGGTAAAGCTTCCCCTTGCGACAACCGCTGCAACCACAACCAGCTACCGGGGGAGAGGCGTACTCCTTCCAAAACCCGGCTGCGGCATTGAGGGCAGACCACTCCACCCGCTGCCGGACTCCATACCACATCCTCCCCCCCGACGGACCCCCCGCAGACAGCACAGGCATCCAGGCGTGGGCTATAACCAACTTCCCGCAACCAAGCAAGTTCAAATTCCGTGGCGACTAGGGCAGGATGTCTACCGGCTTCGAGGGATTCCAAGGCGGAAATGGCGGTGTCGTAGAGGGTCGGGTGCGGATCGTAATCTTGGGTTCCTTCTGCGAGCAGTTCCGCCAAGTAGTAGCCGACATATAAAGCAGCCAAGCTTTTCCGTAGGATGGCAAAGCGCTGTTCTACCCGTGCTTCCGTGAGCAGGTCGAGTCCGCCGTGACCTTTGCGAATGACCATCACCCGGCAGACAGTAAGCAGGTCGAAAGCGATCTCGAAATTGGAGCGCAAGCGCCGCCCGCCTTTGGCCAAGGCGCGTATCTTGCCCCATTCGCGTGTGAAAAGAGTGACGATGCGGCTGGTTTCACTCCAGTCACTGGCTCGGACGACCAGTCCTGTTGCTGCTTCCGCTGGCATCCGTATGGCCCTCGGTATTCCACCCCAGGGATTGGGAGTATAGTGATGGTATGTCTAGGAATGATATGGAGCGTCTGCTGCCGTAAGCCGCAGTGAAGGCGTTACGGCCAGGGGGGCGGAGTAAAAATCGCCCTTCCTCGAAGGGGTAACTGCCGACAGGAAATGACGATGGTCGAACACACCAGTCCATTGAGATCAGGTTTGGGCCGTTCGCTCGCAGAGTTACGCCAGGAGTACAGCCAGGGTGGTTTGTCGGAAGAACAAGCCGGTGACGATCCATTAGCATTATTTCAAAGGTGGTTCGAGGAGGCTTTGGCCGCGGGTTTGCCAGAGCCGAATGCGATGGTTCTGGCTACGGCGGCTCCAGACGGGAAGCCTTCCGCCCGCATGGTCCTGCTCAAGGGTTTCGATGAACGTGGTCTGACCTTTTTCACAAGTTATCAAAGTCGTAAGGCCCGCGAATTATCCGCCAATCCGCAGGCAGCCCTGGTTTTTCCTTGGCACGCTTTGGAGCGGCAGGTGCGTGTGGAAGGGATCGTGGAGTTGACCAGCGCGGAAGAATCGGATGAGTATTTTCGGACCCGCCCCTTGGGTTCACGGCTAGGGGCCTGGGCATCCGAGCAGAGTGCAGTCATTCCGGATCGGGCCTATCTGGAACGCCTGCATACTGAATGGATGGCTCGATATCCGGATGGGAACATTCCGCGCCCGCCCTATTGGGGGGGATATCGCCTCGTGCCTCTCCTGTTCGAGTTCTGGCAAGGACGGCCTAACCGTTTGCATGACCGCATCCAGTTTTCCCGCAGCCGGGTGGGTGCTCCCTGGCAGCGCTGCCGTTTGGCCCCGTGATGACCAGCGAAACACCGGCGGAACGGCGCGGGCTTTTGGCACACGGCAAGGCGTGCTCCTGACGTTGCTTTTGGGATACTCTGCCGGATCGGGGAGCCAGTGGCAGTGCAAGGTATGACTTTTGGGAACTACCGTCATTGGGTGGGAAACAATGGCTTCAGTTCGAGAGGGAGGCGGAGCAATGCAACGACGTGAGTGGTTACAAAGCTCCTTGTTTACAGTATTGGCACACCTATCAGGTGGAAAATCGGATGGCACCGCGGCCCGGATCGGTTATTCCGATGGTTCCAGCTTGACAGTGGGGTCTTTCCCATCCGCTATCCTGGAGACGCTGGAACAGATCGATGGGGTTGTTCAGCAGGCCATCGAACGGGGAGAAACTGCGGGAGCCGTCGTGCACATCGTACACAAGGACCGCTCGCTTTATAGCAAGGCCTTCGGCGACCGTCTGCAACAACCCCACCGGCAGCCGATGACGATGGACACCCTCTTTGATCTGGCCTCGCTGACCAAACCTGTAGCGACGGCCAGTGCCATCATGTATCTGGTCGAGGCAGGACAATTGCATGTCAGTGACACGGTGGCCCGGTATTGGCCTGAATTTGCGGTAGAAGGCAAGGAAAAGGTCACTCTCGAACACTTATTGCTCCATACATCGGGGCTGATTGCGGACAATCCCCTGGCGGACTATGCGGCGGGTGCGAAGCAAGCCTGGGAACGGATGGCACGCTTGAAGTTGCTGAGTCCGCCGGGCGAGCGGTTCCGTTACTCGGACGTCGGCTATCTTGTCCTGGGCCGCGTGGTGGAACTGGTCAGCGGACAGTCCTTGGAAGTTTTTTGCCGCAAACAGCTCTGGGAACCTTTGGGAATGAAGGACACAGCTTATAAGCTAACCGAGGATCAGAAGCGCCGCTCCGCTGGGACAGGGCGCCGGCAAGAGCGGATGCTTCAGGGCGAGGTCCATGACCCACGAGCCGCTTTCCTCGGAGGCATCGCCGGTCATGCCGGTTTGTTTTCGACAGCTTCGGACCTGGCTCGATTCTCCCGCATGCTCCTGCGGGGCGGGGAGCTCGATGGGAAACGACTGTTCCGCGAATCAACCATCCGGGAATGGACAACTCCCCGCAAGGTAGCAGTGGGCCAGTCCTCCTCAGGGGCCGTAACCACCGGCTTGCGAGCCTATGGTTGGGACGTGGATACCCCTTATTCCGCACCACGAGGTGATCTGTTTCCCAGGGACCGCAGCTTCGGACATACCGGTTTTACCGGCACCAGTCTGTGGCTTGATCCGGCGACACAAACCGCGGTGATCCTGCTCACCAATCGCCTCCATCCTGATGAAAAGGGGAACGTGACTCCTTTGCGGCGGCAGGTGGGCACACTCGCGGCGCAAGCCGTCGGCTACGGCCAGGCGAAGAAAAAACCGTGATCCTACCGGAGGATAACCGCGGGAGTCGGTCAAAGGCCGGTAGATTAGCGCCGGACTTGCAGATTCTTGTGGCACAATGCTAAAGCGATGACAGCTTGCGCGGTGGCTACCAAAGGCTCGTTTTCTCGCACGAGTTCCAGAGGATTTTCCCAACGCCCATCTGGTTTCTGCTGGTTCAACAAAGCCTGTGCTAGCTCATGGGCCCAGTGGCGTTGTCCCGGCAAGACCAGTCGGTGCTCGGCGAAAGCGCGAGCTAGCGAACTGGCGTAATAGTAGTACACAGCGTTGCGATTGGAGGCATGATCGGGGATGTAGGCACCGGGATGTTCTGCGGCCTGGAAGTGGCGCAGGAGCCAATCAGCAGCGGCTCGGAGGCGGGCATCGTCCTGGAGTTGAGGGTCTGTGGCCTGCACTTTGTGGCAAAGGGCCAAAGCGCGGTAGCCGTCTGCCGTCATGCTCCCATAGGAAGGGAAGCCAGGGCCAGCGGGCTGTGAGGAAGCCGAAGATGTCGATAGCGGAGGGTTAGCCAAACCCGCTTTGTTGCGGACCGGGTCGCCGGGTACGAAGCGGAAACCCCCATCACGCACGTGGGAGGGAACCTCACTGCCCCAATTCTGCATCCGGCGAATGAAGACCAACGCTTTGCGAGCTGTGGCGGTATCCAGTGCCTCCGCTTGCGCTAGACCTTGCAAGGCAAAAAGTGTGGCCGACAGGTTCGACTCCGTGTGAGCTGGTGCGAACTTCCCCGGCTCCGGTTTGTAGGGGATGAGGCGGCAATAACCCCAACCGCCGTAGTGATCATCCTCCGGTTTCCAGCCGTTGGCCTCCGTTAATTGCCGTTGGAGCAAGTAACGGACCCAACCTTGGCGTAACGGTTTCATTTCCTGAGCGGTAGCGTGGGAGAAGACTTCCAGTGTTAAGGCCGCAGTGTAGACCGGGTATTCCAGTTGGTCCTCTTTCAGCCCGAGGGTGCCATCCGGCTGACTCCAACGGGCCAAAAAGCGGTATCCCCGTTGCAATGTGGGGAGCACATCAGGCAAGTCGGGGTCTACATCATAAGCGTGCTGAAGCGCCAGGAGGACCAACGGTGTCAAAGCGGAGCCATCCTTGAAAACAGCGTAAAGATCGGAACGCCAGGCTCCGTCCTGGTCCTGATGCTGGCGGAGGAACATGACGGCTTGACGGAGGGCGGCCGCGGTTCGGGTTGCTTCCACCTTTCCAACTCCAGATTGGGACAAGGAGTTGGCTGGCGGGGATTGATCCGCTTGGGAATCCGTACCTGCGGATTCAGGACAATCTGGGGGTTGACCCGGCGGGGTACATCCTGTCAGCAGCACCCCTCCCCAAGACAGAATTGTCAGGAGCAACAAGTGGCGTGCCGGAGTCATGGCTAGCGATGGATCGGGTGGAGTAGCGGGATACCCCGCCGACCTAATGGAATTTAGATTTGGTGTAGGCTACGTGATGGAATTTGGGTTTAGGGGATCGCTCCAGGGGCGGAGTTCGTCTGGTGTACTGGGCGATCCCCTCGAATCATTACGGTTAGCAGGTGACTTTTATTTGTCCGATTTGGGCACCTGGTTTTGGGAGGGCGAAAGGCTCCGTTTCTCCCGCTCCGCCGCAATGACTTCTACGGGGAAGGGAGTACGGTCGGCCATGAGAACGAGCAGAGCGGCAGCTGTGCAGAATGTGCGGCCCGTGATGCAGTGATGCCCTTGCCAAGAGCCATCGCGATCCTGGGCTGCTTCCAGTCCCTTGGTCATTCGGGCATCCCATTCCTCCCACTCTTTGCCTCCTTTGAGCACCAGGGTTTCACTGATGTTGAGGAAACTGAGGAATTCCTCACCGCCGTTGTTGCCGAAGCCTGCCAGGAAGCGCTGATCTCTCGCGTTGCGAGTTAGGTCGGCTTGGACAGCGGCGTTTTGCCGTTCCAGGCGGTCCAGCTCGGCCAGTTTCCGTTCCGCGGCTAGCCGGGCTGCGGGTGGAGCATTTTTGTTTTGGAGGACTTCTCGGGCCTTGGCTGCATCCAGACGTAGGCTATTGACCACGTCTTGCAGATTCCCAGCACCCTGGCTCGCGCTGTAGAGAGCAATGCCAGCGTCGGAGGGCGCGGCAGGTCCAGCAGCGGGGCGAGCGGGGCGAGCACCGTCGGCACCTGCCAGGCCAAAGCCTCCTGCCGGCGCACGGCCAGCGTTGTCGGCTGCCGTTTTCGCCTGAGCCACAATACGCTTCAGCACAACCTCGTCCACCTGAGCGCCGCGCTCCCGTGCACGGGCTACGCTCTTATTGGCAATTCCAATCGAGAGAGTAGATGCCCAGCCGACATTGCCCGCAAAGCTGCCATCTGGTCCCTGATGCCGCACGATCTTGGTCATCGTCTTTTCCAGAGCTGCCACGACCCGCGGTTCCAAACGTCCGGCTTTCCCCCGCAACTCGGCGAGCACCAAGTTCGCCATGAAGGTGTCCACGTATCGCCCGATCTTGCTCTGCAATTGCGTGCCGCGGATATCGGTGACATAAAGCGAGTCGCTGTCCGCTTTTTCCACGTGCTTGAGGATGAACTCCAGACCTCGTTGGACGGCTTCCCGGTACTCGCCCTCGGTCGGTGTATTACCCGCTCGAATCAAAGCGAGCAGGGCAAAGGCGGTATTGCCGACATCGGAGGGGTCCTCGACATTGGGTCCCTCAATTCGTCCGCCGCCGATATTCTGGCGCCAGCCACCCCCCTGATTCCAGCCGCCATCCGGCCGTTGGTTTCTCACCAAGTATTCCAAGCCTTTCTTGACGGCAGGACTGAGGGGTTTCGGCTTGACTGCAAAATCTGTCTTGGCGATGTCATTGGTGACTTTCACCGGAGAAATGGATTTATCCGGCTTCGATTCGGGCGGATAGTGATCCGATACTTCACGAGCAGGCTCACCGACTACGCCTCCTGCGGGAATAAGCTCAAATCCCCCGCCGGAGGGGTAACCCGCCGGGGGCGGCGGTCCTTCACGCGGCGCTACGGGCGGTGCTGGACGCCGCACAGGCTTCTCGTCGGCTTGCAGCCAATAACTGCTTCCGAGCAGAACACCTGCTCCCAAACTCAGGGCAAACAACGCACGGCGCAACGTCTTTGACATGGCTTTTCTCCTGAACCTCAATCATACGGACAGCGGCGGGTAGCTCACCTTCGGGAAAATTACACGCCGGAGCACGGATGAGTTGTTCTGTTACCGGGCGCCCGCTTCTTGCCTTTCACCGATGCTCGATAGTATTGACGAGGTACCTTGGGATTTCGTTTGCCCGTTCCGGTTTTTTCCGAAAATTAGCATCACTACCTTGACAAGCGGAGACCGGGTGAAGTCGGTGGGCCAACCTAATCCTTTGTCTTTGGCCTTGGTGAATCTATTTTCCTCCTAATTTTTTGTGGTTTCCAAGAAAACGGATGGGAAACAAGACACGTGACACGAGGGCGCGTGGTCTGCCGAACTAGCATTGGGAAAAACTAGTCTTGTTTTTTGGCTCCTGGATTGCTAAATTGTTCACCAAATGAGTAGCATTAGTCTGCTTTGTGTGGTTAGCGTGGCATTTGGGGTATCAGGAAAGCTGAGGAAGGGATCATGGCGGTTGAAACGGGTTTTCGTACGCAAGTATACGACGATATTACCCAAACGATAGGGCATACTCCGCTGGTCCGGCTACGGCGTGTGGTTGGGAATACTAAAGCCACGGTGCTGGGGAAGCTGGAGAATTTCAATCCCCTGTGGTCCGTCAAGGATCGGATCGGGGTGGCAATGATCGATGCAGCGGAGAAGGCGGGGAAAATCACGCCGGAGACAATCATCATAGAGCCGACGAGTGGGAATACGGGGATTGGCTTAGCATTCACCTGTGCTGCCCGCGGTTACAAGCTGATGGTGACAATGCCTGAGAGCATGTCCTTGGAGCGCCAGCGACTGCTCAAGGCGTTCGGGGCCAAGGTGGTCCTGACTCCCCGCGAATTGGGCATGCGCGGGGCGGTGGCTGAGGCCAATCGGATCTTCGAAGAATTAGGAGGTGAGCCGCGCGCCTTCATGCCCCAGCAGTTCAAGAACCCCGCTAACCCGGAGATACACCGGCGTACGACGGCGGAAGAAATCTGGCGGGCGACCAATGGCCAGATTGACATTCTCGTGTCCGGCGTCGGCACAGGGGGAACCATCACAGGATGCGGGGAAGTGCTCAAAGCCCGGAAGCCTAGCGTCCGATGCATTGCCGTGGAGCCGGCGGCTAGTCCTGTCATCACCCAACATCTCGTCCAGGGGATTCCCAAGGATCAAGTCAAACCCGGACCGCACAAAATCCAGGGTATCGGCGCCGGTTTTATTCCTGATGTCTTGAATGTGTCCATCATTGACGAAGTTATGACAGTTACAGATGAAGAGGCTTTTGAGATGGCCCGGCGCTTGGCCAAGGAAGAGGGAATGCTCTGCGGTATCTCTTGTGGGGCAGCCGCCGCTGCCGCGGTGAAAGTCGCCCAGCGACCCGAAAACGCAGGCAAGGTGATCGTTGTCATCCTGCCGGACCTCGGAGAACGCTATCTCTCCACCGCCTTATTCCCGCAGGATTGATCCCGTCCTCCTGGGCACAAAAAGGTAGGGATTACACTCTGCCTTTGGTGGAGGGGGCGAGGATTCACACTGGCATCTTACCGGCCGGCCTCACTTTTGCTTGCTAAGTTTGGGAATGAGACGGGGCTGTCCCCAAATGGGATGTTGGATGTCGCCATCCAATTCAAAGATCACCTCCATGCGCTGACGCCGCTGAGCCTTATCTTCCCATTCGATGGCCAGGGTGCGCTGGTTGATGGCTTCTAGTATGCGCCAACGGCCTTCAAAGCGGTGGTCAGGTGGACCCATCGGTGTCGACATTGTCAAGCTCACGCGGCCGTCCGTCTCATATACGATTGTGATCGGATAAGGCAGGTCCGTGTGCCAGGTACCGGGGAGTAATTCGCGTTTTTCGGCAATGATGGCCCGTGCCACATCTTCTGGCAAGGGTGGTAGCTTCGGCGGAGGGGGCATCGGCGGGGGTGGCGGGATACCGCCGCTCCGTTTCGCAGCGGGACGGTCTTGGGATTTGTTGGATGCATTGGAACCATCATCGGTAGGACCGAACACAGGTTCTGTTGCGTTGCTATCCGAGGTAGCAGCAATATCCCGTTGGGGAACTATCTTCTGGTAGTAGAGATATGCCAGGCCCCCAACCACCCCGATTAGCACTAATGTGCCTGCGGCATAACCCCACCAGGGAAGGGGGGAGTTGACAGGCGGTGGGGCGGTTTCACAGGGTGCTGTTGGTTCGGCTATTTCCGCGGCATAAACTTCTTGTTGGTCGGATAACGGAGTCAAAGCCGGGAATGCGTGCCCGCATTGGGGGCAATGGAGCGAATCCTCCGGCCAGGCGCCACTTTCCAGGATGACTAACGACTGGCAGGTGGGGCACTGGAATGAAATCGTTTCGCGCATTGATGGCTCCTTGCAAGGTGGAACCGGGGGGAGGAAGGGACTTTTGTCAGAATCTTCCCTCGTGCTACACCGGAGCTAAGCTCGTAACGAGAATCGCTGGGAGCGAATCCAGGTGTGGAATCTCAGAGAGACTACCGAGGCCATGCCTGCCTCATTTCTGCATTCAAGTTACACCCTGCCGCGCGAGATGCAAGGGGCGCTCCGGGATGAATTGAAGGCCGCTTGCTTTAGATACGGAAACTCAATTTGCGGCTTACGACCGGATAGCCAGATCACGTGGGTACCTCAGCTTTTTATGCTGAAGGCAGTGAGGTTTGGAATAGGTCCAGGCCCTCAATTGCGCATCAGGATGGCGCCCTCACCGTTACGCAGTGTGATTGTGGTGATAGGAGGACCGAGTGTTCCATCAGCTTGAAGGCGGCGGAATGTGCCTCCGAGGGAATGCGTGGTGGCTGTCGCATCATCCGTCGTTCCGTTGCCCACCCCCAAGGTATAGGAGAGGGGCTTGTACAACACGAGAGCTTTGCTGTAGTCCCGTGCGTAGATGCGATAACCGAGGCGGGGATTGGCGGGATCATTCCCGCTAGCGAACAGGCGCATCGAGCCAAGTGGTTGGCCGACATCAACTGCTGCGGCAGGCGACCAGTGTTCGCTCCAGGATGATGAGGGATTGTATCCTCCGAAAAACATGAGGAAGGTGCGCTGGGGATCGGCGAGCAGGTAGTAATAGGCCAGGGTGGCCAGTTGCGTTCGTGGATCGGTGGGGCTGGTAGCACCTGGGTGGCTGTCGAGCACCAGATAGGCAGAGCGGCCCGGCGCCAACCTTGCACTGACCAGATCGGCTACATCCAGCACCTGAGTCCAGTTGGTTTGGAGGGGGCGTAGTAAGAATTCCTCAAAGCTAGCGGCTGCGGCAGTGGTGAGAGGTACGGCATCGTAACCCCCGCCTGCGGTGTTGAGCATCACCCATTTCGGGGCAATGGCACGACTGATGGCGGCCACCAAAGCCGCAGAGTCAATGTCAAAGGCGGCGGTGGCTTCCTGTACGCTAATGCCGCTGAAGGGAACACGCCCAGTCGCATTGTCGAGGAATAAACCATCGGCTAAAGGGTTGGCTTGCAACAAGCGCAAGTGATAGTCCGCAGCCCAACGGCGGACGGCTACATCCGAAGGGTTGGTGACAAAGCGCATCTGCCCATAGTAGGGGTAGAAGAGTCGAGTTTCGTACACAAATCGTGCCTCGTATCCGGGGCGGCGGCGGGCATATTCTGTATCGTTGAGATAACCGTCGCCATCGCGGTCCGCTGAAGCGTCAAAGGCAGGGATGACGCCACTAGTTCCGCCATTAGCCTGGACATAATCTCGCCCGAGCGCACTCTGCCAGATGGCTTGGGCTTCACTCGTGCCGGCAGTCACGCGGAAGCGGACATAGTAGAGGCGCGGCCCTCCGGAGAGGGAGGCCGGTTGCCAATCCCGCGGGGGATCGAAAGTCAAACGGCCGTTCTGCCGCTGCCCCGCCGTTGTGTCTGCCAAGAGTGGCAAAGGTTTCCAGGAGACCACTTGTCCTTGGGCATTGACAGTGGCGGCGTATTCCCACACTCCGCTCCATCCGCTCTCTGCCGCTTTCTGCAAGGTTAGGTTGATCTCGCGAAATGGATCGGGATATCCCAAAGCTGTAGTGGTTCCCGCCCCTCCGAGGCGGACGCCGCTTCCCCCTCCGCGGGCTGCTGTCGTGACCGGAATGTTGTTACCCGCGGGAGTCGTTTGCACGGCGGACCAGAACCAGGTCACCGGCTGTGAAGCTGGACTGGAACCGCGGAACGGCGTCGCACGGGTCACATGGTAGAAGGCCAGCTCACGCGACACTCCCATACGATCCGCATAACTGAGCCAGTCTGTCAGCAGGTCTTGGTACAAATTCGAGACGTTGCTGTAGATCAACTGAGGTGTAGCCGGAGCGATTCGATCGATCAGGCTCAAATAGCGAATGTTCGGGACTACGAGGTCCACAGAGGTTTGCAGGAGCTGTTGTTCCACGCTGCCCATCGGGTTGCCGCTGTAAGCGAGCTGGGCGACGCGGATGTGGGGCAGATGCCGGGGAATATCGGGGACAAAAAGGGGGTCCTGACCGTCGTTTTGCGTCGTGAATGAATACTCCGCTACACCTAGGTTGCCTTCGCTATCGTAGGCCCGAACCTGAAGCAGGTGAGAACCGTTGGTTAGGGTGGCGGTGTCCACAGTCCAGCGAGCGGAAGCGTTGGGAAAGACTGCACGCAAAACCCCATCCAGCCGGAACTCCAGGCGGGTAATTGTGCCCGTTGCCACGGCCTGGAAGGTAACATCGCCGGAGAATGGGCTACTCCCTGATACAGGAGCGACCGTCACGGCCGGATTGCTGTTACTGTCAAGGGCATGAGCGCGGAAATCGTCGAAGACCAGAGTGCCAGCATAGGCCGCAGCTCGGATCAGACCAGCCTGCCCTCCGGAAGGCAGCGTTCCATCGCGTATCTCCAGAGCGAAGTCTGGAGTATCTGACCAGCTTCCATCCGCCGAGAGCCACTGTTGCGTATCCTCGCGGATGACAGCCACGCGCAGGCGGTCCCCGATGGCGCTCACTTGGAGGCGGACCCATTGATGGCTCAGCCACTGCTGAGACCGAAGGGTGCCCAAAACCACCTCTTGCCCCTGGACGACGCGGATCAGCGACACTTCGACGCCCCGACGCAATTGAGCGGCATAGTAAGTGGGAGTGCTGCTGTTCCAATCGCTACCCCGGATGAACACCCGCGCGGGAATGAGACTATCCGCATAGATCAGGGCTGAGGCAGCGACATCGGCAGGCCAATGAGTACTGGGTCCGATCGCGGCGGCGGTAGTTGAGCCGCCCTCGCTGGCTAAGGCACGAGGCAGACTGGCGGCGCGGGTCGATGTGACGGCCCAGCTTCCTGCTGCTCCGGTCACGACCGGTTGCCAGCCCTCCGGTAAGTCCCCTTCCGCTACACGATCGAAGTTCTCGAAGATACCCGGAGGTTGAGGGATTTGCCAGAGGAAATCATCGATGGCCACATCGCCGGTATAACGAGGCAAGCGTCCGATTCCTACGGTTCCGGTCATGGGACGCCAACGGGTAGTGACCGTCAAGGCGCTGGTTTCAGTGTTGCTCCAAGTCCCTTGAGCAGTTAAGTATTGTCCATTATCCAAGCGCACCACTTGAACCTGGAGTGTGGTTCCCTGGGGTCGGAGCCAGACCTGAACCCACCGATTCGAGAGATACGCGGCGGGGATATTGCTGACTTTTCCCAACACCGTGACTTGCCCGTCGATCACTTCCAGCGCCTCGACATTCAGTCCACGTGTGATGGCCACCGCGAGGTAGCTGGGAGTGGAGGTGTCCATGTTCACACCTCGGACGAAGACATAGACAGGCGCCAGAGTGCTGGCCAACACACTCACGGCCGCCGCCGTGTCGGCGGGGAGAGCGATCTGCGGTCCCGTCCAGCCCCCGCTGCGACTACTGCTGGCACTGCTAAACAGGCCGATACTGCCGTTGATCCCAGCGGAACTGGCGGTATGGAAGGTAGCAGCAGGTTCGCTGCTGCTGCTCCAATTGTCCGGCAAAAGAGGAGGAACGGTGGAGTCAAATGTTTCCACCATCCCTGCGGGAACTTCCCGACTTTCCAGGCATTCCAAGTGGAGGAGGGCAGGCGGGGCTTGCCTCATGGCCGGGTCGCTCCTCGACGGTGTGCGTCAATGTGTGAGCTAATTCGGCCAAAGTGCAGGCCATCACTCGATGAGAATGGGACGGAATCGTTCCCTGACACCCCCAAGGGGGGCCAGAGGATGCGCGTAATATCTACAATGCGTTGGATCGTTACCCCTGCTGTAGGTGTTGATCTTGTTTCGACTGTCGAAAAACTTCCCTGGAAATGACATGTTCAGGGTTCGGCGGGTTGACCTGCTGGGCCGATGCGGAGCAATCGCAGCGTGGGATGGCGCGGCCCGCCTTCGATAGGGTGCCCAGCCATAACGACGACGCGCTCTCCTATGGTGACGACACCGGAGGCAAAGGCATCCGCGACGGCAGCCGCCATGCGGTCTTGTCCTACCGTCACCGGTCGCATCAGCACACCCGTCACTCCCCAACTCAACGTCAATTGCTGGAGGACCGCCTGCCGGCTTGCCACCGCTATTATCCTTACCCAGGGCCGATGACGGGCGACCAATCGGGCCGTTCGGCCCGTCACCGTGGGGATGATCAAGGCGGTGGCCTTTTCTTCAACGGCCAGTCGGCATGCGGTAGCTGTGAGTGGTTCCTCACCCTCGTGAAGCGCCCGCGGCGCCGGAACATCGCCTCCCAGGGCCGCTCCGTTGGCCCGCATGTGCTGTTCTGTTTCCTCGGCGATCCGCGCCATGTAGCGCACGGCGTCCAAGGGATACTGCCCCACGGCGGTTTCCCCGGAAAGCATGACGGCATCGGTGCCATCACAAATTGCATTGGCAACGTCGCTGACCTCAGCCCGTGTGGGGCGGGGATTGCTCCGCATGGAATCGAGCATGTCGGTGGCGATGACGACTGGCCGGGCAGCCGCACGTGCCCAAGCGATGAGCCGCTTTTGCACCATGGGAACTTGTTCGAGGGGGATTTCCACGCCCAAGTCTCCACGCGCCACCATGATACCATCGAAGGCGCGGAGGATGCTTTCGATCTGTTCCACGGCTTCGGGACGTTCAATTTTGGCCAAAAGGGGTGCTTCCAGACCCACTGCCGCACAGGCAGCGCGGGCCGTTTCCGCAGCAGCAGCATGGCGGACAAAAGAGAGAGCCACCCAGTCCACCTTCTCCGCCGCGGCTATTTCCAAGGCTCGACGATCCCGTTCCGTCACCGCGGGGAGTGACAAACGAGTGTCCGGTAGATTGAGTCCTTTGTTCGGACTGAGCACGCCGCCGATGGCCACGCGGGCTGCCAGCCATCGCCCCGCCCATCCTGTAGCCTCCCATTGCATCCGCCCATCATCCACTAAAAGACGCTGGCCGGGCCGAATCTCCGCCAAAACCTGTGGCTCGGTCACGCCCACCACGTGCGGTAGACTCTGCCAATCGTCTCCAGCGGTCAGATAAATCCAGTCCCCCGGCTGAAGAGATACTGGTGCCGGAAGCAACAGCCGTAGCTTAGGCCCAGGTAAATCCGCTAAAACACCTGCGATCCGCCCGGTCTTGGCCGCTGCTTGACGCCAGGCCCGAATGCGCCGAATGTGATCTTCTGGCGTACCGTGAGAAAAGTTGATTCGTGCGACATCCGCTCCCGCCTTCAGCAAAGCTTCCAACTGCTCTAAGGTATCCGTGGATGGCCCCAATGTAGCAATGATCCGTGTCCGCCGCTGGCTATTATTCATCCTTTGCTTCCCATTTCACAGGACTGTTCTCCAATTGGCTAGGACTTGCTAGCCTTACCCTTCCTGCGCGCAAGCTTGCACCAAGCCGGGATCGTGGTGGCGTGAGCAGTTTGTGTTTGTCTGCTCTCGCTGTTGATGAGTGCTTACCGTTCGCCGCCGATGCAGAGTAATAGGTATCGGCTGGTACCTTCCGTTCCGGAACTGCCGGACTCGGATGGCAAGGGCTTCCGGGGGAGAAACGACGGGCACGGGCCGGTAGGCCGGCATGAGCTACTCCACTTCAGCCACGTGGAGGTACCGGTTGAATAGTCCGATCCCGCCTCTCTACTGAAAGCGATAGAGTTTATTCCACACAGACCAAGTCAGTCCCGATGGCAAGGAAGTGCACCACGGGACTCACCTCAGTAGAAGAACTTCACAAGGCGGAAGGCCGCCCGTCTCAGCAGGCCTACTCTCCGACGTAAGGAAGCAAACCCATGAAGCGTGCCCGTTTGACGGCTTCCGCCATCGCACGCTGATAGGTGGCGCACAAACCGCTCCGCTTGCGTCCGAACAGCTTGGCATTGCTCGTCATCATCTTTTTGAGATTGGCTACGTCCTTGTAATCGACAAAGGCCGGCCGGGGACATCCCTGCTTGGTGCAGTAACGGCATTGCAAATGGCGATGACGCCGTAACTTCTTCGGTTGCATGACTTCCTCGCTCCTCTCAAATTCCAGCGGTTTATTCCAATGGTTTATTCCCCTCCCGGAGGGCGGGCCATTTCGTGCGGGCGGAGGTTATGATGGCCGCTTCTATCGGAAGTCCAAAATGACTTCCCCCTGTGCCGGGTTTCCCTTAGCGCGACGGGGCCGGATGGCGGACAAAACATCCCTTCGCCCGCAGCTCTACCCCACGGGAATAGTTAGCGTAGTAACCGGGATGGCTGCGAAAAGAGGGGAAAGGGTGATGGGAACGATATAACTGCCAGAAACCATCACAGCTCATACTCCCCTTTCGGTTCGGTTTTGCGAACATCGGTGATGTCGGCCACCATGATGACGGGGAGATAGCGCTCCTGTCCTGGTACCTTGACGAATTGGATTTGTCCCTTGACTTCCACCCAATCGAAATCTTGGAAGCCGCTGAGGGCTTGAGGAACCACAATGCGAACACGCAAGGGGACCGTATCGGCGGCACAGCAAGTCATCTTGAGGCGGAAGAGAGTAAACTCCTTATCTCCCAAGCGGCGAAAGCGGCCTTCCAATATGGCGATCTGCCCTTGCAGGCTTTGCCGTTTGGCTTCGTCAAAGGCTGCATCATTGAGATCATTGAAGCGCATCCGCCGTCCTTCGCCGCTGAGAACCTCCAAGCGGGGCTGGCTGCCGTCGGGCTTGCGTGTCTCCAGGAGACGCAAGCCAGTCTTCGTCTTCAACGTCCGTTGAAGGCTTCCATCTTCTAGGGTTTTTTCTGCGACAACCTCGGCGTCCTTGGCCAACTCCTGAAGTAATTCGGCCCCGACGGACGATTCCTGACCCAGCATGCGAAGTTGGCGTTCCTTGCTGTATGTGGCGTTGGGAAGACCCAGGAAGTACAGCGACACGGGGAATATCAACACGAGCATGCGGGCCATTACCCACGATAGATCGTGGCTGTGTCCGTGGTCAGCCTCATGTTCATCATCCTCTTCTTCAATGTTTGCATCACTGAGATCCGGTTCATGAGGAGACTGCGAGGGCGAGGACTCCGCCGCAGTGGAACCGTAGGAAGTACCAGTAGCAGAGGGCGGGGACGCTTGGGGGGAAAGGTGCTCCTGCCCCCCATGAGTGTGGCCCTCGGATGGTGCAGGGGAGTGCGTGGGCGCATGATGGGTGCCACCGGGGTGGTGCTCGTGGTCGTGGTGGTGGTCGTGGTCGTGATGATGGTGCTCGTGGGAATGCACGTGTAGATGGCCATCGTGGATATGCACATGGCCAGCATGAGCCTGTATTTGGCTGGCCTCATGCCAGATGGCTACTGCTCTGAGAACCACCAGAGCCAAGATGGCAATGCCGCCGCCGAGAACCCAGGCATGGAACTGCGGAGCCAGCAAATTGTTTAACATTCCGCCGCGATACATCTGAATGGCGACGAAGCCGAACAGACCCGCCACCAGAATGGTGAGCAACTGCTCTGTGAAATACGCGCTGATAGCCTCACTATCGTGATGATGGTGATGGTTTGAGTGGTCGTGAACGTGGGTGTGGTGATGTGTGTCCGCCATAGCATGTATCTCGTTACGTGTAAGAGTTTCGTAAGCCTACTCGTAATCGTCCCTGGCCGTGGGCTAACCAGGTAAGCCCGTCCAGCCGTTGAGCTGGTAAACCAGGTGGACGATAGCGGTGTAGAGGAACACCTGCGTGGTCACCGCCACAAGGATGATCAGGATCAGCCGCGGGCGGAAAATCCGGGTATACATCATCATCAGTTTGATATCCACCATAGGCCCATAGACGAGGAAGGCCAATTTGCCCGAAATGTGCAGGCTGGTGAAGCTCGCAGCGACAAAGGCATCTGCCTCACTGCACAAACACATCAGGGCCGCCAATAACATCATACCGGCAATGACCAACAGCGGGGCTTCCCGCGACAGGCGTTCGACTTCGTCCGGCGCGATATATTGCTTGGCCACAGCCGCCAATACGGCTCCTAGAATCAGGAACACTGTGATATCGACGAAATCGTGCAAGGCGGTGGCCGAAATATGGCTAAGTCGCTGGAACAAAGAGCGCCGCGGTGAGGAAGCGGAGGAAGTGGAAGATTGGCTCTTTCGTGGCGGGCCGGGATGTGCTAGGGGAGTCAGCAAATCGGCGCCGTACTTGCGATACTGCCCGTGGACGATCAAGGCGGTGACCACGGCCACCAGAAACCCCAGGCCGCAGCGCAATCCCACCATTTCCGGTCCGATCTTGTGATCCCGGAAAGCAAACCAGGTACTGAAAATGACAACCATGTTGATGATCGGCCCGGCTAGCAGATAGGCGATGCAGCAGGCTAGGGGAAGTCCCTTACGCAGCAGCCGGCGCATGACGACGACGATTCCGCACTCGCACATCGGGAAAACGAGTCCCAAGCCAGCCCCTACCATGACGGAAGGGAGTAGGCGGGGCGGTAAAATGCGGGTGATGAATTGCTGGGGCAGAAACTCTTCCAGCACCCCAGCAACCATCGCTCCCACCACGATGAACGGCATCGCCTCCCACAAGATGGCGCTGAAGGTGAGCAGAAAATCCAGAAGCGTTGGATCCACGAGTCACCTCAATCCGCGAGCGGAAAATCACCGGCTCGAATCATCCCGGCGGGAGGAAGCACTGCCATACTTGCTCGACAACACGCAGGGATTATGGCGGTGGCTTCCTCACCGGGTTTCGTTCCGTTATTGGCATTGTCCGAAGGGCTGCGGCGGAGAGCAAGCCTCAAGAAGTCTCGTGGTGCAGGGGAGGGTGATCAGTCGGGTGGTCCGGCAGAGAGGAACAACCTAACAGCGGAGCGAGGCGGTTCCAGACCCGGCGTAGGACCATAGTGCCAAAAAAGAACACGACCGTCAGCACTACAATGAGACCACTGGGGCCAAAGGGAATCGGTTCTCCACCGCCCAAGCGTAGCTCGACACTGTTACGCAGCCCGAAGCCGAGCAGGCCGGCTCCCAGGCACAGAGCAATCGTGAGCCAAAACATTTGCCGCAGATTTCGGGCCAAATTGGCCGCGGCGGCTGCCGGTACGACCAACAACGCATTGATGAGCAAAGCCCCAACTGCCTTGATCGAAAGATTGACCACAAGAGCCAAAAGCACGATAAACAGGTAGTCGTTGAAGCGCGTGGGCAAACCGCGAGTGCGGGCCAAAGTCGTGTTGAAACTGGCGAAAACAATCTGATTGTACCGCCAGGCAAAGAGCGGCGCGACCAGGACCAGTACCAGGAGTAGAAGGAATAGGTCCTCATCGGGAATCAGGACCAAGTTGCCGAAAAGGAAGTACTCCGGGTTGAAGCTGCTCTTCACCGCCAGAATCTGGAAGAGCATTGCACCGAAGCCGATGGCAAAGGCGAAAAAGACTCCAATGACCGTATCGTGAGCCAGGCCGGTGCGTTCCCGAACGTAAACCATACCGATACCCGCGGCAATGCCGAAGGTGACCATGACGAGCGGCACGACCCAGGTGGCCACACTCCGATCGGCATGGGTGAGCAGTACGCCGAGATACCCCAAGGAGACGCCGGCGAAGGCACAGTGGGCCATCGCATCGGAGAAGAACGCCATGCGATTGCCGACGACCAGAGAGCCTACCATGCCGCAGAGAGTGCAGACGATAATGACAGCGAGCACTCCCTTGACAACAAAGAGTTCCGCCCCGCTTTGCTGGGCGAGCAGTTCGACCAGTTGGCCCAGGGCCTTTACGAGCATGGCAGGCACTTCTGGTGCAGGAGGGTTCGAGCGCCGAGGTGCAGGATTTGCAAAGCCTGTTGCGCCTGTTCCGCTGTAATGACCAGTGGCGGTGCAATCCGCACAACCTTCTTGGCGAGCGGTCCGAGAAGATGAACGCCTGGTTGCTTGGCTCCACTGCCGCGATAGGCAGCCAGAACGAAAGCATTGGCCCATTCGCTGGCGGACCGGCCATCATAATCCTGCATTTCCACACCCCACACCATTCCCCCTTTCTCGCCACGCACCGCTGCCACAAAGGGGTATTCCCGCAACGCGACCAAACCGGCTTCGATCTGCTCGGAGACGGGGCGCATCGCGGCCAGTACGTCCCGGCTCTGATATTCCGAGATAGTGGCGAGCACTGCGGCGCAACCGAGGGGGTGGGCGCTGTAGGTGTCCGAAGCATCGCCATAATTCAGCGCAGCGAATACATCCGCTCGGCCTGCCGCCGCCGCTACGGGAACACCATTGCCCAATCCCTTGCCCAACACCACAATATCTGGCTCTAAACCGTAGGTTTCAAAGGCGAAAAGCGATCCTGTCCGGCCGAAATTAGATTGCACTTCATCCAGAATGAATAAGATGTCGTTCTCCCGGCAGAATCGCTGCAAGAGTTGCAAGTAAGCCTTGGGAGGATGGAAGGAACCGCCGCCTCCCAGGTACGGCTCCGTGATCAGGGTGCCGATCTTGCGCCCAAATTGGTGAAGCACCTGCTGCAATTCCCGTTCGTAAGGAGTGGGGTCGAAAAACTGATCCCGCTGGCGGACATCCCGGCATTCCTCCATGGGGAACGAGATGAAGCGCACGCGGGGATCACGTTCCGGATCGGTCTCGCAGCCGGTGACGGCTTGGGCGAGTCCCTTTTTGCCGTGGAAGCCGTAGCGGGTGGCCAGGATCATCGGGCGATCACGCTGGAAGGCAAGCGCCGCCCAAAGGGCCTTTTGAATGGCTTCCGAGCCGGAGGCCGCCCACAGGACTTGCTCCAGCCGCCGTCCACCCGGACGGGATTGCAGCAACTGCACCAGAGCCTGCACGGCGTGGGCTTCCACTGCCGTCATCGCGTTGTAAGCCGTCAGTGGAACTGCTAGGCCGAACTCCTCCGCATTCCCAGGAACAATACCTGGCCTGGGTCCGGAGGCTGCCGATGGCCACCATTCCCCCTGGGAGGTGGTGTTACTGTCAGCGGAACCTGCCTCTGCTGGCACAGGCCAGCCCATGAGGGCAAACCACTTCCGTGTCCACGTCCGGGGATAGTGTCCCAGATTGGCTACCAGAACACCGGAGGTGAAGTCGTAGAGGGGGCGGCCATCGGCAGTCCACAGCAGGACACCACTGGCACGTGTGAGGGCAGCTTGCGTCGGGGTGTAGGTCCGCAGGGACTTGGGTTCCCCGAAGTGAAGGACATGCCGGATCCGATTCCCTTCAGGTTCCTCGGGGTGTTCGATCTGCGGGGGCAGCGTCGGCTGGGTGTGAATCGACCAGCCGAGGCCGCCTGCGTCCTGGGCGATGTCCGCAGAAGACACTGTGGTTCCATTCGCTTCGGCCAGGACGGATGTATTTTCCGCACGACGGGACAGTTCAGCGGTCCCAACCGACAAGGAATCACGGGCTGGTGTCATGGGCGTTTCCCCATCTGGGTATGTACGGGGTGACTGCTTTTAGGATAGCAGAGGCAAACAGGGTGCTAGGTCCCCTTCTTCTCCGCCGCCTCTCGTGGTCCGTATGATCGCTCTAGCGAGAAATTTGGGATGTCCATATCGCCTGCTGCGCCGCCAGGGAATCAGACGGAGGGGGCGTACAATACGACTTTCTCCGGGCAACCCGGCTCGTAAAGGACCAGCCCCCCATCAGGTCCATTGACTCGGACAACGCAGCCGGTTTTCCCTCGTGCAGCACGTTCCAGGATGGCCTCCAGGGCTTGCACGATGGCAACGCATCGCCGGTCTGCTGCAAGATCGTTATAGTCCAATTGCTGCATAGCGCGTAGCCTTTGGTCCCGTTGTTGGGGTGGCCCGCCGTACTCCACGTAGGCTACCTCCCGGAAAAAACGCTCCAGAACTTCAATCCCGTAACCCCGGCGGCGCCGCTGGCCCCAAGGCTCCAAAAATTCCGCATTATAATGATGGTTCGGCGTGATTTTGAATTCCCGAGGGTTATGCCCTTCGACCGTCACCTCAACCCCCCGCTTGCGTTGGTGAGCGTTCCAAACCCCATTGTCAAACCGGAACTGGACCTCCTGTTCCACGTAACCGGGGAAATTGTCGGGGTTGACCCAACTGGTATGGATGTCAAAGGCGGCCTCCCGCTGATCGGGGTGTCGATACACCACCTGAAGTTGGACCGAATCCCACGTATAACCATCCGGACTGCCCACCAATCCGCGCTGGCCAGTAGCCGTCACACGATCCAGCGACCAATCGGGGCCGAAGGTGAAGTCGATCAGCTTCAGGTAATGGACCGCGACATAGGTCGCCGGATTGCGGCCGTGAATCCATTCGGCGAATTGGCTGCCGCTGATGGATTTGGGTTCCAGCAGAGAGCAATAGCCGTTGTTGACGTGCCTCAGGATGCCGTCACAGACCAGGGTACGCAGGCGTTTGTGGTCCGGGTCCAGCAGTTTATGATAAACGACTTTGGCCAACACGCCTTGACGCTGAGCCAAGGCAACGAGTTCATCCAGTTCGCTCAAATTCAGAACCGAGGGCTTTTCGATCAGCACATGCTTGCCGGCTGCCAAGGCGCAGCGGGCTGGTTCGTAATGCCGATTATCTGGCGTAGCGATGCAGACCACCTCAAGAGGTTGACGAAGCAATTCCTTCAAGGCTTGAGCACCCGCCAGATTCTGGCACGAGGGAAAGAGGTTGGCCCGGTGTTGTAGGTATCGGGCAGCACGTTGACCCGTGCGGGACACCAAAGCAGCTAGCTGCACCTGCACCGGGCCGGTCGCTACGTCGTAAAGGGGCGTCTCTGCCGCGGTCTCGAAGAAGGGGGCATACGTCTCCTCGAATATCATGCCCACGCCCACCATTCCCACGCGGAGTTGAGGCATCGTTTGTGACGTAGTTCCCATGGGACACCTGCCCGAGGTTCCTTGTAATCCCTTGAAGACACCGGCTGCTGGGGCGCGGCTTACTTACTCACGCCAGCTCAAAGCTTCCTCTTGATTCTGGCTACTTGCGCTCCCCGTCTGGATTACCAGGTTATTTCTAGGAAATAGGCTAGTGGATGGTGCCTCAAAAAGGGTCTGACAAATAAATCTGGCGCTGGGTGGGGAGCTGTGGCAAAATAGATAAGCCCATTCCTGTTGTTTCAAGGAGTTCGCTATGGACACAACGCCAAAGCTGAATCGTGCCGAGCTGATGCAAGAGTTGCGGGCCGATTTCGAGGAGCTGCTGACCAAAGTGGCCGATGCCGTCGACCACGCTCGGCCGGGGCGGATCATCGCCGACA
>Ga0101943_1001051_pt1 | contig 28566 bp, 19 predicted proteins | sample DewCreD2012metaG_5_FD_75244 | JGI IMG/M metagenome (GOLD analysis project Ga0101943, IMG submission 75244) | Hot spring sediment bacterial and archeal communities from British Columbia, Canada, to study Microbial Dark Matter (Phase II) - Dewar... ... | reverse complement strand
GAAGCTCCTGCACATCCACCCGCTTGCGGTAGGTCTGGCTTTGCGGGCCGCAGGTGGCGGCATTCCAGCAGGCCCCACCCCCCTGGAAGTCGATGACCACCTTTTTGGGATCCCCCGGGCTGACGTAGAACCGGTAGGGGGAACCATCCGAGCATACGCCACCTGGAACCTCCACTGCCTTCCAAACGGCCTCGAGGCCCTGGGCCAGGGCCAAACCCAGGAACAAAAGGAAGGCTAGAAACCGCTTCATTGTTCACCTCCGCTCGAAGTGTATAAGGAGTTTTGAACCAAGTCAAGAAAGGGCAACCGGGAAGGCCATCCCTAGGTTCCCCGGATTCCATCCCTAACCCCAGCCGGTCCCTAAGCCCACTCCACTCGGCTCCCGGAGGGATGCTTGCGCACCACGAGCCTGGCGGGAAGCCTTTCCGCCAGGGCCTCCACATGGGTAACGATGCCCACCAGCCGCCCCCGGGTGGGAAGCGCCTCCAGTACCCCCGCCACCACCTCGAGGGTTTCCGGGTCCAGGGTACCGAAGCCCTCGTCCAAAAACAAAGCCCCAAGCCGCCCCCGGGAAAGCTCCTCGGAAAGGGCCAGGGCTAAGGAGAGGCTTGCCAGGAAGCTTTCTCCCCCGGAAAGGGTCTTAACCGGGCGCACCGCCTCGGTCCAGAGGTCCAGGACCTGGTACTCGTCCTCCTTGGAACGCAGGCGGTAGCGCCCGGAGGAAAGGGTAGCCATGAGCTCATCCGCCCGCTCCACCAGGTTCCTCTGCCTAAGGCCCAGGAGGTAGGCGGGAAAGTTGTTTTGCTGGAGGTCAAAGGCCAGCTTCTCCCAGAGGTCCATCTCCCGCACCACCTCCGCCAGGCGGGCTTCCAGCTCCCGGCGGCGCTTTAACCTTTCCCCCATCTCCTTAAGCCGCTCCTCCAAAACAGCCCTTTCTCCCATCCTGGCCTCGAGGCTCCCCTGTACCTGAGAAAGCCTTTCCTCTTCCCGCCGCAAGCGGGCCTCCACCTCCGCCAAAGGGGGAAGGGAACCGGGGAAGCGAGCCCTGGCCTCCCGCTCCACCTCCTCCAGGAGGGCTTCCACCTGGGCAAGCTCCTCCCGGTGCACCCGGATCCTCTCCGCCAGGGCCTCCCGCTCCTTTGGGGGAAGGTAAAGGGCCTTGGCCTCCTCCTCGGGCATCAGGCCCACCACCCGGCCCTTGGCCTCCTCGAGGGCCTTTCGCTGCTCTTCCTCCTGGGCCAAAAGCCCCGCCAGGGTCCGGTAGGCTTCCTCCCAGGCCCGGGCGAGATCCCGGTCTTGTCTTTCCTTTTCCTCCAGCTCCTCCACCCTCCGGGCGAGCTTCCCGATATACTCCCCTACCGGCTCGCCCCCCGTCCTCTCCCAAAGCAGGCGGTAAAGCCCGGCCGCCAAGGCCTCCTTCTCCTGGCGTAGGGAGGCCAGGGCTTCCCGGGTCTTTTCCCAGGCCATTTCCGCCTCCCCCTCCAGGCGGGAAAACCCCTGGCGCAAACGCTCCTTCTCCTGGGAGAGTCGCTTCACCTCCTCCTCGAGGGCCCGGGCCTCCCCCTGTTTTTCCCGGTACTTTTCCCTTAGCTCCTGAAGCCTCGCCTGCGCTTCCTGAAGCTTCCCTTCCAGCTCCTTGGGATCCCCGGGGATGGGCTCCACGCCCAGGGTCTCCAGGGCCTCCTGCTTGGCCCTTTCCTCCTCCGCCACGGCCCCAAGCCGGGTCAGGACCCCCTTAAGGGCCTTCTCCCCTTCCTCCCGCCTCCTCCTCAGGTCCGAAAGCCCTCGGTTCTCTTGGGAATGGGGAAGGACATGCACCACACCCCCGCACAAGGGACAAGGCTCCCCCGGCTGCAAAAGATCGCGGTAGGCGAGAAGCCCCAGGCGCCTTTCCTCCTTGGCCAGCTGGGCAAGCTCCGCCTCGAGGCGCTTTTTTTCCTCCTCCAAAAACTCCCGCCTCCTCCTTAGCTCCTCTAGTTCCTGCCGAATCCGGTGGGCTTCCGCACCCTTAAGAGCCTTCTCCAGGGCCTCCACCTGGGCTCGAGCCTGCCCCCCCTCCTCCACCAAGGCCTCCAAGGCCTCCCTAACTCGGTTCAGGGCTTCTTCCTTCTCCCTTAGCCGCCCTTGCACCTCCACCAGGCGGGATAGCTCCCGCTCCCTGTCCGCCAAAAGGGCTTCCTCCTGGAGGAGGGATTCCAAGGCCTCCGCGTAGGCCTCGGGAGCCAGGCCCAGCCTGGGAGCCAGGTGCTCTTTCACTCCCACCCGCCGCCAAAGGGCCTCGAGGGCCCTTAGCCCCTCCGCCTGCAGAAGAGCCCTTTGCGCCTCCTTTAGGGCCTCGGGGTCAAAGGCCAGGGCCCGGCGGTCCCCCTCCAGCTGGGCAAGCCGGGCGCGCACCCTTTGGAGCTCCTGCGCTGTGGCCGCCAGGGCCTCCTCCTTCCTTCTCAAGTCCTGCCACAAAGGCAGGGCGGCCTCCGCCTCCGATGCCTTCTTGAGCCTTTCCTCCACCTCCGCCATGCGGGAAGCCTCGGCCTTGAGGCGGCCCAGACGGCCTTCCAGTTCCCCTTTGCGAAGGAGAAGCGCCTGAAGGCCTTTGAGCTCCAAAACCGCCTCCTCCAGGCGCCTTTTCTCGTTCTGAAGGCGGGCGATCTCCCGGGTTAGGTCCGCCAGGGCCCTTTCCAAGTTCTCCTTGGCCTCGAGGCTCACCCCAAGAAGCCCCGCAAGTTCCCCCTCCAGCCGGCCCTTCTCCTCCATCAGGGCCGCCTTGCGGGAAGCCGCCTTTTCCCTGGCCCTTTCCAGCCGGGTAAGCTCAAAGAGATCCAGGAGAATCCTGCGCCTCTCCTTGGCCTCTCCCTTAAGGAAGCGGTCAAACTCCCCCTGGGGAAGGAGGAGGGCCCGGGTAAAGGCCTCGTAGGTGAGGCCCAAAAGCTCCTCCAAGGCCCGGTTCAAGGCGTCCAGGGTCTCCAAGGGTAAAAGCCGCTCCCCCACCGGGCCTAGCTCAAAGAGCCGCCCTTCGCTCCGCTTCCCCCGCACCCGCTCCACCCTGTAGACCCTTCCCCCCACCTGGAAGGTGAGGCGGACCCGGGCCTCGCTGGCACCCGGGTGGACCAGGCTCCCCACGTTCCGCCCTACCCGGGGCACCACCCCATAGAGGGCAAAGGCCATGGCGTCCAGGAGGGTGCTCTTCCCGCTCCCCGTGGGCCCGGTGATGGCGAAAAGCTCCACATCGGAGAAGTCCACCCCCTGCAGCTCCCGATAGGGACCAAATCCCTCAAGCTCCAGGCGCAAGGGCCTCAAGCTCCACCTCCTTGAGCACCTGGTTAAACCGCTCCAGAAGCCCTTCCTCCTCCCGCCCCCGTTCCTTCAGGTAGCGGTCGTAGGCCTCCACCAAACCCAGCTCCGGGGCCAAGGTCCCATTCCCCCCATCTTCAGGCCCTCCTGCGGTTTCCACCGCCAGGAGATGGGGAAGCCCCTGGAAGAGCCTCTCCTTCACCGCCGGGGAAAGCCGGCCCTCCACCACCACCCTGAGGTACCCGGGAAAGCGCTCCAGCTCGGGAAGCCTACCGTCCAGCTCCTCGGGCTTCAGGTGGAGGGTTTTAAGGGGCTTCCCCCAGCGCTCCCTTATGGGGTGGACCCGGACGGGCCCCCTCTCGGGCACCTCCACCAGCAAAGCCCCCCGCTCCGCCTCCTCCCCTTCGCCGAAGTCCAGCTGGATGAGGCTTCCCGCGTACCAGGCCACGGGGGCCTCGGAAACCTGTTGCTGGCGGTGGATGTGGCCCAAGGCCACGTAACGGGCTCCCAGGGGCAAGGCGGAAGGAGGAACAGCGTAGCTTCCCGTGAGGTGGAAGACGAACTCCCCTGCCCCCGGGCGAACCCCCTCCAGGGCAAAGTGCCCCAGCATAAGGGGGCTTTCCAGGTTGGCGAGGATCCGCCGCATGGCCTCCGCGTAGGTGCGGTGGCGCTCCTCAGCCTCCTGCAGAACCTTTTTCACCAGGATGCGCTCGGATACAAAGGGGAGAAGGGCCGCCCTGAGCCCTCCCACCTCCACCACCCCCCCTTCCTCCCGGAAAAGAGGCCTTCCCCGCACCGCCGCCCCCGCCAGGGCGAAGAGGGGGGCAAGGGCCTCGAGGCGCTCCTTGGGATCGTGGTTGCCGGCGATGACCAAGGCGGGCACCCCAAGCTCCCTAAGGCGCAGGAAAAACTCCACCGCCATGGCCTCGGCCTCGGCGGAAACCTGGGGGCGGTCAAAGAGATCCCCGGAAACCACCACCAGGTCCACCCCCTCCTTGGCCACCATCTCCAGAAGGGTTTTCAACGCCTCCCCGATCTCGGGGGTGCGGTCCACGCCCTTTAATACCTTGCCCAGATGCCAGTCCGCGGTGTGCAATAGGCGCACGGCTTCCATTATGCCAGCCACCGGTCTTCCGCCTTAATGGGTATGGCCATGGTCTTCGGGAGGCCCACCCCTTCCCCCCCGGAAGAACCAAGCCGCCATCAGGGTGGTGAGGGGCACCGCCAGAAGAAGCCCCAAGGAACCCAGCACCATGGAGGCGATCTCCGCGGCGAAGGGCTCGGTGTTCAGGAGGAAGCGCAAGGGGGTGGGATCCCGGGTGAGGAGAAGAAAGAGGGGCAAGGAACCTGCGGCGTAGGCCAAGACCAGGGTGTTCACCAGGCTACCGATGTGGTCGTAGCCCACCTCCATGCCCCTACGGTAGAGCTCTCCAAGGCCAAAGCGGGGGTTGGCGTGGGCCAGGGCCTGGACCACCGCCGCCTGGGTCACGCTCACGTCGGTCAAGGCCCCCAGGGTACCCACCACCACCCCTGCCAGGAAGAGGGAAAGGAGGTCCACACCTCCCCATTGCCTGAGGAGCAGGGCTTCCTCCGAGGCCAGGCCCGTAAACCCCATTCCCCGGGTGAAAAAAAGGGCTAGGAACAGGACGAAGGCCACCGAGGCCAGGGTGCCCAAAAGGGCGGCGGTGGTCTTGCGGTTTACCCCGTGGACCAGGTAGACGGTGAGAAGAAGCACCCCCACGCTTCCCAGAAAGGCGTAGAGAAGGGGATTCCCACCCGCCGCCACCCTGGGAACCACGAGGTAGACCACCACCAAAAGGCTCAGAAAGGTGCCTAGAAGCCCTCTAACCCCCCTCCCCCGGCCCAAAAGGGCTGCCAGAAAGGCAAATAGGCCCAAAAGGCCAAGGAGCCAGGGCATGCGATCCGGCTCGGTCACGTAGGTTTTACCGCCCTCCTGGTAGAGGACCACCCGCTGGCCCACCCGGTACCCGCCCCCATCCACGGGCAGAAGGGCCTCCAGCCTCCTGCCCTCCACCTCCACCAGGGCCACACCCCGTTGGGCCTCGAGGGCCAGGATCCTCCCCACCAGATACCTTCCATCCCCCTGGGCTAAGGCGGGAAGGAGAAGGAACCCCAAAAGCAGCCAAAGGCGCATACCGCCACTCTACCCGGCCACGATGAAAACTTCTTCTCAACTTGCTATCCTAAGGCCATGGAGCGCTCCACCCGGCAACGGCGGGCCATCCGGGAGGCCTTTTTGGAGGCGGGCCGTCCCCTTTCCCCCCAGGAGGTCCTGGAGCTCGCCCGGAAGAAGGTGCCCTCCTTGGGCCTCGCCACCGTGTACCGCACCCTGAAGGGGCTGGTGGAGGAGGGATTCCTCACCCCGGTGGCCCTTCCCGGTGAGCCCGCCCGCTACGAGCCCGCGGGAAGGGAGCACCACCACCACTTTCTCTGCCGCCTTTGCGGAAGGGTGTACGAGCTTTTGGGCTGCGACCTGGCTTTGGAGGGCCACCTGCCCCCGGGCTTTTTGGCCGAAGGGCACGAGGTCATGGTCTACGGCCGGTGCCCGGAGTGCTACTCCCAAGCGGGGTAGAGGCGAATGGGCCCCGTCCAGCGCACCTCCTCGAGGGCCCGGTCGTGGCGGAGGAGGGCGGCCAGGCGGGCCCGGGAGTAGACCCGGTAGGGCTCCTTGGGGATGAAGGCGGTGACGATGTCCACCTGCCTTGGGGGGGTGTAGTCCAGGACCACGTGGAGGGGGAGCTTGAGCCTGGGGGGAAAGACCATGTACCCCAGGACCAGCATCCGCCCATCCTCGGGGTAGATGCAAAGCTCCCGCCCCCACTCCAGGGCCCTCAGGATGTCCAGCTCGGTGAAGCCCTCCTGGAGCATGTGCCTGGCCGCGTGGGACCCCAGGCGGTAGCGGCCTTCCCTGATGAGGGGTAGGAGGTCGCTAAGGCGGCGGAGTTTGCGCATGGTCCCTCCTTGGAAGGCCAGTTTACGCCTCCTCCCGGTCCAGGGAATGTGGCCGGGGAAAGAGCTTGCCCAGGATTCCCACCACGCCTAAGATGGAGTCCAGGGTGGCCCTACGCTGGCAGAGCCCGGTCTATCTGGAGCGGGGGAGGCTTCTTTCCCTCTTGCCGGAGGAACCTGGGTTTGTGGTCCTCCTCGAGGCCCCGGCAGGCTTCGGCAAGAGCGTCCTGGCGGGCCAGCTTTCCGCCAGGCTGGGGCTTAGGACCCTCTGGGCCAGCGCCAGACTGGGCGAGCCCAGGGCCCTCCTGGCCAGGGCCCTGGACCTCCCCGAGGAGGCCCCCTGGGGAGCGGTGGTGGCGGCCCTCAAGGAGGCCCCCACCCTGGTGGTCCTCGAGGACCTGGAGGGGAGGGAGGACCTCACCCCCCTCCTAAGGACCCTGCCTTGCCTCCTGGTCCTGGCCAGCCGCGCCCCCCTGCCCTACCCCGAGCTCCCCAAGCTCCTGGCCGAGGGCCGGCTGGTGCGCCTGGGGGCGGAGGAGCTGGCCTTCACCGTGGAAGAGGCCAGGGCCCTCTTCGGGGACAGGCCCGGGGCCGAGGAGGCCCACCGGGCCACGGGGGGCTGGCCCCTCCCCCTCTTTCTCTCCGCCCTCACCGGGAAGCCCCCCGAGAGGCGGGCCCTCCTCCAGGGCCTAAAGGAAAGCCTGAGCCCGGAGGCCTTGCAGGAAGGCTTCCTCCTGGCCGCCCTCCCCTACCTGCCCAAGGAGGCCGCCACCCCCGCCACAGAGGAGCTTTACGCCAGGGGCCTCCTGCGCCTATTACCCCAGGGCTACACCCTGCACGCCCTCCTTAAGGAGATGGCCTTGGAAAGCCTGAAGCCCGAGGTGCAGGAAGCGGTGCGGGCCCTGGGGAAGAGGCTTCCCCCGGAGCTTCTGGCCCAGGCCTACCACGCCGCCGGGCTTCACGAGGAGCTTCTTGAGCTGTTAGAAAGGCCCATCCAGATCAACCTGGCCCCCGAGGTCCTCCTCTCCTGGCGGGCCCTCCTGGAAAAGGGGGGCGAGCGGGTCCGGCTCCGGCTGGGGGAGGCCCTTCTGCAAAGCGGCCAAAGGGAAGGCTTCGCCCTCCTCAAGCCCCTGGCCGAGGCCCAAGACCCCCGGGTGGCCCTCACCGCCTGCGGCCACCTGGCCTACTACCTGGCCGACCCCCTCCTGGGCCAGGACCTCCCCCATGCCCGGGCCTACCTGGAAAGGGGCCTGAGGCTACTGGAAGGGGTTCCCCCCGAGCTTGCGGGCCGCTTCCTCAACGACGCCGCCCGGGTCCCGTGGGAAGAGGGGCGGCCCGAGGAGGCCTTTAGGCTTCTGGAGGAGGCCCTAAAGCGCCTGCCGGAAGGTAGCCCCTACCGGGTGGCCCCCCTCACCAACCTGGCCTTCCTCCGCTTTGAGCTGAAGGGGGACCTCGAGGGCCGCATCCGGGCCCTGGAGGAGGGGGCCCCTCTTGGCCTTCGCTACTCTCCCGTGAACTACCCAGGCCACCTGAGGGACCTGGGGCGGCTATACCTCCTCCTGGGGGACAAGACGCGGGCCATGGCCTATCTGAAGGAGGCCCGGGAGGCCCCGGGCCACCCCCTGGCCAGCCTCGAGGCGGCCATGCTCCTGGCCTACCTCCAGGGGGACGAGGGGGAGCTGAAGGCCCTGGTGGCCCGGGCGGAACTCTGGGAAAACCCCTACCTGGTGGGCCGGGGCCTGGCCCACCTGGCCCTTGTGCGGAAAGACCCTGGCCTTTTGCAAGGGGTGGAGGGCTTTCTGCCCGCCCTGGCCAGGGCGGAGCTCCTCAAAGACCCGGCCCTCCTCCCCCCCTACCCGGCGGAGCGGGAGGAGCGGCTTTACTGGCACGCCGCCCGCTACCGCACCCTCCGGGAGGAAGGGGACTTAAAGGCCCTTTTGGGCCTCACCCAGGCAGGCCCCCGCCTCCTTCCCGGGCTCATCCCCCTGGACCTCCTCCCCAAAGACCGCCCGGAGCTGGCCCGGCCCTACCCCCTGACGGAGGTGCTGCAGAGCGGCTGGAAGGAGGCCGTGGCCCTGAGGCTCGCCGAGATCCCTCCCCTCCAGGTGGAGGTCCTCGGGGCCTTCCGGGTGAGGAACCCCTTGGGCGAGGTGGAGCTCAAGGGCAAGGCGCGGGAGGTTCTGGCCCTCCTCCTCCTTCGGGTCCCCCGAGAGGAGATGGCCTTCATCCTCTGGCCCGACATGCCGGAGGCCGACGCCCTCAACAACCTCTCCGTCTGGCTTTCCCGCCTGCGCAAGGCCCTGGAGCCCTGGGGGGTTCCCACCTATTTGAAGGAGGAGGGCCTCGTCCGAACTGAAAGCGACCTCATGGCCCTGGAGGAGGCCCTCGCCCGCAAAGAGGCCGAGAAGGTCCTGGCCCTCTACCAGGAGCCCCTCTTCCCCGGCCTGGACCTGCCCCTTCTGGACCGGAAGCGGGAGGAGCTCTACCACCAGGTGCGGGCCCTCTTCCTCGAGGCGGGCGAGCCCAGGTATCTGGAGCGCCTTTTGGAGCTGGACCCCCTGGATGAGGAGGCCCTCCTTCCCCTGGCGGAAGGGTGCCTCTCCCGGGGCCAGCGGGCCCGGGCCCTAAGGCTTCTCCAGGCCTACGAGAAGCGGCTTTGGGAGGAGCTTAGAGAGAGGCCTTCCGGGGAGATTGCCGCCCTTCTCCGCCGCCTTCAGGCTTAATACCACCCATCGCTTTTTCAACATAGAAAGCCTTTCGTCAGGCACGCCCTTTGGGGCCCCCGCCGTGGCCAGAGCCACAACGAGGCACCTATACCCTTGTTTCTTCCTTCGGCCCACTATGCCTGGTAACTTCCTCAGGAACCTTTTGCCGGGGCCCCCATGCTGGCGCAAGCCAGCATGGGGTGGTATTAGCGGTAAGGCCCCAGGGCCCCTGGGTCCCGCACGGCGATGAAGGCCCCGTAGACCCGGGAAGCCCCGGCCATCAGGAGGGCCTCCCGGGCCCTTAAAAAGGTAGCCCCGCTGGTGAGGACGTCGTCCAGGAGGAGCCAGGCCCCCTCCACCCGCTCCACCGGGGCGAAGAGGTCCTGGGGAAGCGCCCTTCGGGCCCGGCCCCGGGTGGGCTGGCTCGGGGCGTAGCGCCGCCGCCTGAGGACCCTTCGGTAAGGGAGGCCGAGGAGGCGGGCCACCTCCTTTGCCAGAAGCTCCGGGGGGTTGTAGCCCCTCTGGAGGAGGCGGGGGAGGAGGGTGGGGACCGCCGCCACCCCCTTTAGGGCCCACCCCGCCTGCAAAACGCCCTCCGCCAGGGGGCGGGCCAGGAGGGGGGCGAGGCCAAAGCGCCTCCCGTACTTCAGGGCCCGCACCACCCCGCCTAAGCGCCCGTAGGCACCCAGGTAAACCATCTCCCCCTGGACCTTAGGCCATAGCTCCGCCCGGCAAGCCTGGCAAAGGAAAGGGGCGTCCAAAGGGCCGCCGCACCCGGGGCAGGCATGGCCGAGAAGGCCCTCAATGAAGCCCCAGAGCATCCCTCAAGGCCTCGTCAAAGGGCGGGTAAAGGACCCCCTTCTCCGTCACGATGCCGGTCAGAAAGCGGTGGGGGGTCACGTCAAAGGCGGGGTGGTAGGCGGGAAAGCCGGGAGGGGCGATGGGCAGGCCCCGGATGTGGGTGACCTCCTCCGGCGGGCGCTCCTCAATGGGGATGCCCTGGCCCGTCTCCAGCCTGGGGTCCACGGAGGATAGCGGCAACGCGGCGTAGAAGGGAATGCCGTGGTGGTGGGCCAGGACCGCCAGGGCGTAGGTGCCGATCTTGTTGGCGAAGTCCCCGTTCAGGGCCATGCGGTCCACCCCCACGATGACGGCGTCCACCTGGCCCCTCTGCATGAGGAAGCCCGCCATGTTGTCGGCGATGAGGGTGGCGGGGACCCCGGCCTTCATGAGCTCAAAGGCGGTGAGCCTGGCCCCTTGGAGGTAGGGCCTGGTCTCGTCCACCCAGACGTGGCGCACCCGCCCCTGGCGGTGGGCCTCGAGGATGGCCCCCAGAGCCGTCCCCCACCCCCCCGTGGCCAGGGGCCCGGTGTTGCAGTGGGTGAGAACCTGGCCCTTGAGGACCTTGGCCCCGTGCTGGCTAATGGCCCTTTCCGTCTCCTCCACCTCCCGCCAGAGGGCCTTGGCCTCCTCTAGGCTTCCCTTTAAGTCCCCGAAGTGGGGCCGCATCCGGTCCAGGGCGTGGAAGAGGTTCACCGCCGTGGGGCGGCTTTGCCGCAAGAGGCGGTCCGCCTCCTCGAGGTCCTCCCCCGCCATGTGGGCCAGGACCATGCCGAAGGCAGCGGAAACCCCGATGGCCGGGGCCCCCCGCACCACCATGTCCCGGATGGCCTGGGCCATCTCCCGGGGGGTGCGCACGGGCACCCAGACCTCCTCCTGGGGAAGGCGCCTCTGGTCCAGAAGCCAGAAGACCCCTTCCTCCTCGTCAAAACGGAACGGCTGAAGGCGCTCCACGCCCCAAGCTTAAGCCAGGCGAAGCACCTTGTCGTCCCCGGACCTTGGCCTTCCCCGCCCGTCCCGGTTGGAGGTGGTGACGTAGAGGGCCCCGTCCAGCCCCACCTGGACCTCCCGCAGGCGGCCAAAACCGGAAAGCACCGTCTCCACCCCCGCCACCCGCCAGTGGCCCTTGTCCCCGTCCAGTACCAGCCGCAAGAGGGCCTGCCCCCTGAGGCCCGCCACGTACAGGTCCCCCCTCCAGAAGGCCAGGTTTCCGGGAGGGAAACCCTCGGGCCAGAAGTAGAGGGGGTCCCGGTACCGGGGGTCGTTCCCCCTCCCCACCACCCTCGGCCAGCCGTAGTTCCCCCCGGGGACGACCACGTTCACCTCGTCGTGGCCATAGCCTTGCTCCCCGCTGGGCCCGTGCTCGCTCAGGAAGAGCTCCCCCGTCACGGGGTGCCAGGCCAGGCCCTGGGGGTTCCGGTGGCCCAGGCTGTAAATCTCGGGCCTGGCTCCCTTCTGGCCCAGGAAGGGGTTCCCCGGGGCGGGCTCCCCTTCCGGGGTGAGGCGGAGGACCTTCCCCCCCAAGGAGGCCAGGTCCTGGGCCAGCTCCCGCTCGTAGACCTCCCCCGTGGTCACGTAAAGCATCCCATCCGGCCCGAAGGCGATCCGGCCTCCCGAGTGGAGGCCGTGGGGCCTGGCGGGGATCCCGTCCAGAATGACCCGCTCCAAGACCCCCCTCTCCCCCAGGTGGCGGAGGCGCACCACCTGGTTCCTCAGGCCCCCCGCCTCTACCGTGCGGTAGGCGTAGACGTAGGGCGCCTCGGGAAAGCGGGGGTGGAGGGCCAGGCCCAGAAGCCCCGACTCCCCCCGGGCGTAAACGGGAAGCTCGGCGTAGGTGGAAAGCCGCCCGCCCCGGAAGAGCCGGATCCTCCCCGGCCTTTCCGAGATCAGCATCCCCCCACCGGGGAGGAAGGCCAAGGCCCAGGGGACCTCGAGGGCCCCCACCACCTCCTCCACCCGAATTTCTTGCGCCCGAACCAGGGAAAGCCCCAAAAAACCCAGGAGCACCCGCCTGCGGGAAACCATGCCCACCCCCTTGGGGGTGAGCCTAGCACACGGATCCAGCGCCCAAGGTGGGCTCCCCCACATCCTAGAGGGCGCCGGGACCTAGGCCTTGGGGTCCAGGATCACCTTTACCGCCTGCCCCGAGGCCAAGAGGCCAAAGGCCTCCCGGTACTGGCTCATGGGCAGGCGGTGGGTGATGAGGGGGGTAAGGTCCACCCGGCCCGAGTAGACCAAGGCGGTGCCCTGCATCCAGGTCTGCCAGAGCCTTCTTCCCGCGATGCCGTAGGCGGTGATCCCCCGCATGACCAGCTCCCCCGCCAGGTCAAAGCGAATGGGGTCCGAGGGAATGCCCAGGATCCTGGCCTCCCCCCCCGGGATCAAGGCCTTAAGCCCCTGGTGGATGGCCACCTCATTCCCGGAAAACTCCAGGAGGACCTCCACCCCGCTTCCCGTCACCTCCTCCACCACGGAAAGGAGATCCTCCTCCAGGGGGTTCACGAGCCGGTCGGCGTAGGGCCTGGCGAAGTTCAGGCGGTAGGGGTTGGGGTCGGATACCAGGATAGGCCCGGCCCCGCTGGCCCGGGCCACCATGGCCGCCATCAGGCCGATGGGCCCCGCCCCGGTGATGAGGACGCTTTTCCCGGAAACCCCGCTTCCCGCATACACCGTGTGCACCGCATTGCCGAAGGGCTCCAGGATGGCCCCCACCTCAAAGGGCAGGTCCTTGGGGTTCACCCAGGCGTTTTCCGCCGGCACCACCACGTACTCGGCAAACCCGCCGTCCCGGTCCACCCCCAGGATCTGGGTGTTGAGGCAGACATGGTAGTTACCCGTGCGGCAGGCGGGGCAGGCATGGCAAACAACATGGCTTTCCAGGCTCACGTGGTCCCCCACCTGGGGCCTTTTCACCCCGGGGCCCACCCGTTCCACCACCCCGCTGAACTCGTGGCCGGTGATGAGGGGAGGCTTGATCCGGCCCCTCGCCCAATGGTCCCACCGCCAGATGTGGAGGTCGGTGCCGCAGATGCTGGCAGCCTCCACCCGCACCAGGATCTCCCCCGGGCCCGGCTCGGGCACGGGGCGTTCCACCAGGGTTAGGCCCTCTTCCGGGGCCAGCTTGGCCAAAGCGCGCATACCTGGGCCATGCTACCACCGGTAAAGGGCACCCACGCCGAAGCGGGTGGTGTCCGCCGCCTCGAGGCTAAAGCTCAATCCCAACGCCGGGGTAAGGTCGTACCCCAGGGTGAAGGTGAAGCGGGCAAGCCTGCCATCCCCTGGCAGGAAGGTGGAGCCCAGGGAAAAGGTGAGGCCATCCCGGCGGTACTGGGCGCTCAGGGTCTGCTCCCCTCTGAGGTCCAGCTCGTAGCCCAAGAAGAGCTCGGGACTCAGGTACTTGCCCACGGAAAAGCGGGTTTCCTCCAGGTCTCCCCCCTGGAGAAGGGGAAGCTGCACCTGGAAGCGGTCAAGGCCCAAGGAACGGGCGAGCTCCCGCTCCAGCTGGCCCAGCACCAGGTTCTCCAAAGCAGCCCCCAGGGCCACCTGGGGGAGGGTCTCCGCCAGCCGAGTGACGTCGGGGGTACCCAGGGCAAGGAGGGCGTAGATCTCGGGCTCGGTGAGGGCGGGATCCGAGGTGAAGTGGGGCTCGAGGCGCACCTTCACCCGGCCGTTTTCCCGCAAAAACTCCCCCGTGGCCTCCAGGAAGACCTTGTGGCCCCGGGTTTCCGTCTGGGCCTTAAGGCGAAACTCGGGGAGGATGCCCCGGTCCGGGAAAAAGCGCAGGAAGCTCCCCGTGGGATCCAGGGTAAAGAGGGAATCCCAGAGGCGGAAGTTACCCCACAGGGCTTCCACCTGTCCGGACAGGTAGGGGTCGGCGTAGCTTCCTCCCAGAAACACCTCCCCTTTGAGCTCCCCCTGGGCCAGGCTTTCCTGCACCAGGACGCCCCTTTCCGCATACACCCGCACCCCCTCGAAGACCAGGGGCACGGGGGTGGGCTTCCCCGCCCCGCTTCCCCCCAGCTCTACCCCCTCCTGGGTCAGCTCCTTGGCCCTTGCCTCCGGCAAGGCCAGCCTTGCCCTCAGGACCTCGGCGTTGCCCGTGAGGTGGTAGGTGCCCTTCTCCTCGTAGAGGAAGAAGCTCTTCACGTCCAGAAGGCCCTCTTGCAGGTAGTACCGGGGATAGTAAAGGGGAAGCCGGCCGTAGCCGGCAAGGCGCAAGGGAAAGAGGGTTCCCTGGGCCTGAGCCTCCCCCAGGCGGATCTCCACCCCGTAGCCCGGGTAGCGGAAGGCCACCTCCGCCGGGGTTTCCTCCTTCAGCCCGGGCAGGGTAACCACGCCCTTGGCGCTAACTTGAAATTCCTCCAATCTGCCCTCGAGGCCCAGCCTGGCCTTCCCGGGGAAAGGAGCCAAAAGGGTGAGCTCCCCCTCCGCCCGCGCCCCCCCGTTCAAGGAGAGAAGCCCCTGAGGGAGGTACCCCGCCACCGGCCCTAAGCGGAAGCGAAAGTCCTTGAACTCCACCTGGAAGCCCTCCCCCTTAAGCCTCAGGAGGAGGCTTCCCGAACCCTCGGGCCGGTAGGGCTTTAAGGGAGGCACCACCTGGAGCACCGGGGTGAAGACCGTGTCCTTAAGGCTCAGGTAGAGGTCGCTCCCCTCCGGGCTCCAATACCCCCCGCCCTCCCAGCTTCCCCGGCCCAAAAGGCGGAGCCGGTCCACCAGGACCCTGCCCCCCTCCAGGCGAAGGACCGCCTGGCCCTTAAGCTCATCCCCGGCCCCCACGAAGCGCAAGGCCTCCCCCACCAGGACCCCCTCGCCCCGCAAGGGGTGGGAAAGGGGAAGGCGGAGCCGCACCGCCCCTGTCCAGTAGGCCTCCCCCTCCAAGGGCCCCGCCACTGCCATGAGGAGGAGATGGAGGGGAAAACCCCGGAGGGAAGCGGAAAGGTCCAGCCGATCCCCCTCGAGGGCCACTTGAAAGGGACTTTGCCCAAGCTGCCCCTCCCCCTGCACCAACCCAGGCCCCAAAGCTCCCGCGAAGAGGAAGGGCAGGCGGCTTCCCGCCACTTCCGCCTCCCCCTCCAGCCGGCCCTGGGCCCGGGTACCCTCCAGGGCCAGCTCCCCGGAAACCACCCCCTTTAGATAAGGAGCGTAGCGGCCGGCGAGATCCTCCAAGGCCGCTCCCTCCAGGCGAAGCCTGCCGCTAAGGGGAAGAAGCCTTCCTTTGGCGGTGATCCGGCCCACCGCTCCCTCCAACGCCCCCTCCACCTGGTACCCCTCCCCGAAAACCCGGCCCCGGAAGCGGCTTTCCAGGGGGGGAAGGGGAAGGTCCACCCGAACCTCCCCAGCAGGAGGATAGGAAAGCTCGCCGGCAAGGTAGGGACCCTTCGCCCGGAGCCTGGCTTCCAAAAACCTCCCCTCCACCTCCAGGACCTGTTCCCCCGCCCGGTAGGCAATCCGGTAGGCCCCTCCAAGATCCACCTCTCCCTGAAGCCTCCCCGCCCCCGCCGCCCACCAGGAAAAGGCAGGATGCTCCCCCAAGAGGCGCACCCGGTCCTTCTCCCCTTCTAGGCGCAAGCGGAAGCCGGAAAGGTCCAAGGCCAAGGCCCCCTCCACCTTGCCCCCGGCATAGGCCAAGGCCCCTTCCCCTTGGGGGCTGGTCAGGATCAGGGACAGATCCTTCAGGTTCAAGCCTCCCTCCAGGGGCAGACCCACCCCGGGCACCCGGTAGTCCAGAAGAAGCCTTTCCCCCTGCCCCAAAACCCCAAGGCCCCCGGGCAACAGGGCCTTCAGGATCCTGCCCTCCCCTTCCGCCTGGCGGGCCGCCAGGTCCAGGCGCACTCCCCCCACCTCCAAAAGAGGCCAGGCTAGGCGCACCCTTTCCCCCAAAACCTCCCCCTGGAGTTCGGGAACCTGTTTGCCGGAAAGCTCCAGGCTTCCCTCCTTAAAGGCCACCTTTCCCTTCCAGGCCTCCTGCCAGGCCACCTGCCCCTCGAGGTCCCCGTGGAACCCCAGGGTGAGCCCTTCCCTTCCGTACCGCCCTTCCACCTCAGCCCTCCGGCCCCAGGCCAGGAGGACCAGGTTCAACCCCACTTCCCGCCAGGGACCCTCCACCCTGCCGGAAAGGGTCAAGGGACCATAGCGGAACCCCTCAAACTGGAAGGCCACGCCCTTAGGCCCCACCTCGCCGGAAACCCCCGCCCCGGAAACCCCCACCCGGAAGCCCTCAAGCCCCTTAAGGGAAAGCGCCACCTCCCCGTAGCGGTACTGGCCCTTAAGCCACTCCCCGGGATAAACCCCTTCGGCCCAAAGCTCCCCCAGGCCCCGGGGCAGGGCCCCGGCGTAGCGGTAGGCCAGGCGGAAGGGGGAAAGATCCAGCCGCCCGGAAAGGGGAAGCCCCTCTCCTAAAAGATCCAGGCCCAGCCCCTCTCCCCGGGCCAGGACCACCCCATAGGGAGTGGAAAGCCTGCCCTCCCCCGTAACCCTTCCCCGGTACCCCTTCTCCGCCAGGTAGCGGTACTGGCCCTGGAAGGCCACACCCTGGTACGCCAAGCTCCCTGAAACCCAGGCCTCGAGGCCCGGGCACCTCCCCAAGGGCAAAGGCAGGCAGAACCCTCCCTCCAATAGGCCATGCCAGGCCCCCTCCCCCTGGAGCTGGAACAAGCCCGCCCCGAGGTCCACCCTTCCGGCAAGCCCCCCCTGGGGCAGGGGGTAGCGGAGGGTGAGGAGGCCGGAAAGCCCCTTCCGGTAGCGGGCTTCCCCCATAAGCCCCGGCCCCTGGAAGCCCCCCACCACCTCCCCATCCCGGTACCTCACCCCCACCTTCTCCCCAAGCACCTCCCCCAAAAGCTCCGCCCGCAGAGGCCAGAGCCAGGCCTTCCCGGATAGCCGTCCCTCCGGACGCTCCAGGCTTACCTTAAGGGCCTCCTGCCAGGGCCCGTCCGCCTCCGCCTTAACCCACACGGGAAGGCCAAAGGGGGCGAGGTCCCGGTCCAAGTCCAGGACCAGATGCCCCTCTGCAAGCCTCAAGCGGAAACCCTCCGCCTCCCCCACCAGGGAAAGGGCCTCCACCCCTAAGGGCCCGCCCCGGTAGCGGTAGGCAAAGCGGAAGGGCAAAACCTCCCCGTTCCCCAAGAGGCTTCCCTGGCCCTCGAGGTGGCCCAAGGGCTGCCCCAGGGGAAGCCCAGGCCACCCCGCCTGAAAACTACCCTGGGCTTCCAGCCGGGCCTGGCCCAGCTCCAGGCGGTATTGGGCCCTCCCGGAAAGGAAAAGGTCCTCCAGGGTCGCTTCCACCGCCACCTCCCCCGGAAGGTCCTTGCCCTTTAGGGTAAGGTGCAAAGGCCCTTCCCCCTCCCCCTCTAGGAGAAGCCCATGCCCCTCCGCCCAAAGCCTTCCCCGATACCCCTCCGGGCCCCAGGAAAGATCCACGCGAAGGGCCATTCCCTCCACCTTACCCTCGCCCATCGCCGAAAGGTGCCAGACCCCGTCGTACCGGGCCACCAAGGCCAAGGGCGCCTCCCAGGAAACCTCCGCCCGGGTTCCCTCCCCCTTCAGGCGCAAGGGCCCTTCCTGCTCCAGGTAGCGGAGGCTCCTAAACCTTCCCTCCCCCCGGTAGCGGCTTCCCTCAAAGGCCCACGCCACCTCCCCTTCCCCGTAAGGGGAGGCATGGCGCAGGGTACCCTCCCCCCTCAAGGCCAAGAGGTTTACCCGGCCCGCAAGCTCCGTCCACCCAAGCCCCTCCCGCTGGTAGCGGGCCTCCAGGGCCAGGCCCTCCAAGGGACCCCTAAGCCCAAGCCTCAAGGGACCGTAGCGGAAACTCCCCTCCACCTCCCCCTGAAGCCCGGGCCCCAGGCGGAGCCTGCCCTCCCCGGACACCCCCCCTAGCCCCCAGAGCCTCCCCTCCTTGGGAGCCCAGGCCAGGCCCGCATCCCGATCGCTGAGGAGGAGGCGGAGAATCCCTTCCCGGTAGTCCAGGGCCAGGGATTCCGCCCCATAGCGCACCCGCGCCCAGGCCTCCCCTTCGCCGGAAAGGGTCAGCCTCCCCCCCGCCCTTCCCGCAAGGGAAAGGCCCAGGGCCCGGGCCAAGGGGGCCACCTCCCCCAGGGAAAACCCCACCTCCTCCCCCCTTAGCGCCGCCTCGCCGCCCTCCCACCTTAGGGCCAGGAAGGGCTTACCCTGGTATCCCCCCTGGAGGGTGAAGGGCAGGCCGGCAAAGTTCCCCTCCCCCTTCCCCGTCACGTGAAGCCCCTGGCCCTGGAAACTCCCCGCAATCCTTCCCTCCTTTCCCAGGACAGCAAAGGGCAAGGCCAGGCTACCCCTATAGCTAGGTCCCTCCCCCTCGAGGGACAAGGGACCTTGCAACCGGTAGCGAAGACCTCCCTCCTCGGTCCACACCTGGCCCGAAAGGGGCAGGGCGCCAAAGTAGGGAAGCCGAGCCTCCCCGGAAAGCTCCAGGCGGAAGGCCCGCCAGGGCCCTTCCCCTTCCGCCTCTAGGCGCACTCCTAGCCCGCTTTTCTCGTACTCTCCCCGCACGGCTAAGGAAAGCCCTTCCGGGGAAACCTGGCCCTCTCCCTGGAAGAAGGGCCCAGAAAGCCTTGCCCGGGCGGAAAGAAGCTCCTCCCCGGTCAAAAGAGCCTCCCCGTAGGGGCTTTCCAGCCTAAGCCTCCCTCCCCGGGTGCCCCAGGTGCCGCTGGCCCGTGCGGGAAGCCCCCAAGGGGAGAGGTCAAAGGCCTCCGCCTGGAGCAAAAAGCTTGGACCCCCCTCGTACCCCCCCAGGAGGCGAAGGCCCGGGGCCTGGCCCTGGAAGCGGAAGACCGCCCCCCGCCCCACCAGGCTGAGCCTTAGGTCCAGCCTCTCCAGGTGGGCCTGGGCCTGGTAGGCAAGCCCCAGGAGGTCCAGCCTTCCTGCCATCCGCACCGGACCCGCATAGGGAACCTCCCCCTGCCCCCTTACCCTTAGGTCCCGCCAGCCTCCCTGAACCTCCACGCGGCCATAGGGAGAGGAAAGGCTAAGATGGCCTTTTTCCAGGGTGCCCTCCGCCTGGAAACGGCCGGAAAGCCCTCGGTACCTCCAAGGAAGGGCCAGGTGGAAGGGATACCGCCCGGTGAACTCCAGCCTCCCCACCCCCAGCACCTCCAAACCTTTCCGGTCCAGACGGAAGGCCAAAGGAGGCACCTCGAGGCCCTCCGGCAAGGGGGGGAGGAGCCTGCCCGCAATCCGCAAATCCGGGTAGACCTCCCCTTCCCCCTGGGCGTACCCCTTTAGCCCCGCCAGGACCAGCCTCCCGCCCTCCCCCCGGAAAACCCCCGCCAGCCAAGGGGTTTCCACTCGGGCCCAGCCCTGGAAGCCCCCATCATAGAAGAGGTCGGCCCCAAGGACCAGGGGTCCCAGCCGCGCCCTTCCCCTCAGGCTTAAGCCCCCTTGATAGCGCAGGAGGAGGTCCTGGGCCTTCAAGGTGAGGCCCGGCTTTGGGTCGTAAGCCCCGGCAAAGGGGAGGCTTCCCCAAGGGGTCATGAGCCTTCCCTGGACCTCCATCCCCAAGCGGCGCAGGTTCCCTTCCGCCTCCAGGTAACGGCCCTTCAGGGCAAGCCTCCCCGAAAGCTCGCCATCCCGGTACAGGGCTTGCCCGGAAAGGCGGAACTCGTCCAGGGCGCGGATGGGCAGGTCCCGCAGGCGAAGGGCCAGGGCCCCACCCCGGTACTCCCCCTCCCCATAGGGGCTTCGGAAGCGGAAGGCCCCCTTTGCCTGCCCCACTTGCAAGGGGAAGGCCGCATAGGGGGAGGTGTAGTGCAAGGAAGCCTCGAGCCTCCCCGAGATCAGCCTTCCCTCCCCCTCAAGGCTCCCCACCGCCAGGGGCGTGGGGCTAAGGGCCAGAAGAAGGTGACTCCAGGTTCCCCGGAGGGCCAAGGGTCCAAGCTGGCCCGCCACTTGCTCCCCATTCCCTGCCACCTCCCCCGAAAGATCCAGGGGTCGGAAGAAGGGAAGGTGCACCCCAGGGCTTTGCACCCGGGCCTGCCACTGGCTTCCCTCGCTTTCAAAGGCCACCTGGGCCCATCCCTCCAGGGGCCTAGGCCAGGCCACCTGGCCCCGGGCTTCCGTGCGGTTCCCCTGGCCCTCAAGGACGACCCTGCTTCCCAAGGAATCCTCCAGGCTCGCCCGGTAGTCCTGGCCCACCAGGCCAAAGCCCAGCCGGTAGGTTCGGTCAAAAAGCCTTCCCTCCGCCTCCGCCTTCAGGGAGAAGACCCGGTCGAAGGAAAGGGTTCCCCGGTGGCGGAAGGGCTCGGAGAGAAACCGCCCCTCCCCCCAAAACCTCCCCTTCACCCGGATCCGGTCCCAGCCCTCCCCCTCAAGCCGAAGCTCCCCATCCCCCTCCACCGGCAGGGCAAGGCGGTAGTGCCGGGCCAGGGCGGGAAGCCGGGGCCGGCCCGTGAGGAAAAAGCGGTAGCGCTCCGCCTTCAGGTCCACCTGGATCCTGGCGGAAAGGGGCCCCTCGAGGCCCACCCCCCTTAGCTCCGCCTCCACCCGATCCTCCTTTAGGCGGATGGGCCCCTCCACCCGGGTGAGGAGGAAGCCCAAAAGCTCCACCACCCCTTCCTCCACCTGGCTTTCCCCTTCCACACCCGTGGGCAGAAGGCGAAAAACCCCGGAAAGCCTTCCCCCCTTAAGCCCCGGGTAGAAGAAGGAAAGCCCTGCCACCTCACCCCTATAGCGCACCTCCCAGGCGGAAAGATCCCGGGCCAAGGCCCGCGCCTCCCCCTGGAAGCTTCCCCCGGGAAGCCGGGCGATAAAGGCATAGGGGTTTCCCCCGGCCAAGGTGAGGCGCAGGGGAGGCAGGAAAAGCCTCTTCCCCTTGGGAAGCTCCACCTGGACCTCCTCCAGGAGGAACTGCCGGTAGACCACCCGAACGCTGGGGGGCGGTCCGGGTTTTTCCGGGATCAAGGCCTCCCAGGTGGGCTTGAGCCTCGCACCCCGTAGGGCCACGGAAAGGGGAAGCTCCTTGCGCAAAAGCCCGAGAAGGTCATAGCCCAGGCTCACCTCCCGGGCCTCGAGGGAAACGCCCTCCCCCCTCAGGGCCACCCCCTTCAGGCGGAGGCCAAAGAGAAGGTGGCCCCTCACCTCCCCCACCTGCCCCTGGAAGCCCGAAAGGGCAAGCCCCCGCTCCACGGCAAGCCGCAAAAGGGGAGGCCAGGCCAAAAGGAGAAGGGCCAGGGCGAACCCCAGGAGGAGGAGAAGCCCCCGCCGCATCCCTCTTAGCATAGGCACCGGAGATGAAAACCGCGTGGCAAGGAGGCTAAAATGCCACCATGCCGCGCCTGGTGGCCTTGGTCAAGGGAAGGGTACAGGGAGTGGGGTACCGGGCCTTCGCCCAGAAGAAGGCCCTGGAGCTCGGGCTTTCCGGCTATGCGGAGAACCTCCCCGACGGCCGGGTAGAGGTGGTGGCGGAAGGCCCTGAGGAAGACCTCCTCACCTTCCTCCACTACCTCAAGCAGGGACCCCGCCTGAGCCGGGTGGAGGAGGTGGAGGTCCAGTGGGCCGAGGAAACCGGCCTAAAGGGGTTTTACGTGTACTGAGGAGCCTGGGCCCACGGCTGGGGCCGCACCCCCACCCTTAGGAGGGCCTCCGCCAGGGCTTTCCTCAGCTCCGGCACCCCCGTACCCTTCAAGGCGGAAACCGGCACCCCACCCAGCCTCTCCTGAAGGTAGAAGAGGTCGTAGGGGGCCGCCCGGTCCACCTTGGAGAGGGCCAGGACCCGGGGGGCCTCCACCCCCAGCTCCGCCAGAAGCTCCTCCACCACCCGGTACCGCCCCATGGCCCCTTCCTCCGAGGCATCCAGGACGTGGATGAGAAGATCGGCCTCCCGCACCTCCTCGAGGGTGGCCCGGAAGGCGGTGAGGAGCTCCTTGGGCATCTGCCGAATGAAGCCCACGGTGTCCGTGAAGAGCACCTCCCCCACCCCCGGCAGGAAGCCCCGGCGGGTGAGGGGCCTTAGGGTGGCGAAGAGCTTGTCCTCCCCCGGCTCCCCGCCCCGGGCCAAAACCTGGAGGAGGGTGGTCTTGCCGGCGTTGGTGTAGCCCACCACGGCGATGAGGGGCATACCCCGGCGCTTCCTTTGCCGCCTGGCCTCCTCCCGGCGCCGGGTGAACTCCTGGAGCTTGTGGCTTAGGTGGGCGATCCTTTCCTGAAGCCTTCTCCTGTCCACCTCCAGCTTGGTTTCCCCGGGCCCCCGGGTGCCGATCCCACCTCCCAGGCGGCTCAGCTCCTTCCCCTTCCCCACCAGGCGGGGGAGAAGGTACCTTAGCTGGGCCAGCTCCACCTGGGTCTGGGCCTCGGGGGTTTTGGCGTGCAAGGCGAAGATGTCCAGGATGAGCTGGGTCCGGTCCAGGACCTTAAGGCCCGTGACCTTCTCGATCTCCCGGGCCTGGGTGGGGGTGAGCTCCAGGCCGAAGATGAGGGTGGAGGCGTTTTCGTGGTAGGCCAGGCTCTTCAGCTCCTCCAGCTTGCCTAGCCCCACCAGGTACCGGGGGTCCAGGTGGGGACGGAAGACCAGCACCTTCTTGACCGGCACCCCACCGGCAGTGCGGGTGAGTTCCGCGAGTTCCGCCAAATAAACCTCGGCCTCGGGACCTTCCCCCCGGTCCACCCCCACCAGGATGGCCCGCTCCCCGCTTCCATCCACCAGCTCCCGCACCCGGGCCTGGCGGGCCATCTCCTCCTCCAGGGCCTCCACCTCCGCCTTGTGGTCAAAATCCAGGTACTGGAAGTAGGGCTTGGGAGGAAGGATACGCCAGTCCTCCTCCAAGGCCTTGGGCGGGGAGAGGAAGGCCAGGTGCAAGGTGCTGGGCCTTCCCCCCTCCACCTCCAAGGCCGCTAAACTGTCCAGCCGGTTCAGGAAAAGCACCGAAAGGTCGGGACGGGAAAGCCCTCCTTTGGCCAGGTGGGTGTGGAGGAGCCGAAAGCCCGATAGCCTCCTTTCCCCCCGGGTCCCCTCGGGGATGGGCAGGTCCTTGGCATCCCCCACCCCCACCCGCACCACCCGCCCCTCCCGGTCCAAGAGAAGGCTTATAGGCCTCCCAATCTCTTGGGAGAGCCCGGCCAAGGCCTGGGCCAATTCGGGGGTGAGGACCCTCTCCGGGGGAATCCGCCTGCGGTACAGGTTGGAAAGCCTCTTTAGCTCGCTCTTCTTGAGTCCCTCGGTCTTGCCGAAGATCTTCTCCAATGCTCCTCCAGTATACCAAAACCCGCCCCTGGCCCTAGATTGAAAAAGGTGCGCTGGCTCGTTTTGGCCCTCCTCCTAGTCCCGGCCATGGCCCAACCGGCCTACGGCTGGATCGTGGTCCTGGGGGCGGCCCAGTACGGGGGCAAGCCCTCCCCCGCCCTGGAAAGGCGCCTCGAGGCGGCCTTGGCCCTCTACCAAAGGGGCCTTGCCCCCAGGGTGGCGGTGGCGGGGGGCAGGCTCCCCGGGGACCGTTACAGCGAAGGAGAGGTGGGCTGCCGCTACCTTAGGAGTAAGGGCATACCCCGGGAAGCCCTCCTTTGCGAAACCCAAAGCCAGACCACCTACGAGAACCTCCTCTTCCTCAAGCCCCACCTTTCCGGGCGCATCCTCCTGGTCACCGATGCCCCCCACCTGCCCCGGGCCCTTTTCCTGGCCCGGCTTCTGGGCCTAAAGGCGGAGGGCCACCCGGTGGAGGGACCCTACCCCCTGGGGTACTGGCTGAAGGAGGCCCTTTACCGCCTTTGGCTCTACCTGGGCCTGAAACCCCTCCCCGGAGGGCACGGCCTCAGGAACCCCCCTCCAGATGCCTCAAGGAGTCCAGGTACCCCTGCAAAAGGGCCTTGAGTTGCGCCACGAAAAGGGCCTTCTCCTGCTTAGCCCGCTCCACCTCCCCCTTCAAGCGCTTAAGCTCCTCCGCCGCCTCCTTGAGCACCTGGTCCTTGGCCGCCAGGGCCTCCTTCCTGATCAGCTCCGCCTCCCGTTCCGCCTGGGCCTTGAGCTCGCGGGCGATGCGCTCCGCCGCCACCACCGCCCGCTTCAACTCCCCTTCCGCCTCCTTCAGGCGGGCCACTTCCTCCTCCAGCGCCCTAAGCCTTTCCTTAAGTCCCTCATTCTCCTGGATGAGGCCCTCCATGACCTCGGCCACCCGGGCCAAATAGCTCCTCACCGCCTCCTTCCGGTAGCCGCGAAGCCCGGTGGGAAACTCCTGGTAGCGAACATCCAAGGGAGTTAGGTCCATGTGCACCTCAGTCTACAAAAAGCGCACGGCCCACCCGCACCATGGTGGCCCCCTCCTCGATGGCGATGGGGAAATCGTCCGACATGCCCATGGAGCGCTCGGGAAGGCCATAGCGGTCGGCGAGCTCCGAAAGCCTCCGGAAGATGGGGCGGACCACGGCCTCAGGGCCCATCGGGGGCACGGTCATGAGGCCCAGGACCTCCAGGTGCGCCATCTCCCGCACCCGGGCCAGGGCCTCGGGCAGTTCCTCCTCCAAAAACCCGTGCTTCCTTGGCTCCCGGCCCAGGTTTACCTCCACCAGGACCTTAAGCCTCATCCCCGCCTTCTCCCCCACCCGGTCCAAGGCCTCCGCCAGACGCAAGGAGTCCAGGGAGTGGATGAGGGCAAACCGGGGGGCGAACTTGGCCTTGTTGCGCTGCAAGGGGCCGATGAGGTGCCACTCGGCCTTCAAGACCTCCATCTTCTTTAAGGCCTCCTGTACCCGGCTTTCCCCCAGGGGGAAGGAACCGTAGCGGAGTACCTTCTCCCGGATCTCCTCCACGCTCCTCCCCTTGGTCACCGCCACCAGGCGCACCTCCCTTGGGTCCCGCCCGGCGCGACGGCAGGCGGCCTCCATGGCCTCGAGGACCTCAGGAAGCCCCATGGCCTAAAGCTCGGCCAGGATACCCCGCACGAAGCGGCGGAAGATGGGCCCGGTCTTGGCCGCCACCGCCAGGACCTCCTCCTCCGTGGCGTGGTGCTCCCTTTCCGGCACCGCCATGTCCGTGATGGTGGAAAGGCCCAGGACCCTGGCCCCCAGGTGCCTTAAGGCGATAACCTCGGGAACCGTGGACATCCCGATGGCATCGGCCCCAAGATCCCTGAGCACCTTCAGCTCGGCCCGGCTGGCGAAGCTGGGTCCCATGAACCAGGCGTAGACCCCCTCAAAGAGGTGGAGGTCCTGCTTCCTGGCCACCTTACGGGCCAGCTCGATGAGACCCGGGTCATAGGCCTCGAACATCACGGGGAAGCGGGGGCCCAGGCGCTCGTCGTTTTTCCCCCTAAGGGGATTGGTCCCGGCGAAGTTGATGTAGTCCAGGTGGAGCATGATCCCCCCGGCCTGGAACCTGGGGTTAAGCCCTCCCGCCGCCGAGGTGAGGATGAAGGTCTTGGCCCCCAGGAAATACCCCACCCGCACGGGGAAGACCACCTCCTCGGCGCTATAGCCCTCGTAGTAGTGGACCCGGCCTTGGTAGACCAGAACCCGCTTGCCTTCAAGCTCCCCTAGAATCAGCCTCCCCGCATGCCCGGGGGCGGTGGAAAGGGGAAAGTGGGGGATCTCCCCATAAGGGATCTCCGCCTCCTTGGCCACCTCCTCCGCCAAGGGGCCAAGCCCCGAGCCAAGGACGATCCCCACCTCCGGCACAAACCCGGTCTTGGAGCGGATGTAGGCCACGGCCTCCTGGATCTTGTCGTAGACTTCCATGACGAACATTCTACTCTCACGCCCTCTTCACCCACCTCTGGTAAGCTTTCGGCCATGAAGCGGCTTTTTGCCCTGGCGTTCCTGGGCCTTCTGGCCCTGGCAGCCCCCATCCGCGAGGTGGCGGTGGAGGGAGGCGACCCCGTCCTCCAGGCCCTGGCCCGGGCTGCTTTGCCCTTCGGCGCAGGGGATGAGCCAGGGGACCTCGAGGAGGCCAGGAAGGCCATTCTGGCCACCGGCTACTTCCAGCAGGTGGAGGTCCGGCTGGAAGGGGATGTCCTCTGGGTCCGCCTCACCCCCTACCCCCCCATCGGCCAGGTGAGGGTGGAGGGCAAGGCCTTCCCCCAAGAGGCCCTCCTGCGCTTTCTGGAACAGAACTTCGCCATCGGCCCGGAGGCCACCTATAACCCCATCCGGGCCGGGGAGGCCGCCAAAGCCCTGGCCGAGGCCTACCGGCAGAATGGCTTCCCCTTCTCCCCCAAGGTGGAGGTGGAGGCCAAGGAGGAAGCGGGCAAGATGGCCCTCACCTTCCGGGTGGAGGAAAGCCCGGAGGTGAAGGAGGTCCGCCTTACAGGGGTGAGCCTTCTACCCGAGGCCGAACTCCTAAAGACCCTGGAGCCCCTCAAGGGCCCCTTTGACTTCGCCAAATACCAGGAGGCCTTAAGGGCTCTCGCCGCCCGCTACGAAAAAGCGGGCTACCGCTTTAGCGGCCCCGATCCCCAGGGAAGCCGCCTCGAGAACGGCCTCCTCACCGTGGCGGTGCGGGAGCTTAAGGTGGTGCGCATAAAAGGGGAAGGCCTGGACCTCACCGGCTTTCCCTTACGGGTAGGGGACTACCTCCGCTACGACCTCCTTCTGGAAGGGGTACAGGCGCTTTCCAAAAAGCTTTCCCGGGTGGTGAACTTCAACCTCACCCCCGAGGGGGAAGGGGTGGCGGTGGAGCTAGCTCTCGGCCCGGAAGGCGGGGTGATCGAGCGGGTGGAGATCAGGGGCAACACCGCCTTCCCCACGGAAACCCTCCTGGCCCTCCTCCGCCTAAGGCCGGGGGAGGTCTACACCCCCGCCCTCGCCCAGGAGGACGCCCGGCGCCTCGCCAGCTACTACCAGGAAAACGGCTACGAGGTGGCCGACGTGCGCTTTGGCTTCCAGGAAGGCGTTTTCCGCCTGCAAGTGCTGGAGCTCAAGATCGGGGGCTACCGCCTGGAGTGGCAGGGGGACCACCGCACCCAGGAGGAGGTGATCCTGAGGGAGCTTCCCAAGCCAGGGAGCCTCTTCAGGGTGGCCGCCCTACGCCAGGGTATCGCTCGCCTCATGGCCACGGGGCTTCTCTCCGAGCCTCCTGGGGTGCGCCTGGCCCCTGGAGAAAAGGAGGATGAGGTGGTGGTGGCCCTCTCCCTGAAGGAGGCCCGCACCGGGCTCTTCCAACCCGCCTTGGGCTGGAGCTCCTTGGAGGGGTGGTCGGGAAGCGTCTCCTTTAAGGAGATCAACCTCTTTGGTCTGGCGCACCAGGTGGGAGCAGACCTGGCCTTTATCCAGAACGACGCTAAGGACAACCTCTCCCTCTCGGTCAGCTACGCCATCCCCTGGCTCTACCTGGACTACTGGGACCTTAAGGAAGTGCGCACCAGCCTTTCCTTCAGCCTCTTCTCCACCCCCATCGGCAACAACAAGCTCCTGGACGGCAGCACGGACACCGGCTGGGAGTACACGGAAAGGCGCACCGGCATTGGGTTCTCCCTTTCCCGTCCCTTCTCCCAGGAGTTGGAAAACCTGCGCCTATCCCTGGGGCTTTCCGCCAGGCGGTCGGCGTATGCCCTCGAGGTCTTTGATCCCAACGCCCCCTGCGACCCCGCCGCTGGCTCCAGCGACCCCAAGTACTGCGACGGCAGCGGCTACAAGAACCCCAGCCTGGCCCAAAGCCTTCTCCCCACCCCCGGCTGGACCCTGAGGCTGGACACCGGCGTCACCTACACGGACGTGGACAACCCCCGCTTCCGCACCCAGGGGTACGAGGCGGGCCTCAGCACCGGCCTCGGTCTTTCCTTCCCCGACACGGGGGGGCGGAGCTTCTTCGTGCCCCTGGTGGCCACGGGCAAGACCTACTACGGCCTGGACCAGGAGAGGCGGCAGGCCCTGGCCTTCCGCCTCTCCGCCGGCACCCTCTTGGGCTTTCCCCCGGAAAGCGAGCGCTTCTTCCTCTCCGGGGGTGGGGCCGAGGCCTTCCTCCTCAGGGGCTACGAGGACCGCAAGTACGGAGGGCTTTCCTTCGCCACGGCCAGCGTGGAGTACCGCTACAACTTCAACCTCTCCCCCCAGGGGGGCACGAACCTCTACGGGATCCTCTTCGCCGACCTGGGGCTTGCCGACAACACCGGCGGGGTGAAGTGGGGAGCGGGCCTGGGCTTCCAGCTGGACCTGGACCTCTTCGGGGCCCTTCTTCCCTCCCTGCGCCTGGACTACGCCTTCAGCCCGGAAAGCCCCACGGGAAGGCTTCACTTCCGCATCGGGCCCATGTTCTAGAATGGGGTTGTGGCCCAAGAAGTCTTAAGCCCTAGCCTCGAGGCCCTTGCCCAAGTGTGCCGCCGCTACGGCGTGCGGCGCCTTTGGGTGTTCGGTTCCTTTGCCCGGGGCGAGGCGGACGAACAAAGCGACCTGGATCTCCTGGTGGAGTTCTACCCTGGGCAGGTGCCCGGCCTAGATTTTATCCGGTTAGAAGAGGAGCTTTCCCGCCTGTTTGGCAGGCGGGTAGACCTCCATACGGCGAAGAGCCTGAGCCGCCACTTCCGCGAGGAGGTCCTAAAGGAGGCCAAACCCCTCTATGAGGAAGGCCAGGCTCTCTGACCGGACCCGCCTTCTCCACATGCTTGACGCTGCCAAGAGAATCCGGGAGCTGTCCTTCCATGTAGACCTCGCAGCCTTGGCCCCCGAGGACACAACCGCCTTGGCCGTGGTCCGCCTTATGGAAATCCTAGGAGAAGCAGCCAAGGGCCTTTCCCCAGAGTTACAGAGCCGGTACCCTCATGTCCCCTGGCGTAGCATCGCTGGCCTGCGCAACCGGCTTATCCATGAATACTTT
>Ga0101943_1001044_pt1 | contig 28672 bp, 27 predicted proteins | sample DewCreD2012metaG_5_FD_75244 | JGI IMG/M metagenome (GOLD analysis project Ga0101943, IMG submission 75244) | Hot spring sediment bacterial and archeal communities from British Columbia, Canada, to study Microbial Dark Matter (Phase II) - Dewar... ... | reverse complement strand
TATCGAGATCGAGGCCCCGGGAGGGCTGCTCGAGCGAGGGCGCGATGCCCTGACCCGGCTCCTCCAGACGTACCTGGCCGCCTTCCCCGACCTCGAGTGGAGGATCGTGGGGCAGGCGGTGGCCGGGGAGACCGTGGTCACCGAGAGCGTGCCCGAGGGGACGCACGGGGGCCCGTTCCGCACGCCCACGGGGGAGATCCCGCCCACCGGGAAGCGGGTCGCGTCTCGCGTCTGCGACGTGTCGCGGGTGCGGAACGGCGAGATCGTCTCCTTGCACCTGTACTGGGACAACCTCGAGTTCATGCAGGCCCTGGGGGCCCTCGGCGCCTGAGATCGGGAGGGAGCACGAAGATGGAAGCCACGATGAGAACGGGGTTGGCCACGGGGAGGGGCCACGGCCGGACCTCCCTGGGAGCGCTGAGCGGGATCGTGTTCGTCGTCGTCCTCATCGTCGGCGCCTTCGCCGCCCCGACGCCTCCCCAGCCGGGCGATGCTCCTGAGGCCATCCGCGCCTACTACGTCGAGCACGCGGGTGGGGTCCGGTTCGGCGTGTTCATGCAGGCGTTGGCGGCGGCCCTCTTCCTCGTGTTCGTCTGCTGGCTCGCGCGGGTCCTCCCGCGCAGCGGGCGTCCCGGCATCGCGCCGCAGGCCACGCTCGGAGCCGGGGTGCTCGTGTTGGCCGCCACCCTGGCGGGGATGGCGGCGTTCGGGACGCTCGGCTTCGGGGTCGCCGAGTCCGGCGACCCCACGCTCGTCCGGGCCCTCTTCGATCTCGGCAACATGGCCCTCAACGTGGGGGACTTCATGCTGGCCATCCTGGTGGGGGTACCGTCGGCCGTCGCGCTGCGGGGGGGCGTCCTGCCGCGCTGGGTCGCCCTGTTCGGCCTCGTGGTCGCCGCCGCGTGGGCGGTGGCCGGGGTGTCGATCCTGGTCCGCGAAGGAGCCTTCGCCGGCCCGAACGGGCCCTACGGCACGGCCGTCCTGTTGGCGTTCCTCCTCTGGGTGGTCGCGACCAGCGTGGCGCTCTTCCTCCGGGACCGTCGAGCGACGCGCCTCGGAGCGGACGCCGGGCGGGGGTGAGCGCCTCCGGCGACCTGACTCCCTCGAGCGTCGCTCCGCGGGGTCCGCGAGCGGCCCCCCGCGGCCAGGAGACGGAGGATCCCACGGGGTCGGCCCGTCGGGGCACCGGAGGAGGCCACCTTGGCCCGGAGGGCCTTCGCTCGCGGAGCCACCCCGGCATCCGAAGGGCGCGGAACTCCTCCTCGGCGCGCCGGCGTGACGACGAAGACAGCTGCGAGGTGGGAGGCGCACAGGCGGAGGTGGACCCCTTCGCGGAGGCGGACGGGAATCGAACCCGCCTCGGAGCTTCCGCCCCGACACCGGTTTTGAAGACCGGGGAGGACACCAGCCCTCGTTCGCCTCCGTCCGCGAGGATACGGCGTTCGACCCGAGGCTTGGGCCGCTCGTAACCCTTCCTTGACCGGCCCTTGGAGGTCGCGGGGGTAGCGTCGGTCCGTCGAGGGAGAGGAGGTCGCGATGATCGGGAGGATCGGGAGGCTCGTCCTGGGCGCCGTCCTGGCGTCGACGGTCCTGGGGCAGGCGCCCGCCGTCGCCGGGCAGGAGGTCGTCCGTCGCGGCGGGTGCAGCGGCTCGAGCGACTGGGAGCTCAAGCTGTCGCCGGAGGACGCCGGGATCGAGGTCGAGTTCGAGGTCGATCAGAACGTGGTCGGTGACCGGTGGCGGGTCGTCCTGCGGCACGATGGCGACGTGTTCTTCCGCGGACGTCGGACGACGCGGGGGCCGAGCGGCTCGTTCACCGTTCGCGAGGTCGAACCGGACCTCCCCGGCCTCGACCGGTTCCGGGCCAGGGCCGTGGACCTCGCCACAGGGGAGGTCTGCGCGGGACGGGCCTCGATCCGAACCCCCGGCTTGCCCCGGCGGCCGGGGGCCGGTAGCGTGCCTCCTTCGTGACGGAACGCACGCCCGGCCCGCGGACGGGGAAGGTCGACCTGATCGTGCTGGGGCTCCTGGCCGAGGGGCCCCGGCACGGCTACGAGCTCCTCGAGCGCATCCGGGAACGCGGGCTCGCGTCCTGGGTCGGGGTCGGTCGGGCCTCGGTCTACCAGGCGCTCGCCCGCCTGGAGGCCCGCGGGCTCCTCGCCGGGCGCGACGTCCCCGGCGTGGAGGGGCCCGACCGACGCGTGTACCGCCTCACGCGGGCGGGCCGCGAGCAGCTCCGCCGTGGCCTGCTCGAGCGGCTCGCCCTCGCCGGGCCCTACGAGGCCCCGGCCTGGCCGGCCCCCGGCCTGCTCCACCTGCTCCCGCCCGCCGAGGCGAAGGAGGCGCTCGCCCGGAGGGAACGCGCGCTCCGGGCGTTCCTCGACGGCCTCGAGGAGGCCCGGCGCCGCGCCCCGGACGGGCCCGACCGCTCGATGCTCGGGCTCCAGGCGGAGCTGGCCCGCGCCGAGCTGGGGTGGCTCGCGGCCGCGCGGCGCGCGCTCGGCCGGACGGCCCGCCCCGGGGCTCATCCCACCGGGGGATGAGGCCGATACCTCGGGGGACGGGTTCCCGGCCTGCATCGGGGGCGTCCTCTACGATGGAGCCTCGATGGAAGGAGCCTTCTTCGACCTCGACAAGACCATCATCTCCCGGTCGAGCTCCCTCGCCCTCACCCGTCCCCTCTACCGGGCGGGGATGGTGACGCGCGGCCAGCTCCTCCGGGGGGCCTACGCCCAGCTCGTGTACGTCCTGGTGGGCGCGGACGACCGGAAGATGGAGCGGCTCAAGGAGGGGATGCTCGCGCTCACCAAGGGGTGGCCCCGCGACCAGGTCGAGGAGCTGGTGCGGGACGTGATCCTCGAGGTCATCGACCCCTTCGTCTACCAGGAGGCGCTGGACCTGATCGCGCTCCACCGGGCCCAGGGCCGACGCGTGTTCATCGTCTCCTCCTCCCCCGAGGAGGTCGTCCGCCCCCTCGCCCTCCACTTCGGCGTCCACGACGTGATCGCCACCCGGGCCGAGGTCGACGAGGAGGGCCGCTACACGGGACAGCTCGCGTTCTACTGCTACGGGCAGGCCAAGGCCGAGGCCATCCGGGAACTCGCCGAGCGCGAGGGGATCGACCTCTCCCGCTCCTACGCCTACTCCGACTCGATCACCGACCTCCCGATGCTCGAGGCGGTGGGGAACCCGGTCGCGGTGAACCCCGACCGCGACCTCCGGAAGGTGGCCGAGGAACGGGGCTGGCAGATCCGGGACTTCCGCCGGCCGGTGCGCCTGCGGACCCGGATCGCCGCCGCCGTCCCCAGGCCCCGACCCCCGGTCGCCGCGGCGGCCGCCGCGGTCGTCCTCGCGGCGATCCTCGGCTGGGTGGCGATCCGCTCGCGGCTCGGGGAGCGCGCCCGGGCCATCTGACCCCGGGCCCGACCCCGGGCCGCCCGACCCTCCGGGCCGCCCGACCCCGGGCCGACTGGCGCTCCGTCGGGTCGCTCCCCGCCGCGGCCTCGCCCGAGCCCGACGCGGCCGCCGGCCCCCCTACCGCTCGAGGGGCGGGCGGCGGTACTCGAAGTGGTTCCCGTCGGGCACGATGAACCGCCCGCCCCAGATGAAGCCCCACCGTTCGAGCACGCGGACCAGGTGGGGGTCCTGGTGCGGGGGCTCGCCGAAGGCGTTCCCGGTGAGGTTGATGTCGAAGGCGATGCCCCAGGCGTGGTGGGAGAGGTTCGCCGCCGGGTCCCGCAGGATGTGCCGGGGCGAGTAGCAGCCGTGGTAGCTCCGGACGAGGTCCCCGTAGCCCAGGCGGACGAGCTCCCGCATCGCCCCCTCGATCTGGGGGATGATCGCCACGTTGCAGGTGATCTCGCCGAGGAGCGGGACCCGCACCGTCGCGATGTGCTCCTTCACCCAGGCCGGGTCGACGAGGAGGTAGCCGGGCCGGTCCGGGTCCGGCCGCGCCGCGAACTCGCCGAACAGCATCTTGATGCGCACCGGCGGGAGCACGGCGTCGCCGTGGCGGAAGTACGGCGTGTCGCCGGGGGCCCGGACCTGGTAGGGCGTCCCCGGCGGGAACAGGGGACGGACCAGGCGGGCCACCGCCCGGGCGCTCATCCCCCGGCGGGGTTCGACGAGCGCGTAGCGGGCCCGCCGCACGCCGATCGCCTCCCCGACCTCGCGCGAGACGAGGACCTCGTTGGCCCCGACCAGCTCGTCGGGGAGGACCGCCGCGACCTCCACCCTCGCCTCGCCGAACTCGAGGACCGCGCCGGGGCCGAGCCCCCGGAGGGCCGCGCTGCTCGTCCCGAGGACCCCCTGGCCCGCGGCGAGCGCCCGGACCACCCCCCGGTCGGCGGGCGGGAGGAACCAGGCGTAGTCGGCCGGGTCCGCCGCCGCCGCCTCGAAGGGGATCGCGGAGCGGCGGGGCGGGTCGTCGACGATCCGGCCGTCGGCCGAGACCGAGCCGGTGAGCCAGGTGTTGTCGCTCATCACGACGACCGAGCGGCGCACCCAGGGCGCCCGGCGCAGGTCCCGGCCGAAGCCCTCGGGCAGGCCGCCGTAGCTCCAGACCAGGAACGCGTCGGGCGGGGTCCGCACGCCGCGCACCTCGGGGAACTCGAGCCGCGGGGGCCGGGCCGGCGTGCTGGGCTCGAGCGGCTGCCCGCTGCCCTGGAGGGCGAGCGTGCCGACCGCCCCGAGGACGAGCCCCACGGTGCCAGCGGAGGCGGCCCGGAGCACGGCGCCGACCGTCCTCGCCATGGGCGGCGGGTCAGGCCCCTCCGGCGGCCGCCCCGGCGGGGGACCCGGGCGGCGTCGGGACGGACCGGGACGGCGTCGCGGCGGAGGCCTCCCCCGGCGTCGGGGCGGCGGAGGCTCCGGGGCTCGCCGCGAGAGGTTCGAGGGACGCCGCCACCGCGAGGAGGTCGTCGAGGGAGGCGCCGGGCGCGTCGACCGAGAGGTACAGCCCGGCCTCGAGCCACTCGAGCTGCGACCGTTCCGGGCTCCAGCGCCCGGCCGTCCCCCGGACCCCTACCTCACGGACGTCGGCCGCGGTGGCCGGAGGCAGCTCCTCGGCGGGCTGCTGGAACACGCGGATCCAGGCCCCGCTCGCGACGGAGTCCTCGGGCCGGATGTGGAGCACGACGCCGCTCGCCCCGTCCTCGCCCGGGACGAGCTCGACGCCGCTCGGCCCCTCCCCTCCGGGGAGGAGTTCGACGCTCGCCAGCACGAACCCCTCGGGGAGCGTGGCCGGCACGAGCGGGACGAAGCCCGCCCGCGCCGCGGCCTCCTCGAGCGAGACCCGGAGCCCCTCCCCGTCGCCCCGGAACCACGAGCGGGGCGCCGGGAGGCCGAGGACCGGGAGGTTCGCCGCGATCCGGAAGAGCTCCTCCCGCGGGAGGTTCGTCTCGAGGAGGAGGTCGGTCCCCTCGGCGTGGATCAGGAGGCGTCGGCCGGCCTCCTCGGTGGCCGGCTCGTAGTACGCGACGCCTCCGCCGGGGAGGGCGATCTCCTCCGCCAGGGGGCTCACCGGGCCGAACGGCGGCTCGCCCTCCTCCCCTGGCCCGCTCCCCGGCGCCGACCCGGTCTCCCCCCGGCGCTCGGCGAGCTTCACCCAGGAGAGCCCCCTCGCGTAGGTCACGACCGCGTCGGGCGTCGCGGGGGCGGGCCCGGCGGGCACCACGGCCTGGTACAGGGGAAGGCCGTCCACCGCGTCGGGGGCCACCGGCTCGTAGCCGATCTCCTCGGCGAGCGAGGCCACGGGGACCCGGCGGACCCCCTCGGTCCGCACGTTCCCGGGACCGGCCTCGATCCGGAACGTCCCCGGGCGGGGCCTCTCGCGGGAGACGTTCACCGCGCGGACCTCGAAGACGGCCCGCGAGGGATGCTCGGGGGGGAGCTCGAAGCGCTGCTCCCAGAGGTTCCGCTCCCGCCCGGGCGCGGGGAACACCTGCCACTCGAGCGGCAGCCAGGTCCTGCGGTCGAGCCACAGCACGACCCGGTCGTCCTCGAAGAAGGGCCGCCAGGTCCCGCCGAGCTCGGTGAAGGCGAAGAGCGACCGGGCCGCGGCGTAGGGGACGGCCACCCGGACCGCGGGACGGCCCAGCACCCTGCCCTCCCCGAGGAGCTCGGGCTCGCCGCCGGCGAAGATCTCGAGGGGGACCACGAGGTCCGTGGGCATCGGCGTGCCGGGGGAGAACGGCGCGCGGTCGCGGACCACGGTCCGCACGGGCGGGCAGGTCCGCCCCAGCCCCCGGGGGCAGGCCGAGGGGGCGGTGAGCGACCACCGGGCGCCGTTCACGACCAGCGTGAGGTCGGTCGGCGTCCACCGGTTCCCCGGGTAGTCCGTGAGGTCATCGACCTCCAGGCGGAACCGCTCGGGCGCCCGGAACGCGACCGAGAGGATCAGCCGGCGCTGGGTGACCGCGGGGAAGTGCAGGTTCCGCTCGGTCACGAGGAACGTCGCCCGCAGGGCCCGCACCCGGGCGGCGGCCCGCAGCACGCCCTCCCGGACCTCGGCGGCGGCGATGGGGGCGGCCTCGCGCCGCGGCCAGGGGCCTCCCACCACCAGGCTCCCCACGATTATCCCCACCACGAGGGCGGCGGCCACCGGCGCCAGGTTCCCCGCCAGGCGGGGGAGGAGCGGCCGCCGCGGCCGGAGCGGCCTGGCCGCGGCGGGCCGCCCGAGCTCCTCCCCGGCCACGGGGACCCCCTCCCGGGCAGGTGCCGGCCGGACCTCCGCCTCGCGCGCCCCGGGGTGCCCGATGCCCTCCCGCGCGACCCCCGCCGGGCGTCCCCGCGCCTCCCGCGCGACCGCCGCCATCACCCGCCCCACGAGGTCGGGGACGGGCTCCGCGGGCCGGATCCGGACCGCCGCGCGCAGCCGGTGGGCCCGCTCCTCGAACGCCCGGCAGTCGGGGCAGGAGGCGAGGTGGCGCTCCATCGCCTGGAGCTGGTGCGAGGAGAGGTGCTCCCCGTCCATCCGGAGCGAGACCAGCCGGCGGCAGCGCTCACACCTCACCGGCGTCCTCCTCCTCGGCCAGGGCCCGGCAGAGCGCCTTCCGCGCCCGGTGCATCCGGCTCTTCACGGTCCCCACCTTGAGGCGGAGCACGTCCGCCGCCTCCCGGTAGGACAGGCCGAACACCTCGATCAGGAGGAACGGCTCGCGGTGCTCGTCCTCGATCGACTCCAGGGCCGCGCGCAGCTCGGCCCGGGCGGCGGCGTCGGCGATCGCGACCGGGCGGCGGGGCTCGAGCTGCTCCCGGGCCAGGGTCGCCCGCCGTGCCCGGAGGGCGTCCATCGAGCAGTTCCGGCAGATCCTGAGGAGCCAGCTCGGGAACCTCGAGTCGCCCCGGAACGAGGAGAGGAAGCGGAAGGCCCGGAGGAACGTCTCCTGGACGACGTCCTCGGCGAGCGTCCGGTCCCGGGTGAGGTGGCAGGCGAAGCGGTAGACGTCGGCCTGGTACATCCGGACGAGCTCCTCGAACGCGCGGAGGTCGCCCTCCCGGGCGAGGGCGAGCGTGCGGGGATCGGGGTCCTGCACCTGCCGCTCCTCAGGCCGGCCGCTCAAGCAAGCCTACTCGCCCGCCCCCGCCGGGGCGCGCCCCACCGGGGCCGGGGCTCCCTCCTCACCGTCGGTCCGCCCCTACTGACCGCGCCCAGCGGCCTCCGGTTCCCGGGCTCGGTCGGTGCCGGTGCGGCCCCGCTCGAGGGAGGCGACGAGCCGTTCCAGCCGTTCCGCGGCCTCCGGGATCCGCCCCGCCCTCACCTGGAGATCGATCGCCCGGAGTTCGGCCGCGATCCGGGACGAACCGAGGAGCCGCTGGGCGCTGGGGTGGGCGAGGAGCGCGTCGAGCCTGGTCACGCCCCGTTCCAGGCGCACCAGCGGGTCGGCGAGCGCCGCCCGCCGACGCTCCCGGTACGCCTCGAGGTCGACCACCGGGTCCACGCCTCGAAGCCTATCCCGGGGCGCCGACACGGGGGTGGAGGTTCGGGGGAAGATCCAGGGCCGCCCGCCACCGCCCGGCCCGCGGGTGGGCGCCGCCTCCGCGCCGCCCGGCGGCGGGCCCCGCCCCGTGCCCCCTCACCCCAGGCGCGCCCGCAGGGGCCGAGGGCGGCCCGGGGGAGGATGTTCGCACGGCTCAGGCCGTCGCCGCGAGCCTGCGGGTCCGCCGCGCGTTCCACGCGAGCGAGCCCAGGAGCGCGGCGAGGGCCACGGGGAAGAAGGAGCTTCGGAGGGCGATGAGGGCCACCGCGAACTGGGCCCCGAGGACGAGGGCCACGGTGGGGACGCAGCAGGCGAACCCCGTCAGGAGGCCCGGGACGGCGCCCAGGAGCCCCCCGAAGGCCCGCGTCCGGCACGCCCTCGCTATCGCCGAGATCCGGAGGGCGAGGGCCACGTTGATCCCGACGAGTCCCCCGAGCGCGAGGCCCATCGCGATGTTCACCGGCGAGAGCAGGATCGTCACGTGGTTCGCCGGGTAGATCGTCGCCACCGGCTCGTAGGAGAAGGGGGCGATCTGCTTGAAGACCTTCGAGGTCCAGTCCGGGACGAGGCGCGCGGAGGGGATCGGCACGGACCGGGCGAGGTCGGTCGCCGGGGAGACCACGAGGTTCCCGATCGCGAGGAGGTAGACGACCAAATACGCCGCCGCCACCCCCACGGCGATCCGCCGCAGCCGGGGGACCCGGAGCGCCTCGGCCACCCCGCTTCGGCGCGCGTCCCCGCCGATCATCCGATCACCTCCGTCTCGGGGTAGAAGGCCGCCCACGCGAACCACATCACGTCGAAGGAGACGAGGCGCTCGAGGGCGAGGCCCGCGAGGGGGCCGCGGACCCCACGCCCGAGGGCGTCGAAGACCGAGCCGGTCCGGGCCTCCCGGAACTCGCCGGGGCCGTCGCCGGGGCGGAACCGGAGCTCCCGGTCGTCGGCGCGGGCGAGGTACGCACGGCCCACGTCCAGGGCCGGGTCGTGGAGGAGGACCACCGGCTCCTCGCCCATCCGGGCCTGGACGGCCCCCCGCTCCCGCAGGAGCGACTTCCGGACCGCGAGGCGCGGGTCCCCCAGGCGGGACTCCAGCTTCACCCCCACGAACACCTCCTTCGCCGGGAACCGGTCGTCCTCCCGGATCACCGGGAAGAACGGGTGGTCGGAGACGTAGTAGCCGCTGGGCGGCGTGTAGGAGCCGTAGGGATCCTGGCCGTAGGCGCGGGCGTAGCCAGTGTCGGTGGAGAGCACGACGGTGTCGGGGTGCGCCGCCCGCCACCGGCCCCACGTGGTCCAGTCCAGGGGGACCTCCTCGAGGGCCTCCCCCTTCATCGGCTCGAGCAGCGCCTGGCCGAGGATCTGGGGCCAGCGGTTGTCGGTCTGCCGGTCGTACATCAGGAGGTTCGAGTTCACGAGGTCCCCGGAGGTGCCGAACGTGTAGGGCCGCCCGTCGGGGGCGGTCCCGCGGAAGCCCACGACGGAGCCGGTGAGGGGGCAGTAGGTGACCGAGAGGGGCCCGTCGGGGAACCGGTCGTTCACGATCTCGTGCCAGACCAGGACGAGCTGGGGGTAGGCGCGGGCCTCGCCGGCGTGGACGATCCCGAACACGACGTCCCGGTCGTCGAGGAAGAAGCCCTCCGAGGCGGGGACGAAGCGCGGACGGTCGATCGCGGGGATCCCGTCCTTGGGCGGCCCGCCGTCCACGATGTTGCGGACGAACTCGTCCAACCGTTCGTCGACGCCCGAGGCGACGCCCGCGGCTCGCCCGGGGCGCGGGGAGCCGCGCGGACCCGCGTCGAACAGGAGGCCCCGGACCGTGAGGGCGACCGCGCCGAGCAGCCACGCCCCGCCCAGCGCCCGGAGGAAGCCGCGCCGCGACAACCCCCGCGGCCGGTCCGGGGCGGGCCCGTCCGACGATCCGTCCACACCGATCCCCTCACCCCGGACAACGCGCCGAGGCGACGAGGGCTTCCCGCCCCGGCCCTCACGTCCTCGGCCGGGCCCTCGGGATCTCCTGGGCGAGCTCCACGACGTGGCCGTCGGGGTCGAGGACGTGGAGCGTCCGGTGCCCCCACGGTCGGTCGACCGGCCCTGAGAGGGCCCGCACGCCCGCCGCCCGGAGCCGCTCGGCCCAGGCGTCGACGTCGGGCACGAGGAACAGGACCTCCCCGCCGGGGCGGCGCGCCGCCCCCTCGGGGCCGAGGAGGTCCTCGAGCCCCGAGCGGTCGAGGAGGCCGAGCCGCAGGTTCCGCAGGCCGAACTCGGCGTAGCCGCGGTCCCGGAACCGGAAGGGGAGGCCCAGGAGGTCCCGGTAGAAGGCGACCTCCCGGTCGAGGTCGGCGGAGTACAGGATCACGTAGTCGATCCGTTCCATGGCGCCATCCAACCACGGACGGGCCGAGGGCGCGTCGGCGTGACGCGGAGCACCTCCGTTCCCCCGCGGCAGGCCGCGGCCTCCCCCGGGCGCGGGAGGCGGCCCCTCCCGGGCGGTGCCGGTGGGGCTCCCCCGGACCGGATGCGAGAACCCTCCGGCTCGGCGATTGCCCGGCCCGGGCCGCTCCCCTAGGCTCCGGGGCGCTCGGCGCGGCCCGCGGGCCGGCCGGGATCTCCCCCTCGCCTTCCCCGTGGTTCCGCCTCCCTGGGTGGGGGTCGCGTGGAGGACGTGGCGAGGATCGTGCTCGGGATCGAGGCCCACGACGTGGCCGAGGAGGTGATGCACTTCCTCGACCGCACCGGCCGGGTCCGGGTCGTGGCCACCGCCGCCGACGACCGGCAGCTCGTCGAGGCCGTCCGACAGCTCGAGCCCGACGCCGTGGTCGCCCAGCCCGGCCTCGTCCGGCGGGGGACGCTCGACGGGGCCGCGCTCCTCGCGCTCGAGACCAGGGAGTCGGTGGGGGCGCTCCGGGCCGCCCTCGAGGCCGGGGCCCGCGGGTTCTTCCTCTGGCCAGCGGAACGGGAGGCGCTCGGGGCCGCCGCGGCGGGGACCCGGGCGCGTGCGCGGGCGGCCGAGCGGCGGGCGCGGATCGTCGGCGTCCACGGGCCGCGGGGCGGGGTCGGGACCACGTTCCTCGCGACCCACCTGGCCGCCGCGCTCGCGAAGCGGGGGACCGACTGCCTGCTGGTCGATCTCGACCCGTGCTTCGGGGACGTGGCCGTGGCCCTGGGGGCGCCCCTCGAACCGCCGCCCCGGACCATCGCCGACCTCCTCCCGGCGGAGGAGCTCACGCCGGCCCGGGTGGAGGAGGTGGCCTGGCGCCACCCGGCGGGGTTCCGGGCGCTCCTCGCCCCGGAGCCCGAGCCGGCGGAGGGCCTGGGGCCCGAGGAGGTCGCGGCGGTGGTCGGCGCGGCGGCGGGGGCGGCCGACGTGGCCCTCCTCCACCTCCCCCGGGCGCTGGGGGCGGGGGTCCGCCCGGCGCTCGACGTCGTCGAGCGGCTGTTCCTCGTGGTCACGCTCGACGTCCTCGCGTTCCGGGCGGCGCGGCGGGCGCTCGACCGCCTCGAGGCGCTCGGGGTCGCGGACCGGGTGGAGGTCGTGGTGAACCGGGCGGCGCGGGCCGAGCTCACCCCGGCCGACGTCGAGCCGGTCCTGGGTCGCGCGCCGGTCGCGGTCCTCCCGCGGGACGGCCAGGTCGCCCCGGCCCAGGACCACGGGCGGCTCCTCCCGCTCCGGGGGCGGACGGGGCGGGCGCTGCTCCGGCTCGCGCGCCGGGTCGAGGCCCTCGGCGGGGAGGGGAGGCCATGAAGGCGGCGCGAGAGCTCGACGCGCTCGCCGGGGTCCGGCGGGCGCTCCACGACCGGCTCCTCGAGCGGCTCGACGGGCGGAGCCTGGCGGGGCTCTCCCGAGCCGAGCGCCGCCTCAGGATCCGGGAGGAGGCTCTGGCGATCCTGCGGGCGGAGGGCCACCTCCTCCCCCCGCGGCAGCTCGCCGCGGTCGTGAACCGGGTGTCGGACGAGGTCGTCGGCTACGGGCCCATCGAGCACCTGCTCCGGGACCCCGACGTCACCGAGGTGATGGTGAACGGCGCCGACGACGTGTACGTGGAGCGGGAGGGGCGGATCGAGAGGGTGCCGGATGGTCTGTTTGAGGGGGAGGAGGCCGTCCTGCACCTGATCGAGCGGATCGTGGCCCCGCTCGGCCTCCGGGTCGACGAGTCATCGCCCTGGGCGGATGCGCGACTCCCGGACGGCAGCAGGGTCCACGCCGTGATCCCGCCCCTTTCGCTCCGCGGTCCCGTCCTCACGGTCCGCAAGTTCTCGCCGGTGCCGCTCGGGCCCGACGACCTGGTGGCGGGCGGCACGCTCGGGCCCCGGATGCTCGCGTTCCTCGCGGCCTGCGTCCGGGGGCGGGCGAACGTCGTGGTCTCCGGCGGCACCAGCTCGGGGAAGACCACGCTCCTGGGCGTGCTCTCCACCTTCATCCCCGACGGCGAGCGGCTGATCACGATCGAGGACGCCGCCGAGCTCCGCCTGGCCAACCCCCACGTGGTGGGGCTCGAGGCCAGGCCCCCGAACGTCGAGGGGAGGGGCGAGGTCACCGTCCGCGACCTGGTCCGCAACGCCCTCCGGATGCGCCCCGACCGGATCATCGTGGGCGAGGTCCGGGGCGGCGAGGCCCTCGACATGCTCCAGGCCATGAACACGGGCCACGACGGGTCGCTGTCGACGGCCCACGCGAACTCCCCCCGCCACCTGCTCTGGCGCCTGGAGACGATGGCGCTCATGTCCGACGTGGACCTCCCCGCGGCCCACGTCCGGGAGCAGGTGGCCTCGGCGGTGGACGTGGTGGTCCACATGGCCAGGCTCCGGGACGGTCGGCGGGTGGTCTTCGAGGTGGCCACCGTCGAGGGCGTCCGGGACGGGGAGGCGGTCGTGCGGACGCTCTTCGCCTTCCGTCCGCGGGACGGGGTGGCCGGGGCGTTCGTGGCCACCGGCGAGCGGCCCCCGCTCGCCGACGTCCTCGCGGAGCGGGGCGCGGCGATCCCCGACGATCTCTTCCTGCGGGGGCCGGACCGGTGAGCGGGGAGGTCCTCGCGTCCGTGCTCGCCTTCCTCTCGGTCCTCGCGCTCGCAGCGCGGGCCCAGGCCAGGCAGCGGGCTGCCGCTGTGGCGAGGGGCATGGGCCTGCCCGCCGGGTCGCGGGGGCCCGTCCGCCGCTCCGCGGGCGGGCCGGACGAGGCCGGCGGCGGGCGGCGAGGCGGCCGGGTCCTGCCGTGGACGCGGAGCCACCGCTCCGATGGCGACCTCGGCGACGTGGTCGCCGCCGTGGCGGCCGCGCTCCGCGCGGGGCTCTCGCTCCCCCAGGCCCTGTCATACGCGGCCGAGGAGGCCGAGGGCCCGATCCGCCCGCGCCTCGAGGAAACCGTAGGACGCGTGCGCTACGGCGAGCCGCTCGACGTCGCGCTCTCCCGGTGGGCGGCGGGCGGCGGTGAGGACGACCGGCTGGTCTGCGCGGCGCTCCTGATGCACCGGCGGACGGGCGGGGATCTGCCGACGGTCCTGGACCGGATCGCGGCGACCCTCCGCGAGCGGGCCGCGGCCCGGGCGGAGCTCCGCTCGCTCACCGCCCAGGCGCGGCTCTCCGGCGCCGTGCTGGGGCTGCTCCCGGTCGGCTTCTTCCTGTTCCTCGCGCTCACCTCGCCGGGCGACGTCGCGGCCGCGCTCCGCTCCCCCGGGGGACGGGCCGCGATCGCCGCCGGGCTCGCGCTCCAGGCGGTCGCGTTCGCCTGGATCCGTCGGATCCTGCGGGTCGCGTGATGGGGCCCGAGGCCTGGCTGGCTCCGGCCCTGGCCAGCGCCTCCGCCACCCTCGGCGTCGCCGCGCTCGCCGTGGGGAGGGCGAAGGTGGCGGCGGGCCGGGCTGGGGCGGGGCGCCGCCCTCGGGGCCGGGCGGGCGCGGGCGCGGGGGCGGGCGGTGGCGCCGGTCGGGACCCGCGGGGGGTGGCGGGGCTCCTCTCGCCGCTCGGGCGCGCGGCGGTCCGGGCGGGGCTCGTGTCCCGGGATGCGCTCGCGACGCGCCTCGCGGCGGCCGAGGGCCGCCGGACCGGGGGGCGTCCGTCGGAGGCGGCCGACCGTCCCGCGGGCGTCGAACCCCTGGCCGGTGGGAAGGTGGCGCTCGGCCTCCTCGCGGCGGCGGCGGGGGTCGCGGCGGGCGCCGCGGCGGTGGCCCCCGCCGTCGGGGCGATCGCGTTCCTCGGTCCGGACCTGATCCTCGCCCGGAGGGCCCGGCGGCGGCGGGCCCGGTGCGACGCGGAGGTCCCCCAGCTCCTGGACCTCCTCGCCGCGGCCTCCTCGGCCGGGCTCGCGGCGCCCCTCGCGCTCCGACGGGCCGCCGAGGCCCTCCGGGGCCCGCTCGGGGAGGAGCTCCGGGCCGTCGCGGTGGCCGCGGAGCTCGGCGCACGCTGGCGGGAGGAACTCGCGCGGTGCGCTGACCGGGTGGGCTCCCGGGACCTCCGGCGGGCCGTCGTCCTCCTGTCCCGCACCGAACGCCTCGGGACCTCGCTGGCGCGGGCGAGCGTCGAGCTGGCCGACCGGGTCCGCGCGAGGCGAAGGGCGGAGGCCGCCGAGCGGGCCCGCCGGGCGCCGGTCCTGATGCTCTTCCCCCTCGTGTTCCTGATCCTCCCCGCGTTCCTCCTCCTCACGGTGGTGCCGGTCCTGCTCACCACCGTTCGATCCATCGGCTGAGAGGAGGTGACCCACATGCTGTCCGCGTTCGTCGCGGCGACGCTCCGGCTGGCCGAGCACCTCGGGACGACGCTCCGGCTGGCCGAGCACCTCGGGGCGAGGCGCTCGCGCGAGGAGGGCCAGACCACGGCCGAGTACGCCCTCGTGATCCTGGCGGCGGCGGCCATCGCGGTCGTGCTGATCGCCTGGGCACGCTCGTCGGGGAAGCTGCCGGCGTTCTTCGACGCGGTGATCGACCAGGTGATCGGGAGCGCCCAGTAGGGGCGGGCGCCGTGGCGCCCGCGCACGGGATGCCGCGGAGCCGACCGGAGCGAGGCCAGGCCGCGGTCGAGCTCGCCCTCGTGCTGCCCATCCTCCTCCTCGCGGTGCTGGCCGTGGTGCAGGTCGGGCTGTTCGCCCGTGACCGGCTCGTGCTCGAGCAGGCCTCGCGCGCCGGGGCGCGCGAGGCCGCGGTCACGGCGGACGAGGAGCAGGTCCGGCGGGCCGTCCTGGCCGCGGCGCCCGGTCTGGACCCGGGCGGGATCGCCGTGGAGGTCGTCCGGGCGGGCTCGGCCGGGGACCCGGTGACGGTCTCGCTCCGCTACCCGGACCCGGTGCGCGTCCCGTTCGTGGGGTGGCTCTTCCCCCCGGCGGTCGAGCTCCGAGCCACGGCGACCGCGCGCCAGGAGTTCGCGTGAACCGGGGGGGCCGCGGGCCCGGCGGGTGCCGCTCCGAGCGGGGGGCGGTGACGCTCGTCGTGGCCGCGGTCGCTGCGCTCGCGGTGCTCCTGGCCGCGGCGACCGCCGATCTCGCCCGGGTGCTCGTCGCCGCCGCCCGGGCCCAGACCGCGGCCGATGCCGCGGCCCTCGCCGCGGCGCGGGAGCTCGCGCTCCCCGGGGACCTCGAGCCGGCGGCGGTGGCCGCCGAGTACGCGGCGCGGAACGGCGCGACCCTGGTCTCCTGCCGCTGCGACCGGGGGACGTTCGAGGCCGTGGTCGCCGTCCGCCTGGCCGTCGGGCCGCTCCTGCTCTTCGACGACGACCGTTCGGTCGGGGCCTCGGCCCGGGCCGTGGTGGTGCTGCCGGAGGGCTCGCCCGAGGCCGGGGTGGTCCCCTGACCCCGACCCCGGAGCGCCGTGACCCCCCTGACCCCGGCCTAGGCCCCCCGGGTAGAATCCCCTCGCCATGATGCGGAGCCCGAGGCTTCGGCGCTCCACGGGCCCCGAGCTCGGGGTCGTGGACTACACGCTCGCCAAGCGCGCCCTCCTGCGGAACGTGCGGTTGGGACTCATCTCGCGGGTCGAGGTCTGCGACGCCCACCCGGAGCTCATGCGAGCGGCGAAGCACGTGGGGGAGCCCGCCCGGCGGCCGTGCCCGGTGTGCGAGGCCCGGGAGCTCGTGCTCCTCGCCTACGTCTACGGGGACGGCCTGCGCCAGCGGAACGGCCGGGTCTGGCCCCTCGCCCAGGCGCTCCGCCTGGCCGCCGACCACCGCGGGGCTTGCTGCTACGTGGTCGAGGTCTGCACGGCCTGCGCCTGGAACCACCTCTCCGAGGCCTACACCGCCCGCCACGCGGGCTGAGGTCTCGTCGCTCCCGGAACGTCCCCGGGCGGCCGGATCGTCGCCGGGACGCCGGAGGGTCCCCGGGACGCCGGAGGGTCCCCTGGAACCTTCGGGCCTGCCCGCCGCGTCGGCTCGGCGTGGGGACGGCACCAGCGGGGTAGCATCGTCGCGGCGCCGTGGCGACCAAGACCACCGAACCCCGAGCCCGGAAGGGCCCCAAGCACGCCCCCAGGAGGAAGGGGAGGAGGCGGGGCCGTTCCTTCCTCCGCCGCCACGGGTGGGCGCTGTTGGGCGTGCCCCTCGGCGTCGGGCTCCTCGCGGTCGCGGGCCTCCTCCTCGTCTACCTCCGGCTCGACCTCCCCGAGACCCCGCCCCCCATCCAGACCACCTACCTCTACGACCGCCACGGCCGGCTCATCACGACCCTCCACGCCTCGATCGATCGCACGCTGATCCCGTTCTCGCAGATGCCCGAGCACCTCCGGGAGGCGGTGATCGCCGTCGAGGACGAGGACTTCTACTCCCACCCGGGCTTCGACCCCCTGGGGATCCTCCGGGCGGCCTGGACCGACCTCGTCCGCGGGGAGGTGGTCCAGGGCGGCTCCACGATCACCCAGCAGCTCGTGAAGAACGTCTACGCCGGCACGTACGTGGACGACCCGGTGTACGGGCGGGTGTACCGGGTCCCCGAGCGGACGGTGGGCCAGAAGATCCGCGAGGTCCTGCTCGCGGTGAAGGTCGAGCAGACGTTCACCAAGGACGAGATCCTCGCCCGGTACCTGAACACCGTGTACTTCGGCCATGGGGCGTACGGCGTCCAGGCCGCCGCCCGCACCTACTTCGGGAAGGACGCCAGGGACCTCACGCTCCTCGAGTCCGCCACGCTCGCCGGGCTGATCGCCTCCCCGGGCCGCTACGACCCCTTCGTCGACCCCGAGGCGGCGCGGGAGCGGCGGAACCTCGTGCTCGCCCGGATGGTGGCCGAGGGCTACCTCGACCCGGCCCGGGCCGCGCGGCTCGAGGTCAAGCCGGTCCGGACCGCCCCGGAGCCGGTCGCGATCGACGCGCCGGGCGCCTCCGACTACTTCGTGGACTACGTCCGGCGGCTCCTCGTCCGCCGCTACGGCGAGGCCGAGGTCTACGGCGGCGGCCTCCGGGTCACCACCACCCTCGACATGGGGTGGCAGCGGGTGGCCGAGCGGGTGGTCCGCGAGCACCTCGGCGAGCCCGGGGACCCCGCGGCGGCCCTGGTCGCGATCGAGCCGCGGACCGGCGCCATCCGGGCCATGGTGGGCGGGCTGAACTTCTCCCGCTCCGAGGTGAACCTGGCGGTGGCCGGCCTCCCGGGGTTCGCCGGGACCGGGCGCCAGGCCGGCTCGGCCTTCAAGACGTTCACGCTGGTCGCGGCCCTCGAGAAGGGCTACTCGCTGAACTCGGTCTGGTACGGGCCCTCCTCGATCCGGATCGACGATCCCCGCTGCTCCACGGGGGGCGAGCCATGGGAGGTCGGCAACGCGGACCCCGGTGAGGCCGGGAGCTTCACCCTGGCCTCGGCCGTCGCGCACTCGGTGAACACGGTGTTCGCCCAGCTGGTCGCCGAGGTCGGGCCGGAGGCGGTGGTGGACGTCGCGCACCGGATGGGCATCCGCTCCCCGCTCGAGCCGGTCTGCTCGATCACGCTGGGCTCCGGGTCGGTCGCGCCCCTCGAGATGGCCGAGGCGTACGCGACGCTCGCCTCCCGGGGCATCCGGCACCGCGCCACCCCGTTCGAGGAGGTCCTCGCGCCCGACGGCGACGTCCGCCTCCGCCTCCGGCCTCGCGGGACCAGGGCGATCTCGGCGAACGATGCCGCCCTCGCCACCTACGCGCTCCGCGGCGTGATCGAGTTCGGCACGGGGACCGCTGCGGACATCGGGAGGCCCGCGGCGGGGAAGACCGGGACCACCCAGAACTACGCCGACGCCTGGTTCTGCGGCTACGTCCCCCAACTCGCCGCCTGCGTCTGGGTCGGCTACCCGGAGGGCCAGCGCCCCCTCCTCGACGTCCAAGGGTTCCCCCGGGTCTACGGGGGCACGATCCCCGCGATGATCTGGCACGACTTCATGGCCGAGGTCACGGCCGGCATGCCGGTCCGGGACTTCCCCGAGCCGTCGTTCGTGGGCTACACCGAGGGGCCGTCCACCCCGCCCCCGCCGAGCCCCGGCCCGAGCCCTTCCCCGAGCCCGACGCCGACCCCGACCGGGACCCCAAAGCCCTCGCCCACCGCCACGCCCTCGCCGCTCCCGACCGGCACGCCCCCGGTCCCGACGCCGACGGGGGAGCCCAGCCCGGCCCGCCCCGGCCGCCGCTGAGCCTCGCGACGGACCGTCGCCCGGCCGGCCGGCGCGCACCGGCCCGCCACCCGGCTACGCCTCGCGGGCGGCGAGCTCGCGGCCCATCGGGCGGGGCTCCCCGATGGGGAGCGTGGCGAGGACCGTCGTGCCCCGCCCCGGCGTGGAGTGGACCATGAACGTGCCGTTCACGAGCTCCACCCGCTCCCGCATCGAGGCCAAGCCCACCCGCCCCATCTTGAGGAACTCCCGGCTCTTGGCGGAGTCGAAGCCGACGCCGTCGTCGGCGACCTCCACCCGGAGCTGGCCGGCGTCGACCTCCACCGTGACCGCCACCCGGGTCGCCTTCGCGTGCTTCCCGATGTTCGAGAGCGCCTCCTGGACCACGCGGTAGGCCAGGGTCTCGAGGTCCTCGGGGATCTCGACCGACGTGGCGCCGGAGAACTCGGTCTCGATCCCGTGGTCGGCCCCGAAGCGGGAGAGCATCTCGCGGAGCGCCGGGACCAGGCCCCGCTCCTCGAGGAGGGGCGGGCGGAGCCCCGACATCAGCCGGCGGAGGTTGTCGGCCTCGTCGGCGAGCTCCTGGCGGACCTTCTGGAGGAGGGCCATCCCCTCCTCGGTCTCCCCGGCCTTGATCATGAGGAGGGCCGCCTCGAGCGAGAGGGAGGCGGCCGAGACCCCCTGGACCGGCCCGTCGTGGAGGTCGCGGGCGATCCGGTTCCGCTCGGCCTCGATCGCCGCGTTGGTCCGGCGCATGATCCGGGTGCGGTCCTCGTCGCGGTCCTGGAGGAACTTGAACAGGTTCCGGATGGTCTGGTCGGCGACCCGCGCCGTGGTCACGTCCCGGACGAGGAGGAGGCGCCGGGGCGGGTCCCCCGGGATCTGCGAGATCCGGGACTCGAGGTAGAGCGGCTGGCCGTCGCGGTGGAGCGTCCCCTGGCCGGTGTGGGGGAGGGCCGCGAACGAGGCGTCCCCGCCGGGGGTGGCGGCGGCCACCGCGGTCCACGGCTGGCCCTCCACGGCCTCCCTGGGCAGGCGCACCATCCGGCAGAAGGCCTCGTTGGCCCGGACGATCACGTCGCGTCCGTCGAGCTCCACGATCCCGTCGACCGCGGCGTCGAACACCGAGCGGAGGTGCTGCTCCGAGCGACGGACGGACTCGTGCGCCTCGGACAGCTCCCGCATCGCCCGCTCCGCCTCGGCCAGGGCCTCCGCCTTCTGCTCGAGCGCCCGGTGGGCCTGCTCGGCGGCCTCGGCGCTCCGCACCTGGTTCACGAGGATCCGCACGGCGACGCCCGCGGCGAGGAGCGCGATCACCGCCCGCCCCACCTCGGGCCCCAGGCGACCCTCGAGCTGGCGGGTGGCGACGAGCGCCAGGGCCACGCTCGCCGCGACCACCGCCGCCGCGGTGAGGAGCGGGCGCCCCCAGGTGTCCCGGACCCGGACCGGGGACCGGGAGGAGCCCGCCGGGAGCACGGCGAGGAGCAGGCCGAGCAGGAGCGCGCCGGCCGCGAGCGGGACCGCCACGAGCGGGTCGCCGGGTCGGTACCCCCCTCGGACCCAGTCGCCCGCGAACCGCAGCGCCGCGAACGACATCGCCCCCACCGCGGCCAGGTGGCCGATGTGGCGGACGGTCGGCACCCAGAGGGCGACGGCCCCGAACGTGGTGAGGGCGGCGACGCAGGTCGCCGAGGAGGCGGCGCTCGTCACGGTCGCGTCCCACCCGGCGCGCGGCGGCCGGAGGAACAGGAACACGATGCAGGCGAGGGCCGCGGTGATGAGGGCGACGTCGGCGGCCACCTCCCGGCGGTGGTGCTCCGCGACGTGCGTCCGGAACTCGGCCCGTGCCGGGAGGAGGAACAGGGCCGCGGCCGGGAGCAGGGCGAGGGGAGCGAGGCGGGGAGACGGGACCCGGAGGCCCACGAGGTCCAGCCCGGCGACCAGGCCGAACGCGAGCGCCGGCCCGAGCATCCCGAGCCCGAACCACCTGGCTGGCCCCCAGGCGCGGCCGGACCGCGCCGCGTCCAGCACCGCCCACGCGGAGACGGCGGAGGCGGCGGCGAGGGCCGCGGCCACCGCCGTCCCGCGCGTCCGCGGGTCGCCCGACGTGAGCGCGTAGGCGGCGGCGAGGCCCGCCCCGGCCAGGACGAGCAGGGTCGCCGCCGCGATCCGGCGTGCCTCCGATCGGCCCATGGTTCGCCGCATAGCATGCCCCCTCGGCGACCGCGGGGACATCACCTGAACGGGGGCTGCCCGAAGGCCGGGAGGGGGTAGGTCCGAAGGGGGACCCCGGTCCGGTCCAAGGGCCCGGGCGGCTATTCGATCAGCCTGCGGCGGAGGGCCTCGGCGACCGCCGCGGTGCGGTCCGAGGCCCCGAGCTTCTCGAAGATGTGCTCGAGGTGGGTCTTGACGGTGTCGGGCGAGATGTACAGGCGCTCGGCGATGTCGCGGTTGGTGTGCCCAAACGCGAGCAGCTGGAGGACCTCGATCTCCCGCGCGGTGAGGGTCTCGGCCTTGCGGTCCCGCTCCTTGGCCTGGGAGAGCTCCTCGGCCAGGGCCACGACGAGCTGCGGGTCGATCACCATGTTCCCGCCCGCCACCAGGCGGACGGTCTGGATCAGGTGCTCGGCGTCGCGGGCCTTGAGCACGTACCCCCGGGCCCCCGAGCGGACCGCCTCCACCACGAACTGCCGATCGTCGTAGGCGGTGAGCATGATGACCCCGACCTCGGGGTACTTGTCCCGGATCTGGCGGGCGGCCTCGAGCCCGTCCATCTCGGGCATCCGGATGTCGATCAGCGCGATTCGGGGCTTGGTCCGCTCCACGAGCTCCAGGAGCTCCAGGCCGTTCGACGCCTCCCCGACGACCTCGATCCCCTCGGCCATCTCCAGGTAGCGCCGGAGGCCCTGACGCACCAGGGAGTGGTCGTCCGCGATGGCTACCCTGATGACCTCGGCCTTCGTCACCCGTCCTCCCTCGGCGCCGTGGGCCGCCCCGTGCGGCCCCATCATCCTATAGGTCGGCACGACGGGTCAGAAGATGTAGTACCAACCGGCGAAGAGCAAGGTGGTGACCCCGAGGCCGGCGGCCGACACGGCGACGACCGCCGTGTGGGGGAGGGCCCGCCGCTCGACCAGGTCCGCGAGGGCCCAGTGGATGGGGAAGACGACCGCGAGGAACCGGGGGAGCGACATCAAGGGCCGAGGCGGGAACGCGAGGGCGAGGGGCAGGAGCAGGCTCGCGAGCGCGTAGACGCCGAAGGCCGGGCGGAACCGGATCACCGCGTAGAGGCAGGCGACCGCGGCGGGCACGACGAGGAGCCAGTCCAGCAGGTGGTACCCGCCCGGGTACACGCCGATCCAACGGAACGCCTCGCGCGTCCCGGCGACCGCCGTCTCCCAGGGGGCGACGGCTACCCGCTGCCAGGTGGCCTGCTGGTGCAGGGGGGCGAGCCAGTCGCCCGCGCGCACGCGCCAGTACGCGAGGTAGGCGAGGGTCCCGAGGGGGACCGCGGCCGCCGCGAGGAGGCCGGGCCAGGCCGGCCCCCGCCGCTCGGCCCGCCGGTGGAGGGCCTCGACCGCGAGGGCCGCCGCGAGGAGCACCCCGACGCTCCTGGCGAGGGCGGCGAGGGCCCCGGCGAGCCCGGCCGCCGCCCACCGCCCGCGGCGCGCGGCGAGGAAGGCCGCCGCCGAGAGGAGGAGGAAGAGCGGCTCGCTGTAGGGCGCGAACAGGAAGACGGCGGTGGGGAACAGGCAGAGGTACAGGACCGAGCGGCGGGCGGCGGCCTCCCCGAGCTCCGTCGCCGCGAGCAGGTGGAGGACGACGAGGGCGGCGAGGAGGGCGGCGCTCGAGACCAGGAGGGCGGCGGCGAGGGGGCGGCCCCCGAGGAGCCACGACACCGCCCGGATCGCGAGGGGGTAGAGCGGGAAGAACGCGGCGCTCCCGTCGCCCGGCCGGTAGCCTCCGGCCGCGATCCTGAGGAACCAGAGCGCGTCGAACCGCTCCCAGGCCGTGAACAGGTTGTGCCACCCCGGCCCCGGCCGGGGGGCCGGCCAGCCCGGCACGTCCACCGGGCCGGGGAGCCCCGCCGCACCGCCGGGCACGTCCGCGGCGTTCGGGAGGAGGGCCACGGCGGCGAGGGCCAGGACCGACAGGCCCAGCCGCACGCCGGCGAAGACCGCGAGGGAGTGCGCGAGCGCGCCCCGGAGCCGGTCGCCGCTCACCCCGTCTCCGCGAGCGCCGCCCGGGCCGGCGTGGGCTCCCGGGCGCCGCGGATCCATACGGCGACGCACCAGGCGAGGACCGCCGCCCGGAGGAGGACCGCGACCTCGAACGCGCCGATCGGGAGGCCCCCCCAGCCGCCGTAGCGGGCGAACCAGGAGAAGCGGGTGAGGAAGACGGCCACGTCGGCCGCCTGGAACGCCGCGAACCACCCGAGCCCGGGGCGGCCGAGCGCGAACCACGGCAGGAGCCAGAGGCCGTACTGGGGCGAGTACACCTTGTTCGTGAGCAGGAACAGCACGAGCAGCGGGAGCGCGAGCGTCCACCGCTCGTACCCCGGGTCCCGGCGCGCCCGCAGCCGGTGGACGAGGACGACGAGCCCCAGGAACAGCCCGGGCGCGAGCAGGTTCACCGCGGCCGTCGGGAGGCACGCCGCCCCGCCGATCCGGTCGCAGGCGAGGTACCAGAGGCTGTCCCAGTCCGGCGGCCGGGCCGCGTTGAACCGGAAGAACTCCCACCACCCGCGCGGGGCGAGGACGGCGAACGGCAGGTTCACCGCGAGCCACGCCCCGCCGGCCGCCCAGGCGACGTGGACCGCGCGGTCCGGCTCCCGCTCCCGCAGCCGCTCGAGCGCGAAGGGGACGACGAGGAGCGCCGGGTAGAGCTTCGTCGCGGCACCGAGCCCGAGGAGGGCACCGGCGCCCACGTCGCGCCGGTCGCGGTGGAGGAGCGTGGCCCAGGTGGCGAGGGCCACCGCGAGCAGGTCCCAGTTCACGAAGGCGTAGATGAGGAGCGTGGGGGCGAGGGCGAAGGCGAGCGCGCGCCGCCCCGCGAGGAGGAAGAGGCAGACGGCGGTCGCCGCGGCGGCGGCCGCGAGGAGGGCGGCGTTCGCGTAGAAGAACCCGGCGAAGCCGGCCCTCGGGCCCGCCGCCCAGGCCGCGGCCCGCATCGCGTACATCGTGAGCACCGGGTACTCGTCGCAGTTCCCCGGGGCCGGCGCGCACGGCTCGAGGTAGGGGAGGCGGCCGCCCGAGAGCTGCTCGGTGGTGTAGAGCGGCACGATGTCGGAGTAGCAGAACCAGCGGTACTGCCGCCCGTCGTCCCACGCGCCCGAGGCGCACGGCGCCTTCCACGCGAGGGAGAGGCCGAGGCTCCCGGCCAGGCAGGCCAGGACGACCCCGAGCCCGACGCCCCGCCGCGCGACCGCACCTCCCCCCACGACGCCGATCGTCGCACACGGGGCGGCGCGACCGCGGCGTTCCGGAGTGACCGTTCGAGCGAACACTCGTAGAGTGTCCGGTCGTGCGGTACCGCGTGGAGCAGCTCGCGCAGGCCTGCCGGGTCTCGGTGGACACCGTCCGTTACTACCAGTCCCTCGGTCTGCTCCCGCCGCCCGAGCGGGAGGGGCGGGTGGCCTGGTACGGGCCCGAGCACGTCGAGCGGATCCGGGAGGTGCGCCGGCTCCAGCGCCACGGCCTCACGCTGGCGGCGATCCGCCGGGTCGTGCGCGGGGAGCTGGGCCGGGCCGATGCCGACCTGGCCGCGGCCGTGGCCCGGGCCCGGGCGGGGGACGAGGAGGAGCTCCTCACGCTCGAGGAGTTCGCCGAGCGGAGCGGGGTGCCGGCGTCGCTCGTCCAGGCCGTGGAGCGGGAGGGGATCCGGATCTCCCGCCGGGTGGACGGGGAGGAGCGCTACGCGTCGGGGGACATCGAGCTGGTCCGCCGGGCCCTGCGGCTCCTCGAGTTCGGCCTGCCCCTGGGGGAACTGCTCGCCCTCGCCCGGGAGGCGCACCAGGCGATGGTGGGGCTCGCCGAGCGGGCCGTGGACCTCTTCGACGAGCACGTCCGTAAGCCCATCCGGGACAGCGCGCCCTCCGAGGAGCAGGCCGCGGCGCAGCTCGTCGAGGCCTTCCGGGAGCTGCTCCCGGCCGTCACCGAGCTCGTCTCCCGCCACTTCCGCCGCGTGCTCCTCACCGTGGCCGAGGAGCACATCGAGCGGGTCGGCGACCGGGCCGAGCTGGCCGCCGCGCGGGAGGAGTCGCGCCGCCTGGAGCGCGCGTGATGGCGGGAGGGGCCGCGCCCCCGGCGGGGAGCCGTCACCCGGGGTGGGCCTGATGGCGGACCGGCCGGGCGCCCGGCGGACGTCCCTCCCCTCGGGGAGCGAGAAGGCCCGGGTCGTCCGCTCGATGTTCGACCGGATCGCGCGCCGCTACGACCTCCTGAACCGCCTGATGACGTTCGGGATGGACGTAGGCTGGCGACGGCGGGCGGTGCGGGAGCTGCGCCTCCCGGGCCGGGCGCTCGTGCTCGACCTGGCCTGCGGGACCGGGGACCTCTGCCGGGAGCTCCGCGCGTCCGGCTACCGCGCGATCGGGGTGGACTTCTCCCACGGGATGCTCCTCGCGGCCCGCACGGACGCGCCGCTCGTCGAGGCCGACGTCCTCCGCCTCCCCTTCCCCGATGCCGTGGCCGACGGGGCGACCTGCGGGTTCGCCCTCCGGAACGTCGTGGACCTGGGGGCGTTCTTCGCGGAGGCGGCGCGCGTGGTGCGCCCGGGAGGGCGCGTGGCGTTCCTCGAGGCGGCCGAGCCGGTGCACCCGGTCCTCCGCCTGGGGCACGACCTCTACTTCCGCCGGGTCGTGCCGCTCCTCGGGGCCGCCCTCTCCGACACCCGGGCCTACCGGTACCTGCCCGCGTCCATGGCCTACCTCCCGCCGCCCGGGGAGCTCGTGGCGATGCTCCGCCGGGCGGGGTTCCCCGACGCGAGGCGCCTCCTGCTCTCCGGGGGCATCGCCCAGCTGCTCGTGGGGACCCGGGCGTGACGGAAGAGGGGTTCCCGGAAGGTGCCGCGGTGAGCCTCCCGGGCGCCGCGCCCGCCCGGCTCGTGGCCGCCTCCCGACCCCTCGGCCCGGCCTTCGACCTCCTCGCCGCCTACCGGGCCGACGGGTTCCTCTTCGAGCGGGCGGGGCTCGGCGTGGTCGGGGTGGGGGTCGCGGCGCGGGTCGCGGACGCGGGCGGGCCGGGGCGGGAGGCGCGGCTCGCGGCCCGGGTCCTCGAGACGCTCCGGTCGATCGACCGCGCGGACCCGGAGGCCGTGCCCGTCGCGGTCGGCGCGCTCCCGTTCGACCAGGGGGGGCCGGCCGAGCTCGTCGTCCCTGCCCGGGCCGTCCTGCGGCGGGCGCGGGGGCCGACGGTCGAGGTCTCCGTGGTTGCGGAGGGGTCCGCGCCCGCGGCCTCGGGCATCGGGCGGCGGGCCGGCCGGGGGGCGCCGCACGCACCGTTCCGCGAGGTCCAGCTGCGCCCCGAGCCCAGCCCCGAGGGCTACGTCGCCCGCGTCGCGGACGCAGTGGAAAGGATCCGGGCCGGGCGGCTCCGGAAGGTCGTCCTCGCCCGCTCGCTCGCCGTCGACGCCGGGCGGGAGCTCCGCCCCGAGCAGCTCGCGTGGCGCCTCCGAGCGGTGGATCCCGAGCACTTCGCGTTCGCGGCTCCCACCGGGGCGGGGGGCGTGCTCGTCGGCGCGAGCCCGGAGCTCCTCGTCCGCCGCGCGGGCCGGGAGGTGGAGAGCGCGCCGCTCGCGGGCTCCGCCCCTCGCTCGGGCGACCCGGAGGAGGACCGGGCCCTCGCGGAGGGGCTCCTCGCCTCGGGGAAGGAACGGGAGGAGCACGCGGTCGTGGTCGAAGCCGTCGCGGAGGCCCTCCGGCCGCTGTGCGAGGAGCTCTCCTGGGACCCCGAGCCCGTCCTCCTCTCCACCGCCAACGTCTGGCACCTCGCGACCAGGTTCCGGGGCGTCCTCCGGGACCCCGCCCCCTCGGCGCTCGAGCTGGTCGCGGCCCTCCACCCGACGCCGGCGGTCGGCGGCGCGCCGCGGGACGAGGCCCTCCGCACGATCGCCGAGCTCGAGCCCTTCGACCGCGGGACCTACGCCGGGCCGGTGGGGTGGATGGACGCCGGGGGCGACGGGGAGTGGGCGATCGCGCTCCGCTGCGCGGAGCTCAGGGGCTCCACCGCGAGGCTCTTCGCGGGCGCGGGGATCGTGGCCGGCTCCGAGCCCGAGCGCGAGCTCGAGGAGACCGAGCGGAAGTTCCGGGCGTTCCTCGACTCCCTCCGCTGGGGGTGACGCCGGCGCGTCACCCGGAGAGGGCGTCGGCGACCGCGGCCTGCACCTCCCGGTGGCGCGCGACGTTCCGCTCGCGGTCGCTCGGGACCACGACGACCCACACCCCGCCCGCGGCGCGGGCCCGCTCCAGGGCGGGGACGAGATCCGCCGCCCGCTCCACCCGGGCGTGCCCCGCGCCCGCCGCCTCCGCCACCCGTCCGAGGTCGAGGCCGTGGGGGGTGACGAACAGCTCGAGGTGCTCCGGGAGCCCGACCTGGGGCAGGAACGTGAAGATCGCCCCGCCGCCGTTGTCCGGGACGACGAGGACGAGGTCGGTCCCGCGGCGGGCGCTCCAGAGCAGGGACCCCGCGTCGTGGAGGAGCGCGAGGTCGCCCAGGAGCGCCGCCACGGGGCCGGGGGAGGCGGCGGCGATCCCGAGCGCCGTCGAGACCGAGCCGTCGATCCCGGAGGCGCCGCGGTTCGCGAGCACCCGGAGCCCCTCCCGGGGGGCCATGAACGCATCCAGGTCCCGGACCGGCATCGAGGAGCCGACGAACAGGACGGACCCCGCGGGGAGCGCCGCGGCCAGGTCGCGCGCGATGCGGCCCTCGAAGGGCTCCTCCCAGGCGTCGAGCAGCGTGTCCATCGCGCGGCGCGCGAGCGCGTCCGCCCGCCGCCAGGCCTCGAGCCAGGGACCCGGCCCGGGACCGTCCAGCCGCCCCAGGGCCCGGCGGGCGAGTTCCCCGGCGGGCGCCACGATCCGCCGCTCCGCCCGCCGGTGGGGGTCCGCCACGAGGTCGTCGGGGTCCACGATCACCAGGCGGGGGACGGCGGCCACGAGGGCGAGGGCGGCCCGGGACGTGGGCGCCGCCCCCACCTGGAGCACGACCTCCGGGAGGTGGGCCTCGAGGAACCCCGGAGAAGCGAGGAGCGGCTGCCCGGCGGCGAGGGCGTGGCCGGGGAGGCGGAGGCCGGAGGTGGGCTCGGCGACCACGGGCCACCCGAGCGCCTCGGCCAGGTCGAGGACGGCGGGCGCCGGCTCCCGGAGCGAGCCCGCGTAGAGGAGCCCGCGCTCCACGCCCCGGACGGCCTCGACGAGCGCCTCCACCTGGTCGTTCCGAGGCCGGGGAGGGGCCGCGACCTCCGGCCCCTCGTGCGGACGGTCGGCGCCCGGCCCGAGGTCGGCCGGGGCGCCCTCGGGCACCAGGGGCTCCCGGAACGGGAGGTTCAGGTGGACCGGCCGCGGGCCGCTCGCCGCGTGGAAGGCCGCCTCCCACCCCAGGGCCCGCCACGCCGCGCCCGCTCCCTCGGCGGGGACCGGCGCCTCCCGGAACCCGGCGTAGCGGCCGAACAGCTCCCGCTGGTCGATGGTCTGGTTGGCCCCGACCCCCCGGAGCTCCGGCGGTCGGTCGGCGGTGAGCAGCACGAGCGGCGCGCGGGCCATCTGCGCCTCGACCACGGCGGGGAGCAGCTCCGCCGCCGCCGTCCCGCTGGTCGTCGCCACCGCCGCCGGGCGCCCCGTGGCCTTGGCGATCCCCAGGGCGGCGAAGCCGGCCGCCCGCTCGTCGAGGTGGACGTGGACCCGGACCCGGGGGTCGCGCGCCAGCGCGAGCGCGATGGGGGTGGAACGGGACCCCGGCGCGACGCAGGCGTGCTCCAGCCCGGCCCGGACCAGCTCGTCCACGAGGAGCCGGCAGCAGGCGAGCGCGACGTCGCCCGCGGGGGCGGTCACCCCGCACCCCCGCGGGCCGTCTCGGCGGCGGACCTCATGCCGCCCACAGCCCGAGCGCGAGGAGCGCGCCGAACGCGGCGTGGAGGCGCGCCGTC
>Ga0101943_1001038_pt1 | contig 28768 bp, 18 predicted proteins | sample DewCreD2012metaG_5_FD_75244 | JGI IMG/M metagenome (GOLD analysis project Ga0101943, IMG submission 75244) | Hot spring sediment bacterial and archeal communities from British Columbia, Canada, to study Microbial Dark Matter (Phase II) - Dewar... ... | reverse complement strand
TTCTCGCAGTGACAGCGGCCCGTCCAAAGGTGGTCAAAAATTCGATCCGTCGCAGTATTTCCGCTTCGGCATCCTGGACATCGGCCCACGGAATGAGGGTCGGCGTCAGCGGCGCAGGAAGGCGGCGGGTTCAGTCTCCGAGTTGGGCCTTGGCCGCCGCTGCGACCGCTTCCGGAGTGAAGCCGAAGTGGCGGGTGACATCCTTGAGGGGGGCCGAGGCGCCGAAGGAGCGCATGGCCAGGATGGCGCCGCTGGGGCCGGCGTAGCGTTCCCAGCCCAGGGGGGAGGCCATTTCGACGCAGACGCGGGCGCTGAGGCGGGGCGGCAGGACGGCGTCGCGGTACTCGCGGGGCTGCTCTTCAAAGAGTTCCCAACAGGGCATGCTGACGACGCGGGCGGGGATATTCTCCCGTGCGAGGAGTTCCGCGGCGGCGAGGCAGAGGTGGACTTCGCTTCCGGTGGCGATGAGGAGGACGCGGGGGTTGGGTGCGTCGAGGAGGACGTAGGCTCCGCGGGCCAGGCCGGAGGCCGGGGCGAGACGGGAGCGGTCCAGGGTGGGGACGGCCTGGCGGGTCAGGGCCAACAGGACGGGGCGCTGGGTTTGGGCCAGTGCGACGCGGTAGGCTTCCACGACTTCGTTGGCGTCGCAGGGGCGGATGACCAGCAGATTCGGGATGGCGCGGAGGGCGGCGAGGTGTTCCACGGGCTGGTGGGTGGGTCCATCTTCGCCGACGGCAATGGAGTCGTGGGTGAAGATGTAGAGGACGGGCAGGTGCATGAGGGCGGAGAGGCGGATCGCGGGGCGGCAGTAGTCGGTGAAGACGAGGAAGGAGGAGCCGTAGGGGCGGAGGTGGGACAGGGCCAGGCCGTTGAGGATGGCGGCCATGGCGTGTTCGCGGACGCCGAAGTGGATATTGCGGCCCTGGGGGGACGCGGCGGTGAAGACGCCGGCTTCGGGGAACTTGAGGAAGGTTTTGGTGGAGGGGTTGAGGTCAGCGGAACCGCCCAGAAGCCAGGGGATACGTTGGGCCAGGAGGTTGAGGACCTGTCCGGAGCTGTCGCGGGTGGCCAGTCCCTTGGGGTCCGGGGGAAAGGCCGGCAGGTCGCGGTCCCAGTGGGGCGGCAGTCGGCGTTGAAAAAGGAGCAGGAGCTGCTCCGCCAGTTCCGGGAACTGATGGCGGTAGCGTTCCCAGAGGGCGTGCCAGAGTTGGCGTGCTTGCGCACCACGGCGTGCGAGGAGCTGCCGGAAGTGGCGGGTCACCTCGGGGGGCACGAGGAATTGGGCGTCTTCCGGCCAGCCGTAGAAGCGTTTGGTGAGGCGGACTTCCTCGGCACCGAGGGGTTCGCCATGGGCGGCATGGGTGTCCTGCTTATGGGGGGCGCCGTAGCCGATGTGGGTGCGCAGGCAGATGAGGGTGGGACGATCGCGGACACGGCGGGCCTCGTGGAAGGCCTCGGTGATGGCCGGAAGGTCGTTCCCGTCGGCCACGCGCAAGACGTGCCAGTGGCAGGCGCGGAAGCGGGCGGCCACGTCTTCGGTGAAGGCCAGCTCGGTCGGCCCGTCAATGGTGATGTGGTTGTCGTCGTAGAGGAGCGTCAGGTTGCCCAAGCGAAGGTGGCCGGCGAGGGAGACGGCTTCGGCCGCGACGCCTTCCATGAGGCAGCCATCGCCGCAGAAGGCGTAGACGTGGTAGTCGAAGAGGCCCTCGAAGCCGGGGCGGGCAAAGTGAGCCGCCAGCCAGCGCTGGGCGATAGCCATCCCGACGGCATTAGCCACCCCTTGGCCGAGCGGGCCGGTGGTGGTCTCGACACCGGCGGTGAGGTGGTATTCGGGGTGTCCCGGCGTGCGGCTGCCGAGCTGACGGAAGGCCTGGATTTGCTCCAGGGGCAAGGCCGGTTCCTCGGTGACTCGTCCCTGGTCATCGACATGGCGGATGCCAGCCAGATGGATCAGGGCGTACAGCAGCATGGAGGCATGGCCATTGGACAGGACGAAGCGATCGCGGTTGGGCCAGAGGGGATCGTCGGGATCATAGGTGAGGAAGCGGGACCAGAGGACGTAGGCGGCGGGGGCCAATCCCATCGGGGCGCCGGGGTGGCCGGAGTTGGCCTTCTGCACGGCGTCCATCGCCAGAGTCCGAATGGTGGTGATAGCCAGGCGATCCAGATCGGTGAATTCCTCCATGCATCTCCTCACACAGCAGGGATCGGGAAAAACAGCCCCGTTGCCGATGATGATAGGAAGGCTGCCCCGGCCCCGGCGAGAGGCGGACAAGGCGGGCCACGGCGCCCAGGAGGTCGGAATAGTCGCCGTTTCTGGCACAAACGGGCGAAAAAAGCGGTAAAAACTAGCAAAAATCGCTTGACAAGAGCCGAAAAGATAGAAAAATGCCTCATATTTGAGGGAAGAACGGCCAAGTCGCGGCGACTCTGGCCAATTTTGCCGGAGGTTCCGGGGTATCTGTCCCCTAGTAGTGGAGAAGCATGTCATGGCCAAAGCCAACGGTGCCAAGAGTGCGAGCAAGTCTCTGACCAAGAGCCAGTTCTTCACCGAGATCGCAGAGCGAACGGGCTTGAAGAAGGCCGATGTGGCGAAGGTCTTCGATGCCATCGCCGACATCATGAAGAAGCAACTGCGCGTCAGCAAGAACGACTCGGTCAAGTCGCTGACCTTGCCCGGCCTGCTCAAGGTGCGGGCCAAGTACGTCCCCGCGCAGAAGGGCGGCAAGGAGATGATCAATCGCTTCACCGGCGAGAAGATGATCACCAAGGACAAGCCGGCTTCCGTGCGGGTGACAGCGCGTGCTCTGAAGGCCCTGAAAGAGAAACTCATGTAAGCCCGTCCCCTCTTCCTTCCCGATCGACCGTCTCGCTGCCGCTTGGCCCTGCTCCCGCGGCGTGGGAGTTTGTATGGGACTCTGCGGCGTCCACGCCCCTCGATTCCTGCTCCCAGCGGGTGCTGCCCTCGCTGGCGCCGTACTGGCGGAGACGAGGCGCTGCCGGTGACACCGCCACGGGCGCTTCCGCCGAGGCGTTCCCTCCTTCCGCTGAGACCACCGTGAAAGCCGAGGGGAGCACGGAAACCTCCCGGCAAGCGGGCGGGGGCTTGACTGCCATTTTGGATCATTTGTACATTATATACGGGTATTCAGAAAAGGAAACAGTTTTCCGGCGGAAAATTCGGGAAGGGTCAGGCGGCAAGCGCGGGGCTGCTCCGGGAGCAGGGAGCCGGGACGGGGCTGATGACACAGCCCGGTCAGTTGACATCCGTGGGTCCGGTGTCAGCGGGTGGTCAGGGATTGTAGGGCATGAGGATGGGCGGGGCGGTGATGCCGGCGGCGAGAGTATCGGGGTGGTCGGCAATGGCGGCGCCGAGTTCGGTCAGATCGCGGAAGTCGCGGTCGGAGGGGCGGCGGCCGAGGAATTGGCGGGTGAGGGTGCGGCAGAGGTTGTCGGCAGCAGCGCGGATGAGGCTGTCCGATTGGCGGCCGGCGTAGAGGGCGGTGCAGAGGATGACGGTGAGCATTTGAGCGCGGGCGGAAAGTTCGGACATGCGGCACTGGCGGTCGGCGAGTTTGAGCTGGTGTTTGCGGAGTGCGGCGGAGAGTTCGGCGGCCATGTGGGCGAGCTGTTCGGCGGCGAAGCGGGCATGGCGCTGCAACTCCGGGGGCAACGGGGGCAGTTCGCAGACCCTGCGGCGGAAGAAGCGGCCCAGCAGCCAGCGGGTATAGGCCCACAGCGGTGCCTTGAGCTTCCAGAGATGGACCGGGTTGAGGAAGTTCGGCTTGCGGATGCCGGCGGCGGAGAGGATGCGCCCGATCGGCTCAAAGAACTGCCGCCCATGCTGCTTGACCAGGGACTTGAAGAAGGCCATGCCCAGCATTTCCCCTTCCCCTTCGTAGATGCAGGGGGCGAGGAAGTCGTGGACGTTGTCGCCGAAGAGGTGGCCGTGGAGGAAGGCGCGCCCGCCGTGGGTCTTCATGTGCAGCTCGATGGCGGCCTCTTTCTGGGCTTCGCTGCCGAAGATTTTGGCGACGATGCATTCCATCTCGCCGCGGTAGCCGGCGTCGAGCAGGGCCGCTCCCCAGGCCGTGAGAGCATCGCAGGCGACGATCAGGCCGGCCAGGTGGCCGATGCGGCGGCGGACCAATTCGCGCGTGACAATCGGCTGTCCATAGGTGATGCGGAAGCGTGCCCAGGGGAGGATGTCGGCGAGCATCAGCCGCATGGTTCCCGCCGCGGTGGCGCACAGAGCGACCCGCCCGCGGTTGAGGCCGTGATAAGCGATCATCAGGCCGTCGCCGCCGGGGGCTTGCAGGCGGTGGCTCACAGGGACCCGCAGGCCGTCGAAAATGATGCCGTAATTGTGAGCGTGCTTGAGGGCGTAGAGGCCGTAGCGCTTCAGGCGGAATTGGGCGGTCTCCGTCGGGGGCAGGTCCACAATCAGCACAGCGGGTTTTTGGTCGATCAGGCAGACCAAGCCGATGGTCCGGCCTGGCAGCACGTTGGTGATGAACAGTTTTTCCCCGTGGATGACGTAATCATCTCCGTCCCGGACCGCCGTGGTGCGCAGAGCGGTCAGGTCCGAGCCGGCGTTCGGTTCGGTCAGGGCGAAGGCGGACAGTCGGCGTCCGGAGGCCAGTTCGGGCAGCCAGCGCTGCTTCTGCTCTTCGGTCCCGAAGGTCTGAATGGGATCGACGGCCCCAATGCAGCCGTGGACGGAAGCCAAGCCGGCGACGGTCGGGTCCACCATGGCCATGCGAGTCAAGAAGGGGGCGAAGTGGGCGAAGGGCAGGCCGAGGCCGCCGTACTTCTTGTCCACCAAAAGGCCCCAGTAGCCGGTCTCGGCCAGGTCCTCCAGCACCGCCGGGGCGATCTTCCCCTGCTCATCCCAGAGCGTTCCTGCCTGGCGGTGGCGCTGGACCACCTCCAGGGCTTCCCGCATGGCCCGGGCGCTGGTTTCGTCCAGGGGCGGGGGACGCAGGTCCCATTGCTCCGCTTGGACCTGAGCGTCCCAGACGGCGCGGTGGATGGGGCTGGCCGCCGTCTGATACCGGCTGGCGAAAAGGCTTTCCACCTGTTCATCCGCGGCATCGACCGCCCCCAGGCGGCGGACCTCCTCCGCGCTCTTGCCGCTGAGGCGCAAAGCCTCCTCGGCAAACGACGGGCGGCTGCTCCCGGCCACTCCATCCGCGGAGGCCGGTTCGATTCCCGGTGGAAGCACGCCAGGACGGCTCTCAGTGCTCATCGCCGCTTCTCCAAAGACAGGTTAGCGGGAACAAAGACCCTGCCAGGCACGCCGGAGGACAAGACACCCTCATGGCCGGGCCTCCTGGGGATGAGAGGACTGAGCGGCGGGGGCCGCCCCGGCGGGGACGCGTTCGGAGGAGGCGGCGGGGTAGAAATCCCGCTCCTCGCTGGCCAGCATGCGGAGGAGGGCCGCAGGAGTAAAGCGGGGGCCAAAGCGGCGCTGGAGCACGTCCAATTCCCGCACGACGCGGGGGATGCCCAAAGCATCGGCGGTGTGCAGCGGGCCGCCTCGGAAGGGTGCAAAACCAGTCCCCAGCACCATCGCCAGATCAATGATCCAGGCTTCCTCGGCCACGCCGCTTTCCAGGCACCGGGCCGCCTCGTTGATCATCGGATAGATCAGCCGCTGCTGGAGTTCGCTCAGGCCGTTCTCCACCTCTTCATCGCTCACGCTGGCCACAGCTTCCCCGCCGCGGACTTGCCCCCAGGGACTGACCCCCTTCTTCTTCTCCCCGTCATAGCGGTAGAAGCCGCGCCCGCTCTTTTTGCCCAAGGCTCCGTCCGCGACCATCGCGGCGAAGTACTCTGGGGTGGGACTGGGTTCGGCGGCCAAGGCAGCGAAGGTCCGGCTCACATCCGCGGCGATGTCCACGCCGATTTGGTCCAGAAGTTCCAGCGGCCCCATCGGCATCCCGAAACGCACCGCGGCCCGATCGATTGCCTCCGCCGCTATCCCCTCCCGCAGCAAACGCACCGCCTCGTCCAGATACGGAAAGAGGATGCGATTGACCACAAAGCCGGGGCTATCGTTCACGACCACAGGCACCTTGCCGACTTTGCGAACCAGTTCCACCAGGGCGGCGATGGCCTCTTCGCTGGTGAACGGGGTGCGGACCACTTCGACCAGGGGCATCTTGTGGACCGGGTTGAAGAAGTGCAGGCCGGCCACGCGCGGGGGCTGATCCACCGCTTCCGCCAGGCGCGTGATCGACAGGGCCGAGGTGTTCGACACCAGCACCGCCTCCGCTCCCAACTGCTCCGCGAGTTGCCGGAACACTTCCCGCTTGACCTCTTCCTTCTCGACGACGGCTTCGATGGCCAGGTCGGCTCCCGCCGCGGGTCCCCACTCCGCTGTCGCTGTCAGGCGCTGCAAGGCGGCTTCCGCCTCCGCTGCGGGCAAGACCCCTTTGCTGACCGCCGCGCGCGTCAGCTCCTCGACACGCTGGCGGGCCGCCGCGGCCAGGTCGGGTTGAATCTCCTTGATGACTACAGACAGGCCGTTGACAGCGAGCAGTTGGGCGATGCCGCTGCCCATGACGCCGCCGCCAACCACCACGGCTTTCTGGAAGGCTCTCGGCCGTACGGCGGCACGCACCCAGGTCGAAGCTTTCCGGGCCTTCTCGCGTGCAAAGAACAGCTCGATGAGGCGCCGGGACTGCGGCGTAAAGACCACTCGGCGGAACTCTTCCCGTTCCGCAGCGTATCCCTGCTCCACGCCGCCGCGCATCCCCGCTTCGATGGCCCGCAGCGCTGCCAGGAGCGCCGGATAATGCTCCGCCTTGATCCCCAGCCGCTTGCGCGCTTGCACCAGCAGCCACCAGCGCCCCGCCCAGGTGCCATCCACCAGCCGGTCCGTCAGGCTCCGCCGCGGATAGGGCACCGGCAAGCCCCGCAAGCGATCTGCCAGGAACGACTCAATCCCGGCCTCCCAGCTCTCCGGCGGATACACCGCATCGACCAGACCCGCTTCCCACGCTTTGCGGGCATGGAGGGTCGAGCCTTCAAGGATCATCGTCACCGCCCGGCGCCAGCCGATCAGCCGCGGCAGCCGTTGTGTTCCGCCCCAACCCGGAATCAAGCCCAATTGCACCTCCGGCAAGCCCAAGCGGGTCGAAGGATCATCCCGTGCGATGCGGAAGCGGCAGGCCAAAGCGAACTCCAGGCCGCCCCCCAAGCACGGACCGTGGATCGCTGCGAGGGTCGGGCACGTCAGCCGTTCCAAGCGCGTGAACAAATCCTGCCCCGCCCGCAGCACCGCCTCGACTTCCTCCTCCGTCTGCAACCGCTGGATTTGCTTGACATCCGCCCCGGCCAGAAACCCCGACGCCTTCCCGCTGCGGAACACCACAGCCCGCGGCAGGCTCCTTTCCCACCGCTCCACCAGCGACCGCAGCTCGGCAAACAACCCCTCCGTGAAGATGTTCACCGGCGAACCGCTCACATCGAAAGTCACCACCTCCACCTCACGCTCATCCCGTTCCCATCGCAAATGCTCCCACGCTTCCTGAGCCACGATGGCCGCCATGATCGTTCCTCCCCGGTTGAAGGTGCCGCGTCCTGCTTGCGTTCCGTCACATCCCGCTTTTCCCCGGCTCTTCGACTCTCACCCCTAGCTTACCCCATTCTACTCTCCCGCAACACCCAAACTCCAGGAATTATCCTCCTCCAATTCCTACTACCATCAACTCCGACTGCCCTTCCTCTTCCTCCTGACCTCCCCCGGCAAGACACGTCCCTCCCCGGCTTGACAGACCGGCCGCCCGGTGCATCGCCGAAATGGACCGCCCGCAATCGATATGAGGGACAGAGGTATGTCACCGGCCTGCTTCCGCCCTCGCGGGAGAAGCTGCGGTTCCCGGCGGTCAACGACTGCCACCTGCTCCTGCTGGCCAAGGACTGCCAATGGTTCCTGCTGGTCAACGACTGCCACCTGCTCCTGCTGGCCAGGGACTGCTACTTACGGGGAAAGCCTCGGCGGAAGAGGACCAACCGTAGTCCTGGAGCGTCGGTCGGACTGCGGCGGGGGAAGGAGAAACCTCAGCGGCAGGTCGAGAGGCGGGGCGAGACGGAGAAACTCCAGAGAAGACGGAAGCGAACGCCGCGGACAGAGCGGGCGTATAAAACATATCCGTCCATCCGACGCATGGCACGGTGCGGGGAGACGGCCCGCAAGGTGTCGGAGAGCGGGCGGATTGCGGCTGTGCCGCTGAGACCAGCGGTAAGTGGCAGAGTTGAGGGCTGTCGAGCGGAACGGGAGCAACGCCATGGGCGCGTGGCTGAGCGATCCAAGCATCCTCCTGGCGGGTTTGTTTTTAGCGTTGGTGCAATTTTTGGCGGCGTTGCCGTGGCTGTATGTGGTGGACCCGCGGGGCTTCCGCCGAGCTTTGGTCACTCCCTCGGCGATGATGTCGGTGGGATTGGGCTTATTGGCAGCAGGTGTGGCCCTGGCCATCTACATGGGCTACAACACGGACTCGCGGACCCTCTCCTGGAACGGGCGGTACATCTACGGCGGCCTGTTGCATTTGCAACTCCTCATCGACCTGCTCATCGTGATTCCCTACGGCGTGGTGGCGCTCTGGCCCAAGGGTGGAGCGGTGGCCTACGCGGCCTATCGGGAGGCGTGCCGGCAGCCGATGTTCTGGCTCATCACCCTGGGCGGCGTGCTTTTGACCTGGCTGTCGGTCTGCATCCCCTATTTCACCTTCGGCGACGACTACAAGATGATGAAGCAGATCGGCTTCGACATCGCCATGCTAGCGGCGATCATCTTCGGCGTGCTTTCGGCGAGCATGTCGATCAGCGAGGAGATCGAGGGCCGGACGGCGGTCACCCTCATGAGCAAGCCGGTGAATCGGCGGCAGTTTTTGATCGGCAAGTATGTGGGGATCATACTCGCCTGCCTGATCCTGACCCTGTTTTTGGGCTGGAACCTGACGTATGCCTTGCGAGCTGTGCGGGAGTTCGACCAGATCAACAACGATCCGGACCCGGTGGATCCCTATGCGCCGCTGAGCAAGGTCGTCGATCCGATGACTTTCCAAGCCCAGCGGAGTGTGGTGCCCTTGTTCGAGACTCCCGTGCCTTCCTCGCCTGGCAAGGCGGTGGCGCGGGGGGCGGGCCTGTGGTTTTCCGACGTAACGGCCCACACCCTCGGCCAGATGCTTGGCTTCGGCAAGGTGATGATCCTCGTGGCCATTGCTGCGGCGCTGGCGACACGCTTGAGCTTCGTCGTCAATATCGTGCTCTGCCTGCTCATCTACTTCCTGGGGCATTTGGCGCCGGTGGTGGTCCGCGTGACGGAATCAGCTTCCGGCACAGCGGTAGGGGCGGGATTGGTAGCCTTCCTCGGCAGGCTCTTCGACGTGCTCCTGCCCGCCCTGGAGTTCTTCAACATGGGTCCGGCCATCATCCGCGAAGCTCCGCTGGACCTGTGGCGATTCGGCGGCTACGTCCTCACTGTGCTGGGTTATTCCGTCCTCTACGCAGCCATCGCCCTCATCGTGGGCCTTCTCCTCTTCGAGGATCGGGACTTGGCCTGACAAGCGTCCGAGGATGGGAAACTTCGCCGACCTGGCGCCTTTCCCGCTTCCCAGCCCAGCGGACCGTTCGCGAAACAACCCGCCCGTCACGAACACGGACCAGAGCCTGCTCTGCGGATACCCGGACCGGTCAACCTGAATCGGGGAAACGGCCAGAGCCAAACCGGTCCACGCGGCCGGGTGTTCCCCTTTTGACTCGACAAACTGTCGGCCCGCGGATAAGGTGAAAGAGATTGGCGGGCATCCCGTGTGGGCTTCCGATAAAAGCAGATTGAGCGGGGATTCTGCCCGTGCCGTTTCTTATCCCAGGAGACATTCCAGCATACTCATCGGAACAACGGCGCATTTCCCCGGCATCGCGCCCCGGAAAGTCTCCCGTTGTCCCGGAATAAGCGTGGTCCATCTTCCATTTTGGTTCCTTGACGAGGAGGTATCCCATGGGTCTGTTTGACAGTATCTTCGGCGAACGCGGGCAGCGGGAGCTGACCAAGCAAGAAGCATTCGCAGGCATCCTGATGGGAGCCATCGCTTCGGATGGCCACATCAGTAGCGAAGAGGCCCAAGGACTGTGCACCATCCTCTCCCGCATGAAACTGTACGACAACTGGACTGATGAGAAATTCAACAACATGCTCAATCGCCTCTTGGGCATGATCAAGCGGCAGGGGGTGGAAAGCGTGCTGCGGGCCTGCGCCCAGGTGCTGCCGGAGCGGCTCCACGAGACGGCCTTTGCCAACGCCTGCGATCTCATCCTCGCCGACGGCGTCGTGGAAGAAGAGGAGAAGGAATACCTCAACCAACTCCAGCAGATCCTAGGAATCAGCGGGGACCAAGCGATCACCATCGTCGAAGTCATGATCATCAAAAACCGCGGCTGAGCCAGCAACTCCGCTGACACCGCCACGCATCCTCCGCTCCGAGGGGAACCGGGTCGGTCAATCCCTCAAACTCCCAAAGCGACTCCGTCCGCCACCCTCCGAGAGGGAACCCCCTTCCTCTTACTTCGTCGGTGAAATCCGACCAATCAGCCATCAAGGTTGTAGGCGAGCAGACGGCGGGGCTTGTGGCTGCGGGTGAGTTGGCGGGGGAGGCAGCAGGAGGCGGCCCGCCTCCCCGGAGAAACCCGATGGCCGATGAGTAGGACACGGTGACACGCATCCTGCTCGAACCCTGCGGCCAGGATTGGCTCGCCGCCCTCGCCCCCCGACTCCACCTCATCCCGCCTATCGAACCCGAAAACCCCGACCCCGCCCTCGCCACCATCCCACGCCTCCCCGACAGAGTCTTCCGCTCCACTACCCCCAACCCTACCTCCTCCATCTCGAAGTCCAATCGAGTTGGGAATCCACCCTTCCTCAGCGGCTGCTGGAATACAATGTTTTGCTCCGTAGTCGACGGCGTCTGCCGGTGCAGAGTGTGGGGCCTTTGCTCCATCGTCGGGTGGAGCCTCCCGCCTCCTGTGGTCTTCGGGAGTATCGGGACGAAGCCGGGTGTACCTAGATTCTCTGGGGGTGGGGGCTGAAGCCGCGAGGTGTTTCCCCAGACTAGCAGAGCTGCCCGGCAGGGACCCTCCAGAAAATCTGGCTGCACCCAATGTGTAGGACTTGGCGGGTTGGGCTTGACGGCGAGGGAAGCGGTGGGGTGTAGTAGGCAGGGTGTGGGGCGAAGGGAAGGGATAGCTCAATGGCTCGGATAGGTGAGTTAGCTGTGACGTGGCACGAGGCGAAGAGCGGCAGGATGACTTTAGGGCAAATCTGGCAGATTCCTGTGTTTCTGCTCGGAGTGGCGGTGTTTACGGCGGCGCATTTGGGCTGGCTGCCGTCGTGGACGGAGGACGAAGCGTCGGCCTACGGTCGGCTGGTGGAGCAACTCCAGGAGGCATGCCAGCGGGTAACGCCAGACCGGGAGGAGATTCGGACCCTGGTCGAGGCACTGGCGGCGCGCGGCGACCCACCGGCACAGTGGGAGCAGCAGGGGCGGTATGCTTTGGGGAGCGGTTACGTTCGGCTGGCGGAACTGACCGGTGACGAAACCGAGGCGCAGTCCTACTGGCAGGCCGCGCTGAAGCAATTGGAACAGGTGCAGGCTGAGGCCCTGGACCCCAGCGAGCGTCCGCGGTGGACATTCCGGCTGACTAAGGCGCGGGCAGCGGCGCAACAGCAACCTCCGCCCGCCGAGGGGGACATCCGCGTCTGGATCGCGGTGCTCGCCGCGGTGCCCTACGGGGAAGATGCCGGGGACGCAGGGCGCCTGCAAGCGGAGCTGGCCCTGCGCCTGTCCCCGCCGGATTGGCCCACAGCACGGGAGGGATTGACGAAGTATCTGCTTGGTGCGGGTCTGGCGACGCCGCCGCCATCCCTTGCCCGCGCCAAGCTGAAGCTGGGGGAACTCCTCGTCCGCCGCAAAGACTGGGCCCAGGCCCGCAAGTGGCTGGAGCAGATCGGTCCGGAGGCGGCCGTAGCTGTGCAGGCGTCGGGCCGCTTTCTCCTAGCTCAGGTCAAAATTGCGGAGGATGACTGGCAAGGTGCCGCACGAGACCTGGAGCTGCTCCGCGGGTTGAGCGGGATTGATCCGTCCCTGCGCCGCCGGGCCGCCTATCATTTGGCCTGGTGCAAGCAGCAAATGCGGGAATACCACGCTGCACTGTCCCTCTACGAAGAAGCTGCGGGAGGCGAACCGCCGGAGTCCCAAGCGGCAGCCTTGCGCCTGGCTGAGTTGCTGCTCAAAGAGCCGACCTCGGAGCGTCGGCGGCGGGCCGTCCCGTATCTGCAACAGGCTACCCGCGGGCTGTCCGGCCCTCAGTCTTGGCGCAATCCGTTTCTGCGCCTGAATGAAGCGGTGCCCATCTTCGAGCTGGCCGCAGGAGTGCTGACAGAAGATGGACAGTTCGAGGCCGCTCTGAGCGTGGTGGAAGCCTACCGTCCCCTCTGTCAGCAAGGACGGGAGCGGGAGAAGCGCGCCGAGGTGCTATCCGCCTGGGTGGAGGCGTTGCAGCGTCGGGGCGAACCGCTGGCTGAGCGGGCTATGGCCGCCGCGCAGGAATACGAACAATTGGCCGGCGTGTCCGCGCCGTCCGCCCAACAAGGCGAATGGCTCCGCCGCGCTGCCCTCCTCTACCGCCAGGCTGGACAATTGCCGCTGGCCATCGCCACGCTTCGCCGGGCCGTCCGGCTCCCTGACCTGCCCGAATCCCTCGCCGGAACACTCTGGGCGGAACTCGCCGAAACCCTCATTGCCGCCGAACAGCCCCTTCCCGACATCCTCCAAGCCTTCAACGAAGCCCTGGCGAGTTCCGGTCCCGCTGCCACACGCGTCCGCTATCGCTTGGCCCGCCGCTTCATCGACAGCCGGGACAACCGCCTGCGCCCCCTCGCCCTCGCCCTCTTTGAACAGATCGCCACCCAGCAGACCCTCTCCGAAACCGAGCGGGACTACCACGAACGCGCCCTCATCGAGCTGGCCCATGACCACATCCGCGCCGGACGATTCGCCGAAGCCGAAGTCTGGCTGCGCAAGCAGATCGCCCTTTACCCTGCGGGTCCCGAAGCTCCCTTGGCCCGCTTGCTCCTGGGCATTTGCCTCGTGCAGCGTTCCACTGCCCCGCCGCCGCTTCAGCCCGACCCCTCCGCCGCCCAACGCTTGCGTGAAGAGGCCGCCCAACTGTTCCGTCAAGTCATCGACGAAATGGAACGCCACCACCAGCGGCACGGCCAACTCGACGAACGGCAAGCCTGGCTCCGCCTCCAGGCCCACCTGCGGCTCCTGCAAACTTACCTGCTCCTGAATACCCCAAAATCCCTCAATGAACTCCTCTTCGAGGCCGACCGCCTCCGCGAACACCACCGCGGCACCGTGGAGGAACTCATCATCCTCAGCCTCATGTATCACGCCTTCAAACTCAAGGGTGACCCCGTCCGCGAACGCCAAATCCGCGACCAGATGAAGGAACTGTTCGACCGCCTTCCCCCGGATGCTTTCCCAGCCAGCAGCGGCGAATACAGCCGTTCCTATTGGCAAAAGGTCTGGTTCGCCAGCGAACGCTGAGCGTCCAGGAGCATGGCCGTCCTTCCCTCGGATTGCCGCAGAAGTGCCGAAGCCGTCTCTGCCGAAGGCTTGAGTTTTTTCAGCCAGAGACTGGACGTGCGGGAAGAGGAGGATGGGACATAGGGCTGTCACCAGTCGGGGCCGAGGACTTCGCCGCCGTTGGGACTCACCGCCGCCCAGAACGTCTGCGGACTGATCTGAGGAGAGATCATCCGCACGCTGCCGTCTGCCAGTCCTGCCAACAGGCCATGCGTGTAGGGACTCTGCGGAATGCGGGGGTCGGCCTCCTCGATCTTGGGACGGAGCTGGAAGGTCACGCTCTGCGCCTCCGCCGACCCCGGCAAGACATCCCGACAATACGGATTGGCAAACGTCGGCGGCAAAATATCGAATTCACCTCCCCCCACGCCAAATAGGGGCCGATTCACAAACCAATTCCAGAATTTCTTAGAGACATGTGTTTTTTGTCCTTTTTGTTTCATGATATTTGCATAGTGTGTTGTGATTTCAATGGTGTTGGACATCCCATCACGGATTATAGCTAATCTCCGGGAATTGAACTCCTTGTGAATCAATCCATTGACGCCGTAACTAGATACTTGATTTTCCTGGATAAAGAGCGAAGGGTCATCCTGGTTGAGATAGGGTGGCATTTTGATAGTTTCATATGTCGTATCGTTGGGACCATTAGGATAAACCATTTTGTAATAGACACCTTGTTCGAGATAGGGCAGGATACCGATAAATGGTTTATCACTACCGATCCAGTCATGGTTATCGGCATACATATGCAGAGCCAGGGCGATCTGTCTAACCTTGTTTTTCTCCCGCGTCACGGAGGCACTGAGCCGCACCTTCTGCACCGCGGGCAGGAGGAGGGCCAACAGGATCGCCACAATGGCAACCGCTACTAAAAACTCCAGCAGGCTGAGCGCCGGGCGGTTTTCGCATCCTCCAGGGTTTGTGTTTTCCCCAGCTCCTCTCTTCCTGATGTGACGAACCATTGACATGACAGAACCTCCCCCTCACCATCCGAAACTTCGGGGTTCACCTGGGAATTGATGGAGATAGGTCCTCCGAAATACGGAGAACGCAAGATATCGAACAAACACGATGGGAAGATGTTGTTACAACCATAAGCGTAATTGATCTTCGGAGTGCGAGCAAGAGGGATAGGTAAAAGTTTTTTGGTTGGCAGATGAAGGGGGAGAGGGACGGGGAGTGAGCTGTCCCCTTTTCGGTGGCGGGTTGCTGTTGGAGTGGTATGGTCTCGTTCCGCGTAGGGTCAGCAGGACGGGTGTGCCCGTAGGGTGTCAGCGTGAGGTGATGCGGAGGAGGATTTTGCCGCCTTTGCCGGGGCGTTGGGCGTGATCGAGGGCGTCGCGGAACTGTTCGAGGGGATAGACGGCGGCGATGGCGGACTGGAGGACGCCGCGCTGGATGAGCTGGCGGACGGAGCGGAAGAAGCGGAGGAGGCGGAGGACGTTTTGTTGGCGGAGCCAGCGGGCGAGCCAAAAGCCCTGGATGTGCAGGCCGGTGCTGATGAGGAAGCGGGGGTCCACCTGAAGAGGGGCCTCGGCGAGGGAGCCGTAGATGAGGCAGCGGGCTTGGGGGGCGAGGGCGGCGAGGAGTTGGGAGCCGAGTTCCCCGCCGACGCAATCGACGGCATAGCGGACGCCTTGGGGAGCCAGGCGCGCCACCTGCTGAGGGAGCGGTTCGCCGGAAGCAAGGAGGACGGCATCGGCGCCGAGGCGGCGCAATTCCTCGATCTGTTCCGGGCGGCGGACGACGTTGAGGGTTCGGAAACGATAGAGCTGTGCGAGGCGGATGATCATTTTGCCGACTTCGCTGGCAGCAGCGGATTGGAGGAGCCATTCTCCCGGCGGCACCTGGAGGACATAGCGGACCATCGCCAGGGCGGTGGCGGGATTGACGAAGAAGGTGGCGGCTTGCTCGTCGGTCCAGGCATCGGGAACGGGGAAGACCTGGCGAGCGGAGGCGATGGTGTACTCGGCCCAGGTGCCGAGGCGCGGTCCAAGGACAGCGACGCGGCGTCCGCCGCGGAGGCGGGCCAGCCAGCCGCCGCCGTGGGATTCGACCACGCCGACGCCTTCAAAGCCCGGCACGGCGGGGAGAGTCGGTTGCAGGCCGTAGCGCCCGGAAATGTACATCAGGTCGGAGGGGTTGATCGGGGCGGCGAGCATCCGGATGAGCACTTCCCCGCGCTGCAAGGGGGGCACGGGGACATCCTCCTGCAAGCGGAGGACCTGGCGCGGTTCGCCGGGTTGTTCAAAGACCAATCGTTTCACGCGCAGCGCTCCTCGTGCAGATTCCAGGGGAGGATCGGGCCGCCGAGGTCAGCGGTGGGAAAGCGGCGGCAGCACCGTCCCTTTTGCTATACTGAGGTCATGACGGCGATGCAATTCATCGAGCGATTCTGGCAGGACATAGCCGCCTGGGCGCTGCTCATCGACATCATCGTCACTGGCTTGACTTTGGTGTGGGTGCTCCATTTGAAGCGGGAGACGATGTCGGCGATCGCCTGGAGCCTGACGGTGATTTTGGTGCCGTTTCTGGGGGCGTTTTTATTTTTCCTGTTTGGCTATCAGTGGGTGGCGCGGCCTTTACGGCGGAAGCAACAGCGGCGGCGATTATTCCGGCAGATTTGCGCCTGGTCGTCGGAGGCGAGCGTACCCGTGCCGCGGCGGTGGCAGATGCTGGCCCGGCTGGCGGAACATGCGGAAGGCTTTCCGGTGACGGCGGGGAACGCGGTGGAGTTTTACCACGAGGGGAAGCCGCTGTATGCGGCGCTTTTGGAGGCCATCGGAGCGGCCCGGCATCACGTGCATATCGAGTTTTTCATCTTCCGGTCCGACGCTTGCGGGGAACAGTTCATCGAAGCGTTGAGCGCGGCAGCGCGGCGGGGGGTGATCGTCCGCTTCCTGTACGATTCGATTGGGGCGCATGATCTGTCCCGGCGGCTGTTGCGGCACGTGCGCCGAGCAGGCGGCCGGCATGCCCCCTTCCTCCCCGTGCTCAATCCGCTCTACCGCCTGCGGGTGAATCTCCGCAATCACCGCAAGATCGTCGTGGTGGATGGCCGCGTGGCGTTTACCGGCGGGTTCAACATCGGGCAGGAGTATTTGGGTCTGGACCGGCGCTACGGGTTTTGGCGCGACACGCACATGCGCCTGGAAGGGCCGGTGGTGGCGGGTTTGCAGCGGCTGTTTTTGGAAGACTGGCATTTCGCAACGGGCGAGGCGGTGAAAGGCGAGGAGTATTATCCGAAGTGGTCCGAGCCGCAGGGCGAAGTATTGGCCCAGGTGGTGGCATCCGGTCCGGACGGGGAATACAAGGCGATCCGGGAGACGTATTTTGCGGCGATCGTGCAGGCCCGGCGGCGGGTGTGGCTGGCCAGTCCCTACTTCGTCCCGGATAGCGGCCTGCGCGATGCCTTATGCCTGGCGGCCCGCAGCGGCGTCGACGTGCGCTTCCTCACCCTCTTCCGCCCGGACAAATGGCTCCCCTTTCTCGCCGCCCGCTTCTACTGGAGCGACCTGCTCGACGCCGGCGGCAAAATCTACCAGTACATTCCCGGCATGCTCCACTCCAAATATCTGCTGGTGGATGGACAATGGGCTTCGGTGGGGACGGCCAACTTCGACAACCGCAGCCTCTTTCTCAACTTCGAGGTCAACTGCCAGTTCTTTGACACCGCCGTGACGCAGAAGCTGGAGGAGCAGTTTCTCTCCGATTTAGCCCAGGCGGTACGGGTGGACCGGGAGGTGTTTGCCCAAAGGCCGTGGATGAGCCGCATCTTCGAGAATGGCGCCCGGCTCTTTTCTCCGGTGCTATGAGGCGGACCGGAGCGGGAAAGCGGCGTTCCAGGGCCGGGGTTCGTTCAGCCAGTGTCAGGGGGGCGTCTGACTGGAGACGGCGGACAACGCCGGCCCCACGATACCGCTGATACGGGCCTTCGGCTTGACCAGATCGACGAGGATCGGATCACGGGTGACCACCTCGCGGACATTCCCGGCGGCATCGCGGGCGGTGACCTTGAGATAAACCCTGGGAGGCAACCCCGCCGGCACACGCCAGGCATAGCTGCCGGTGTTAGCGATCCACTGGCCGGTGGAAGGACCGGCGGCCGCACTCGCCGCCGCTTGCTGGACTTCACTGGTGCTGGTGACAACCGGCTGCCAGGGGCCGTTCGGTTTCTCGCTCCACTGCAAGAGAATGGGATGGGCGCCCCAGTGCTTGTCCACCGCCTTCCATTGCAAGAGCAAGGTCTGGGGCTGCTGCGGGTCCCCCACGGGCGGATAGACTTCCACCTGCGGCGGGGTGACATCGACGATGACGCGTAGTTCCGGGGCATCACCGCTGACGGGTTCGCGCTCGCTCAGCCCGGCGCCGCTGACCGGCACAATGCGGAAGCCGTAACTTCCCTCCGGCTGGGGATTCGAGGGCAGATTCAAGTTGACGCGGACGGTAGAACCGTGGGGTTCGTGCTGGCTCCATTTCATCCAGGTGCGGCCGTCATCGCGGGTGACCCAGAGGTCGAGTCGGCTCAGGCCGGAGGGTCCACGGGCTTCGACTTCGTAAGCCAGATCGAAGGCCAGGTAATTGATGACGGTCGCGCGGGTCTCCTCGACCTGAGGCGGGCCAGAAGCGGTCGGGGAAGCCCAGGTCGGAACTGGGGCGCTTGTCAGCGGCGAGGCCGAAGACGCCAACGGGGCCGCCGGCGCCAGGCGGGATTCCACCGTGGGCAACGGGCGTTCGCCAGCGGGGGCCGTCGGAGGCGGCGAGGAAGCGGATCCTGGGGCCAAAGGCGGCATCGGAGAGAGCGGCGAAGCCGAGGACGGAGTGGGCAGGTTTCCTGGGGGAACAAGCGGCGGAGCAGGCGGTAGCGTCGGAGCTACCGGGAACGGCGGCGTGCCCGGTCCCGGCACCGCGGGCGCGGCGGGTGCAGACGGGGCCAGCGGCGCCGGCGGAGGAATGCCCCCCGCTTCGGGAACGGGCACCCCCGTGGAAGAAGCCGGTGCAATCGGCCCGGTTCCTGGGCCAGCGCTAGCGGTAGCCGCCCCTGCGCGCCACCCCTCCGCCGCCGGTACCACCTGGACCACTTCCCCCTTGTTCCCCGCGAGATCATAGGCGGTGACGCGCAGCTCCACGGCTTGCGGCGCACGCATCGGGAAGCGGACGCCATGATACACCCCCGGCGCCAGCCGCACTTCCTGCCATTCTCCGCCGGAGCCAACGGGGCGCACGTGGACCTGCGTCTTGGCTTCCGCCGGATAGGTGTCCTCGATCATCCACTCCGCGACGATCTCCTCTCCCTGCCGCTGCAAAGTCGTCAAACGTACACGAGGCGGCGTCGTGTCAATGAGCACCTTGAGGTCCGGAAGCGTGCGGGTCAAATCCGCGGGCACTTGCCGACCCTGCACATCCTCCTCGACCATGATGAACCAATACAGCCCGTCTTCCTTGGCGTGAAAGGTGAAATGGTCCTGATCTGGCGAGACCGCCGCTTCCTGATACCAGGTATTCTCTCCATTGCGGGCGACGAATAATTTCATCTGCCGGATGTGCCGCCGGTCCTTTTCGTACTTGATGGGCAGCTTGAGCGTACGGGAGTTGATCGGGATGTAGTCTCCGCCGGGCGAAGGGTTCGGTGGTTGGGCCACACTCCATCCCATAAGAAAGACTATCGCGTAGGACATCGCCCCCTCCCGTGGACGAGCGGGTTTGCCGCTTTCCCCCTTAGGGCGAGGCGCACACCCGCGCCTCTTCCGTTTGTATCGGTCCGCGGGGTTGGAAAATTGAATCCGAATGAAAGGAATCAAGCGAGACTGGCGAAGGCAGCGAAGATCCGGGCTTTGCGGTCCCTTCCTGGCCAGATCAGGACATGCGGCGAATGATCCCGCGAGGGGAAAAGGCTCGCCCAGCAGAAGGGGCGGAGGATGCGATGCTTGCGGAAGGTGAGCTGCGGAGTTTGCTGGAAGCGGTGCGTCAAGGATCGCTGAGCGTGGAGGCGGCGATGCAGCGTTTGAGCCAGCCGGCGGTGGCGGAGCTGGGATACGCCACGCTGGACTTGCAGCGGGCGCAGCGCTGCGGCTTCCCGGAGGTGGTGTTCGCGGAAGGAAAAACCAAGGAATGGATCGAAGGGGCCGTTCGGCGCCTGCGGGAGGCAGGACAGGACTGCTTCGTGACACGGGTCAATGAGGAACAAGCCCGGCATCTGGCGGCCTGCTTTCCGGAGGCGGAGCAGGATCGTCTGGCGCGGACCTTCTGGTGGCCGGCTGCCGGGGAACGGCCCGCACCGCAGGGGCGCGTCTGCGTGGTCACTGCCGGGACGAGCGACTTGCCCGTGGCTCAGGAAGCGCTGGTCACCGCGCGGGTCATGGGAGCGGCGGTGGAGATGATCGTGGATGTGGGGGTAGCCGGAGTGCACCGGATTCTGCGGCAGCGGGACCGGCTGGCTCAGGCCGATGCCGTGGTCGTGGTCGCCGGAATGGATGGCGCTCTGCCCAGCGTTGTCGGCGGTTTGGTCTCCTGCCCGGTGATTGCCTGCCCGACCAGTGTCGGCTATGGGGCCTCCTTCGGGGGGCTGGCGGCGCTTCTGACCATGCTCAACAGTTGTGCCGCCGGCGTAGCCGTTGTCAACATCGACGCGGGTTTCAAAGCCGGGGACATTGCCGCGCGCATCGCACGCCGGGCCGCTGGAGCTGCTCCGGTTCCCGCCCCCCGTTCTACCCCTACCGATCCGGCATGCTCCTCCCCCTAACTTCCCCGGTATTTCGCCGTCTCATCTGGTGGGAAGAAGGTGCCTTTTGATTACCCACCTTCCCCCTTCTTTGCACTCATTCCCCCCTCTTTGCACTCCGCGGGGATGGAAAAAGCATGGTCCATGCAGTTTGCGGCGACTCACTGGGGCAAGCCAGGCGGCGGTGTGGGAGGCAGGACAGGCATGTTGCCCATCGCACCGGGCGGCGGAGGCGGCAGGGGACCGGGGTCGTGCAAGCCGAGCGGAGCCGGTGACAACGGGGTGGCCGGCGCCCAGTTGCTCTTCCCCGGAGCCGACGTCCCGGCAGCCGGCGGACCACCCACGGGAGCGGACAAATCCTGCGGCGGCGGGAATTGCGGCGCGGAACCGTTGGCGGGCATCACCGTGCTGCCCCCGGAAGCGGTCCCCGCGGGAGGTGGGACCCGGCGCGCTGCCGAAGCCGGACTGGCCGGCACCATGCCGCTACTCAGGCGGGAATCCGAGCTGCGGGGTGTTGAGGCCGGCGCGGTCGAAGCTGAAGCCGGACCTGGCGGCAGTGTCGGCGTCCCCGGCAAGCCGACCGCGGGCGGCGACGTGGAGGAGAGGAGGCGTCCGGGTCCACGGGAGCGGCACGCGTCGCATTCCGGCGTGCGACACCCTGTAGTCATTAGCAAAAACAAACTGCCAAAACACGCGGCGATGCCGAGCCGCCGCAGCGGATATCCCGGAGTCCAGGCGGGCCTTCCTTGGCCCCTGACGCGCCATCCTTGGCCCATGATGGAGGTTCCCCCGTGTTTGGGTGGTAAGGCCGGAGTCCGAAGCGAGCCATCCGTGTCCCCTCGACTCCGGCGTGGAGGGGCCATAGCAGCGGTGCGCCGACCGTGCAAGAGGAACCGGCATCACCCCGCGAACGCAGGGGCTGGCAAAACCTGTCAGGGAAGCACCGATGCTGAGAGTACGAGGCGCTCACTGCTTCGGAGCTGGAGCCGGGGCGGGAACGGGAGCCGGAGGGGGAGCTGGGGCAGGAGCGGCGCCGCCACCGAGGCGCGGACCGCCACCCGCTACGTCTTCCGCGGTGGCCATGCTGGCCAGCTCACGAGGCAGCGGATGAGCCGGGTCCGGAGCAAAATACTGGGGATAATGCTGCAAATAGCGCCCGCTGGGGAGAGTCATGCCGCCGTACCACGTCTGGCACCCCGTCGCCACCACCAGAGCGCCGACCGCACCCCCCAATCCCCGGAGCCACTGCCCGACCTTCGCTCGACTCATGCCCACCTCCCGGCCGCAACCGCCAAAGCGGCTTGGCACTGCCTGCTCTCCTCAGGTCCATACCACTCGCGCCTGTGGTATCGACTCCGCCGCCTGAAAAACTTGAAAGGATTTTGCCAGAAATATGGCCCTTCCTGACGAGAAGCTGAGGGATCAAGGTAGGAACATGGGGAGGCAGTCGGTCCGTCTCAATCCCTTCCCTTTGTCCAGTCTGCCAACTTGTTCAGGACAGAGGACGAAACGATGGACAGGATGGGAAAGCCGCGCTCCCGGGGAAAAATGCGGGGAAACGGCAAAAATGCAAGTGGGAGACGGTGAAAGCGGATGGGAAACGGATGTCCCCTGTTGACCGGCCTGCCGCGGCTTTCTAGCATGGCAACCGCATGGAGTGTATCGCCGCGGAAAGCGGAGAGGAAGCTGGAGGAGGCGAGGATCAGCAATGGGAGCGCTGCGGCCACAGGAGCGATCGGCGTTGGAGCTGCATTGGGGGGGAAGCCAGCCGCTGCCCCGGCGGTGGGTGGCCGTGCCGGGCACTGTTCCACCGCTGGCCGTCCGCCGGCCCCGTCCTGGCCACGCTGGCCCCCATTCTAACCCCCCTTCGCCATGGGACTTTTCCGCAGCGATGACCCGCCTCTGTGCCGACATCGTTGCCCGCTGCCCGGAGTTGTCCCATATTCGCATGGAGCAGGTACTGGTCACCTTCACTCCTAGCCGTAGCCGCAGCCGCTATGGCCTGCAAGCCCGCGTCACCCCCTTACGCTTCCGCCACGGGGCGCTCACCCGCCGCCAAGGCGCCTGCGAATACCAGGTCCAGCGCTTCTTCGTCGAGGGCCGGGAAATCCTCTACCTGATCACCTTCTGCCTGCCCCGCTTTTTGGACCAAAGTTTCGCGGAAAAACTCACGACTGTCTTCCACGAGCTGTATCACATCAATCCGGCCTTCGATGGGGACCTGCGCCGCCATGCCGGACGCTACTGCCTGCATACCCATTCCAAGGCATCGTATGATGCCCACATGCACCGCTTAGCCCAGGAGTATCTCCGCGGGCATCGGCAGCCCCAGGTGTACGAGTTCCTGCGCTACGACGCCCGGAGGTTGGCGGAACGGCATGGCGGGATCGTGGCGGCCATCGTCCCCCGGCCCAAAATTTTGCCCATCGGCTGGACCACCTTGCGCGCCGCCGCCCGCAACCGCCATCTTCTGACCCCGGACCACACCCCTCCCGGCAAGGCGGAGGGCCGGTCCTCCTCATAAATCGATGCGGCTTCCTGAACGGCGCGGACGCTCGGAAGGTCTGCCTTAGCCTGAGCCGCCAACGGGACGAGAGACGGGATGAGCTTGGCTGCCCCTCAAGCCGAGATTCAGTGGAGGCCGAGATATTGCGGTATTTTTTCGCGGAGCAACTTCATCTCTTGCAGGGTTTCTCCCAGATACTGGAGCAGTTGCAGGTCCTCCCGGCAGACCACGCCGCCATGAAAGAGCCAGGCGCGGACGCGCAGGAGCTTGTAGAGCTTGACCACCTTGCGGTCGCTGACGAAGATGCCGTCCTCCTTGCTGATCGTGCGGATCAGGCGGTAGAACTCTCGCAGCACATCTTCCGGAAAATACTGGGTGCGGTCGTTGATGAGTTCGCCGCTGGGGAAGTCCTGGCGGGACTCGCTGAAGAGGTACATGAAGTAGCGGTGGGCCTTGAGGAAATCCGCCAACGTGGCATGTCCCTGGCACCAGGGCTTTTGGTTGAGCATCCTCCAGGCTTCGTTGCGGAGGCCCTGGTCGATCAACTCCACGAATCTCTCCGCCTCAGGATGGACCGAGCGGCTTTCCACCTTCAGGACGAAGCGGTCGCGCAGGGCGGCCAGTTCCCCGTGCTCCGGTATCTCGTTGGTGGCGGCGAAGAGAATCCGCAGCGGGACCGGTTCCGGCCGGCCTTCCTGGTAAAACTTCCGCTCGTTGAGAATGGTTAGCAGAATGTTCAAAATGGCGGAGTTCGACTTGAAAATTTCGTCGAGGAAGGCGATGCGCGCGGTCGGCAGCTTCCCCTCCTTGCGGCGGACGTAGCGCCCTTCGCGCAGCTCCTGGATGTCGATAGCGCCGAGGATTTCGCTCGGTTCCGTAAAGCGCGTCAGCATGTACTCGAAGTACTCCGCATCGGGAACACCCAGCGCTTCCTTGAATTTGACGACCAGGTCGGACTTCGCGGTGCCGGGCGGGCCGACCAGCAGCAGCGGTTCCTGGGCGATCGCCGCCACGCACATCAGATCGATGATCTCCTGTTTTTGGACGAAAAAACGACCCAGGGACTGACGGAAAAGATGGAGCCGCTGGCGGAGGTCTTCCGCTTGCTCCTGCAACTCCTCGTAGCTCCACTGCTCCTCGTCCTCTTGGAGGGCAACGGCTGGGGGCGGCTGGTCGGTCCAATTCGGCGGGGCAGGTCGGTTCATGTTTTGGGTCCTAGGAGGCTCGTCTGGTTTCTCCCTAGGCTGGCCAAGGGGCGGCGTGGCTGCCGTCCCCGCCAGCTCAACACTCGGTGTGATTGTAAAGGACCCAGGGGCGGCGATACAAGCACAGCAGGCCGGGACCGCACCAGGGCCGCAAAAACGCCGGGAGAAATCAGTCCCCCATGCTGCAGGAGACAGGAGAAATCAGTCCCCCATGCTGTAATAGACGGCGGGGGTGGCGACGGTGGGCAGGCGATTGATCTGCTCGACGGCGGCGAGGAAATGGCCGGTCGTGGCGTAATGGGTGACAATGACCAAGGGGACCGGTTCGCCATCGCCTTCCGGGGCTTCGTGCTGGACCACGCTGGAGATGCTGATGGTGTGCTGGGCGAGGATGCGGGCGATGTCGGCGAGGACGCCGGGTTTGTCGGCGACGAGCAGGCGGAGGTAGAAGCGGCTCTGGACCTGTTCCGGCGGGTCGAGGACGAAGCCGCGATCAGCGCGGGACCAAAGTCGGGCGGCGGCGAAGGTACGTTGGGCACGGCCCACCGCCAGGTCGATGAGGTCGGCCAGCACGGAGCTGGTCGTCGGACCGCGGCCGGCGCCGGGGCCTTGATAGAGCGTCTCGCCCACAATATCGCCATAGACGGCAATGGCGTTGTAAGCCCCACGAACCTGGGCCAAAAGATCGGTATGCCGCAACAGGACCGGAGCGACATGCAAGGCCACGCCTCGCGGCCCGTCCGGATGCTGGGGGTCGCTGCGGGTCCAGGCCTCGGCCAGCAGTTTGATCGTGTAACCAAGTTCCTGGGCGAAGCGGATGTCCATCGGGTGGAGCTGATCGATTCCCTGACGGGTGATGTCCTGAGGCCGGGCGATGACACCGAAGGCAATCTGGGCCAAGATGGCCAATTTGTGGGCGGCATCGGAGCCGTCGACATCGAGGCTGGGGTCGGCCTCGGCGTAGCCGTGCGCTTGGGCTTCCTCCAGGGCCTGAGCGTAGGGCAAGCCGCGCTCCGCCATCGCCGTGAGAATATAATTGCTCGTTCCGTTGAGGATGCCCTGGATGGCGGTGATCTGATTGGCGGCCAGGCTTTCGCCCAGGGCGCGGATGATCGGGACTCCCCCGGCGACCGCCGCCTCGAAGCAGACGGTCCGCTCGGCGCGCCGGGCGGCGCGGAACAGGGCAGAGGCCCGGTCTGCGGCCGCAGCGCAGATGGCGCCGGCCAGAAGCATACTCATCAGGCCCGCTGCGAGGTTTCGGGACACGCCGTCAATGACAATGACGTTGCATCCTGCCCCGGCGTGCAGAACCGCGGCCGCAGGGCCGGGCTAAACTCCCGGGCCGGCTCGGCCGATGACAGGAGTGATGTCGACTCTCGCCGCTCCGCGCACGTCGTTCGGTCCCCCGATTCCGCAGACATTTGAAGAGCTGGGCGTGCCCCAGTCGCTGGTCATCGACCTGTTCCTCCGCCGGACGATGATCGAGGGCTTCTCCACGCTGGAAAGCCTCAGCAAGGCACTGCGGGTCTCGGTGGCCATCATCGACCAGGTCTTCCGCCAGTTGCGCCAGCAGCAGATCGTGGAAGTGAAGGGAATGATCGGCAACGACTATCAGTTTGTCCTGACCCAGGCAGGCAAACAGATGGCAGCCGACCGCTTCCAGATCTCGCAGTACGCGGGCGCCTGTCCGGTATCACTGAAAGATTACACGGCGGCGACCAAGCGGCAGGCGGCGAAGGTTCACATCGACCGGCGCTCGCTGCGCGCCGCCTTTTCCGACCTGGTGGTGCCGGACCGGCTGCTCGACCAGCTCGGCCCGGCGCTGATCTCGCAGAATTCGATCTTCCTGTACGGCCCGTCGGGAAACGGCAAGACGTCGATCGCCGAGCGCATGCTGCGGATCTATCAGGACGCGGTCTACATTCCTTACGCGGTGGAAGTCGACAACCAGATCATCAGCCTGTACGATCCGGTGGTCCACCACCGCATCGACATCGACGACCCCGACGTCGACCCGCGGTGGGTGCTTTGCAAGCGCCCCTGTATTGTCGTCGGCGGCGAGCTGATCCCGTCGATGCTCGAGCTTCGGCTCGACGAGACCTCGGGCATCTACGCCGCCCCGTTGCAGATGAAGGCCAACAACGGCATCTTCATCATCGACGACTTCGGCCGGCAGCTCATGAGCCCGCGCGACCTGCTGAACCGCTGGATCGTGCCGCTCGACCGCCGGGTGGACTACCTCACGCTGCGCTACGGCGTGAAGTTCCAGATTCCCTTCGAGCTGATGGTGGTCTTTTCCACCAACCTGGATCCGTCCGACCTGGCCGACGAAGCCTTCCTGCGCCGCATCCAGAACAAGATCGAGATCGAGCCGGTTCAGCCGCAGGTCTTCGACATGATCTTCCAGCGCGTGGTGAGCACGCGCAACGTGCCCGCCGAATACGACAGCGCCGAGTACCTGCGCAAGCTCTGCCTTTCCGAGGGACGCACGCAACTGCGCGCCTGCTACCCGCTGGATATCGTCAACATCATCACGTCCATCTGCCAGTACGAGAACCGCCCGGTGCAGATCACCAAGGCGGAACTCGAACGTGCCGTGCACCTGTACTTCGCCCGGAGTTAATGGCGACAAGAGGGCGCTTGAGCGCCCGCAACACGCGGTTCCATGGCACAGTGACGCATTTCGGCCGGGGCCGCTCCCGTAGCAGGGCTGCCGGCCGCTGAAGCCGCGGCGCTTCCCCCGGGCTGGCGGCCTGCGGCTGCCGCGGGCGTGAAACTCCACCGGGACTTCACAGCCCGCAGGCGGCGTGAGACTGTCTACTTCTTGGGAGCGGCTTTTCCCGGCGCGGCCTTCCTGGCTCCGCCGCCTGCGGGGTTGGCCGCGGAGGGAGCGGCAGCGGGCGCGGGCGCCAGAGGCTGGATTTCGGCCAGCCAGCCCTTCGCGAACTGCACCGTCACCTCCGTTGGTTCCTTGCCGTTCCGGTAGATCAGCTTCCACAGCCCGTCCTTCTTCTCGTATTCGGGATTGACGAAAACCTGCCGGCCCCCCTTGGCCGCCGTCTGGGCGGCGAAGTCTACCGTGGATGCAGTCTCCAGAAACTGCGTGAGCGTCTTCCGGATCGCCCCCTTCACCGATTTCTCGTCGTACAGCCTCTGCGCCCGCTCCTTGCGGATACGGTCGGCCTCCGACTCGGACTTGTCCATGCCGTATACGAGCATGGCGCAGCGGAAGGCCAGAAGCCGGAATCTGTCAGGAGCGGAATCAGCCAGAGGGGCTGCCTCGTCGTAGCATTTCCTCGCGTTTTCCATGCTGCCGGACGCCTGACGGTCGTTCTGAAACTCCTGCTTCACCTCCGCCAGCGGCTTGGTGAACAGCGTCAATTTGACGTCGAAGGCCTCTTCAACGCCTGCTGAGGCCATCTCGTTCTGCGCCTTCATGAACTCCTCCATGAATCGGGGATTCTGCATTGCGGCCGGGTTCTTCTGCATCTGCCGCGACAGCTCCTCGAAGCGCTTCCTGGGGTTCGCGCGGTACGGCAGCTTCAGTCCGTGATCGACGGCGCCGAACTGACGCGCGATCTGCTCGTCCTGAGCTTTCTGAACCGCCTCCGACATGGCCACCGCCTTCACCAGCGGCAGCGCCGAGCGCAGCGCCGCCGCCCGCGCCTGCTCATCCATCTGCCGGTACACCCGGCTGGCGGGCAGCGCGACCAGGCGATCGAACACCCGGCTGAGGGCCGTGTCCTGATCGCCCATCCGTTCCAGAAGAGAGAGGATCCGGGATCGGACCATCCCGTCGTCCGTCCGGAACTCCGGCGGAAATGTCTGTGCGCCAGCAAGCGCGCAAGCCAGACAGCCCAGTGCAAGCACTCTGTTCACGACCATTTCCTCCTCCCGTTTTCCGTGGAGCATGCCGGAGAAAGCGCCTCCCCGCGCCTGGCGTTCCCCGTCGATTTGCCCCTGATACAGGAACCGCAATCCCGGCGCGGAATGGCTCACGCGCGCACCGATTACCGCGGACGCGAGCTCAGGGGCGCGCGAGAGGCTGCCTCCGGGGCTCGTGCCGGACTGGCGGCGCCGGGCCGCCGGCCCGCATGGGGGATGAATCTGGCACAATGGCCGTGCCATGGAGCTCGGTCTTGGGTTGATCGAAATTGGCAGGCCGTGGGGCACAGGGTGGAACGGACTGCCTTCGGACGAGGAGGTCGAACAGCTGCTCGAAGCCGCCCTGGACGAGGGCATTCTGTTCTGGGACACGGCCTCCTCCTATGGTTCGAGCGAGGAGCGGATCGGGCGATTCCTGCGGTCGCGGCGGGAAGCTGCCTCCCGGGTCCGGGTGGCGACGAAGTTCGGCGACGTCTGGGAGCCAGGCATGGAGGAGTCCTGGGCCGACCATTCCTACGACTCGCTCGTGCGGAGCCTGGACCGCTCGATCGAGCGGCTCGGGCGCATTGACCTGTTGCAGGTGCACCGGGCCACGGAAGAGGCGCTGCGGCAGCCTGACGTATACCGCGCTCTGGACGAAGCGGCGCGCCGCGGCGTGCGGGAATTCGGCGCCAGCGTGAAAACGATGGAGGCGGCGCGGCTGGCCATCGCCACGGGGCGCTTCCAGTGGCTCCAGGTTCCGTACAATCCGCGGCGCCGCGAGATGGAGCCGGTGTTTGCGCTCGCGCGCGAG
>Ga0101943_1001037_pt1 | contig 28770 bp, 28 predicted proteins | sample DewCreD2012metaG_5_FD_75244 | JGI IMG/M metagenome (GOLD analysis project Ga0101943, IMG submission 75244) | Hot spring sediment bacterial and archeal communities from British Columbia, Canada, to study Microbial Dark Matter (Phase II) - Dewar... ... | reverse complement strand
CCGTCAGGTAGATCGCCAGCCCTCCCACCCTGGGGACAGGGCGCCTGTGCCAGCGGTCCTGCCGGGGGAGGTCCATCAGGCCAAGCCTCGGCGCCAGGAGTCGGACCACCCCCGCCAGCGCGCACGAGGCCACGAACGCGAGGAGAAACGGAACCAAGTAGACCATTGAGCTGTCCGCATCTCCCCCTTACAGCCGGATGACCTTCTCCCGCCAGCCGGACACGTCCCTGGTGGCGTTGCGGGTATCGAACACCATCTGCGCGTTCTCCACGATCATCTGATAATCGAAGCAGGAGTGATCGGTGAGGATCAGCACGCAGTCCGCCCCCTGCACCAGCTCCGGCGTCAGCGGTTCACTTCGCAGGACCTCGCCGTTCAGACGAACCTCGGGGATGTACGGGTCGTGGTAGACAACATCGAACTTCACCCGCCTGAGGAGCTCGATGACCTTCAGCGCGGGAGAGTAGCGGACGTCGTCGACATCCCTCTTGAAGGCCACCCCCAGGACCAGGATCCTCCCACCGTTGGAGCCGTTCTCCCGCAGGGACTTGATGAGCTTGTTCACCACGAAGAAGGGCATGGATTCGTTCACCCTCGCGGCGAGCTCGATGAAGTCCATGTGGAAGTCGTACTCCCTCGCCTTCCAGGCGAGATAGTAGGGGTCCACGGGGATACAGTGGCCGCCCACAAGCCCAGGCTTGAAGGACATGAACCCATAGGGCTTCGTGGCCGCCGCCTCGATGACCTCCCACACGTCCACCCCCATGCGGTCGCACAGCTGGGCCATCTGGTTGACAAGCGCGATGTTGACGTTGCGGAAGACGTTCTCCAAGAGCTTGGTCATCTCGGCCACGACAGGGGAGGAGACGGGGACGACGTGCCGGGAGACCTGCCGCAGGACCGCCGCGGCCAGGTGCGTGCTCAGGGGGTCGCACCCTCCCACCACCACGGGGACATCCTCCAAGGTGAACCGGGTGTTCCCGGGGTCGATGCGCTCCGGAGCGAAGGCGAGGAAGACCTCCTCCCCCACCCGGAGCCCCTCCCTCTCAAGGACAGGCCTTACGACCTCCTCCGTCGTCCCCGGATAGCTCGTGCTCCGGAGGATGACGAGCTGCCCCGCGCGCAGGTTCTCGGCTATGGCCCTCGCCGCTTCTGCAATGTGGGAGGTGTCTGGCTCCTTCTGCGGAGTGAATGGGGTCGGGACGCAGATGAAGATGACGTCCGATTCCGCGAGCACGGACGAATCCGTAGTGGCGACGAACCGTCCCGAGCCTAGGGATTCCTGCACTTCGCGTGAGGCCACATCCCGGATATAGCTCCGGCCGGAATTGAGGGCATAGACTTTCTCCTCGCTGACATCGATGCCGTACACCCTGTACCCCCGGCGCGCGTATGCGAGGGCGAGGGGCAGTCCCACGTACCCGAGCCCCATCACCGCAACCCGCACCGCGCCCCCTCTAATCTTCTCTTCGAGTTCTACAGCTGCGTTACCGATCATCCCCAATTATCTCCACGGAGGACCCGTGCTGAGGAGCAGAGGAGCTGAGGTGCAGAGGAGAATTCAACGACTCCTACGGTTCAATAGCCAAGGCGAGGGATTCGAGATCATATGAACCAGCTTTCCAATGACGGCATCGTAAACCTCGTACAATTGCCGTCCGGCCTCTTCCGATAGATAGTTACACTTCACGGCGAATTGAACCCACGTTTGAGTCTCGGCTGCTTCAGCTTCGGCATCGTTCAATTTGCTGACAAAAGCTGGACCGTACCTGCGCTTCCGCCACGCCTCCGCTAAGTTGCTACATACAGACCTGGACGCTCGGCGAATCTGATCAGTTAGCGAATAAGTCTCCTCTCTTGGGAACTTTCTCGAAACCTCAAAGATCTGCATCGCACCTTCAAACGCCAACTGATACACCTCTAACTCTTCATGACTCCGTATCCGGCTACCCTGGCGTTCCCTTGTACGTTTAGCCATGTACTCCTCCACGGACCTTCTCCCCTACCCCTCAGCTCCCTTGCCCCTCTGCTCCCCTTCCCCTCAGCTCCTCACCATCTTTTCCCTTGTATACGCAATCACTCGCTCGATGATCTCATCCAGCCTGAGGGTCGGCCTGTAGCCGACCGTCTCGCGGAGCTTCGTGATGTCGGGAACGCGGTACCGGATGTCCTCAAACCCCGGCCCGTACGCCTGCTCGTAGGGGATGTACACGATCTCCGAGTCCGAGTTCGCCAACCGCCTCACCCGCTCGGCGAGCTCCCGGATCGTCACGGCCTCATCGGAGCCGACGTTGAACACCTCCCCCTCAGCCCTCGGACTCTCCATGAGGCGGATGGTCGCGTCCACCGTGTCGCCCACCCACGTGAAGCTCCGCACTTGGGACCCGTCGCCGTACACGGTGATCGGTTTCCCCAAAAGCGCCTGCTCCACGAACCTGGGCATGACCATCCCGTAGGCAGGGGACTGGCGGGGGCCGACGGTGTTGAAGAACCGGGCGATCACCACCGGTAGCCCCTTCTCTATCCAGTAGGCACGGGCGAGGAACTCGTCCAGGGCTTTCGAGGTCGCGTAGCACCAGCGCATGGACGGGCCGATGGTGATGTCGTCCTCCTCCACGAAACGCCCGATGCCGTTGTGCACGTCCTTCCCGTAGACCTCCGAGGTGGAGGCGATGAGGACCTTCCTCCCGTGCCGCAGGCAGGCCTCCAGGACGTTCTGCGTCCCCTTCACATTTGTCTCGATGGTGCGCACGGGCTGCTCGAATACGAGCCTCACCCCGACGGCGGCCCCGAGGTGGTAGACGACGTCGCAACTTGCCACAGCGCGGTCCACCGTCTCCCGATCCAGGATGGATCCCAGGAGGAATTGGAACCCCGGCCTCCGCATCAGGTGGAGGATGTTCTGGAGGCTCCCAGTGGAGAGGTCATCGAGGACGACAACCTCGTCCTCTCGGGCCAGAAGCGCCTCAGCCAGGTGCGACCCGATGAACCCCGCCCCACCCGTAATCAACGCCCGCACGCTCTCCTCACCCCCTCCTCCTCACTCCTCCGCTCCTCTGCCCTTCCGCTCCCTTGCTCCTCCGCTCCTCAGCTCCTTATCTCCTCACTGTCCTTGCTACTCCTCCGCCCCTCTGCCCCCCTGCTCCTCCGCTCCCTTACTCCTCCGCCCCTCCGCTCCTCAGCTCCTTATCTCCTCACTCCTCACTGTCCTTGCTACTCCTCTGCCCCTCCGCTCCTCCGCCCCTCCGCCCCCCTGCCCCTCTGCTCCTCCGCTCCTCTGCCCTTTTTCTCCTCTCTCCTCACTCCTCACTCTCTCACTCTTCACCCCTTACCCCTCACTCCCTCCACGACCCGCACAAACCACTCCAGCTCCTGGCCTTGCGCCAACTCCCTCGCCGCTTCCTTAGCGCGCGCCGCCATAGACTCCAGAACGTGCGGAGAATGCATCGCCATGCGGACAGCATCGGCCACGGAACTCGGATCGTCCGGATCCGCCACAAATCCGCACCCGTACCGGCGCACGATCCGGACTACGTCGCTTCCCTCTGGTGCAACTGCAAGCACCGGCCTTCCCGCCGCCAGCACCGTGTAGAGCTTGCTGGGAACGACCACCCCTTCTAGCCCCCTCCGGACCGTCACCACGTGAATGTCCCCCGCAGCCAACACATATGGCACTTCTTCGGGAGGCCTATAAGGGAGCAACCGCACCCTCCCGCACCCGTTCGCCAGCGCCTCCACCCACGGCCTTGCGGCCCCGTCGCCGACGAAGATCACCCCCACCCCCTCTCCGTCCAGAAGTCTCGCCGCTCCCACAAGAGTGTCCCACGCCCCGTAGAACCCGATGTTCCCGGCGTGGAGGAGGACGAAGGGGTAACCGCAGCGGATCTCCTCCGTCACAGGATGTCCGGGAGGAACCTCCCTTCCCTGCGGAGGCGCCCCATCTCGGACCACTACCACGCGCCCCGGCTCAATCCCCTTGGCGATCACGCGCTCGCGCATATCCTCGCCCAGCACGATCACGCGGTCCGCGTGCCTCAGAGCCCAACGGTGAAGCCTTTCCCATACTCCCACCCATCCGGAGGGTCGGACCAAACCGGCCGCCACGGCCATCTCCGGGTATAGGTCTCGAATGTTGTAGATGAAAGGTTTCCTTCGTATTCGCGCGACCATGGCGCCAGCGATACCGGCGACCGGAGGATCCGTCATCGCGAGCACGACATCCGTCCCGATGCAGAGCGCCCGCGGGACTGCCAGCGCGAGGTAGGAGAGATAGTTGGCGAGGCGGCCCCGCATGCGGTGCCGTGAGAAGGCCGCGGAACCAACCCGCTCTACCACGAGGCTCCCGCGCTCCTCGCGATGTAGCAAATACAGCCGATGCCGCTCCAGGGGATCGTACGAAGGACGCCCTGCCAGTACAGTCACATTGTGTCTCCCCGCTAGGGCCCCGGCGACAAGAGCTGCCATCCGCGCAGTCGCTGCCGTGTCGGGGGGGAAGTATTGATTAAGGAGGAGAATGCGCATCAAGCCAAGCGTAACTGATGGTAATTCGGTTGTAATTCGTAGCCGTTAAGGTTAAGCCTTCAGACTTGAGTTGCGGCGGGTGACGTTGATGAGGTTGTTCAGCTTAATACCGAGTTCGTCAATAAGCGCCTCGAAAAAGTCCGAACTTCCATCAGGAATAAAACCGAGCTCCAAGGCAACCAAGTAGTGACTCCTCAACTCGTAAAGAGAGCCCCTTGCGTTCAAGAGGAACTGAAGTCGGTCGCGGTAATGATAGCGACCGAAAGCCTCGGCAATATTGGCAGGCACGGAGATAGCAGCTCGTCGGATCTGGCTGCTAAGGCCGTATTTCTCCTCTTCGGGGAAACTCCCAGTCAGCTTATAAGCCAGTAATACCAAGCGTTCTCCTAGTTGCCATACCTCCAGATCCTCGAACTTCTTCACTCGCCCTGACGTCACTTGAGTTACCACCAATTACTAAGAGTTACCAGTTGCCAAGTTACCACGACTTGCCGGTCATCCCAAGTTGCTACGCGTTACAAGGAAGTTCCCCACCACGAGCACGTCCATGTGGGTCCGGAGGAAGCACTCTACCGCCTCCTCAGGGGTGTTCACGATGGGCTCGTTCTCGTTGAAGGAGGTGTTCAGGACCACGGGAACGCCGGTCTCCTTCTCAAAGGCGCGGATCAGCTCCCAATAGAGAGGGTTGGTCCTTCGGGAAACGGTCTGGAGCCTTCCGGTACCGTCCACGTGGGTGGGTGCGGGGATCTTATCCCGCTTTTCGGGTCTGACCGGATAGGCCATGAGCATAAAGGGCGAAGGGTAGTCCATCTCGAACCACTCCCCTGTCCTCTCCTCCAGGACGGAGGGAGCGAAGGGACGGAAGGGCTCCCGGTGCTTGACCCTTTTGTTGAGGATGTCCTTCAGCTCGGGCCTCCTGGGATCCACCACGATGCTCCGATTCCCCAAGGCCCGAGGCCCCCACTCTGTCCGGCCCTGGTACCAACCCACCACCTTCCCCTCGGCGATGTGCCGGGCCGTCTCCTCCACGAGCTTCCCTTCGTCCAGGACTTTGTACTTCAGGCCGTACCGCTCCAGGACCTCCCGCACGCGGTCCGGCGAGAACTCCGGACCCCAATAGGCGTGGTCCATCACGAACTTCCTGGGGTGGCCGAGAACCTGGTGGTAGACATAGAGAGCGGCGCCGACAGCCAGCCCAGCGTCCCCGGCCGCCGGCTGGATGTAGACCTCCTTGAAGGGCGTGCGATCGAAGATCTTCCCGTTGGCCACGCAGTTGAAGGCTACTCCTCCCGCGTAGCAAAGGTTGGGAAGATGGGTGGCCTCATAGAGGCGGTTCAGGAGGTGGAACAGGACCTCCTCCAGCCTCCGCTGGAGGCAGTGGGCGATGTCCTGGTCTCTCTTCCCGATGGGCTCAGCGGGCTTTCGGGCTGGACCGAGGACCCCCTCCATGGCCTCAGAGAAGAGCCGGCCCTGCTTCGGCTCCCCCTGGAGCCAGGTCATGTCCGCCCCCATCCGGTGGTGTGTAAAGAACTCCAGGCCCAGGGAGAATTCCAGGTCCCGGCCGGGCCTGACCATCCGTTCGAAGACCTCCATGTACGAGGGCTCCCCGTAGGCCGCAAGGCCCATCACCTTGTACTCGTCCCCGTACTTCCAGAACCCCAGGTACTGGGTGACCGCCGTGTAGTAGAGGCCTAAGGAGTGGGGGAAGAGGACAAAATCTTTGACCTCCAGGTGCCGGTCCCTTCCCACGCCCCAAAGCATGCTGGCGAAGTCGCCCAGCCCGTCCAGGGTGAGGATCGCCGCCTCCTTGAAGGGGGATGCGTAGAAGCTGCTGGCGGCGTGGGCGACATGGTGCTCCACAAAGTGGAAGCGGGCCCTGAGACTGAACAGAGGAACCCCGAGGGCGTAGGCTAAGGTCTCCTTTATGTCCCCGAACTTCCTCCACGCCCTGGACCTCTCTAGTGCCATGTGGGGAAGGCGCAGGGCCCACAGGGCCTTGTGGAGGAGGTGGGCCGAACGTTTTCTTGGGATGGCCACATGGTCGATCTCCTCCGGCCGGATCCCGGCCGACTTTAAGCACCACCGGACCGCGTGGGCTGGGAAACTCACATCGTGCTTCACCCGGGTGAACCGCTCCTCTTCGGCCGCCGCCAGGAGCTCCCCGTCCCGGAACAGGGCCGCCGACGCGTCTCCGTGGTAGGTGTTCACCCCAAGGATAATCATGGCCCCTTTGGGGAGCTGTGGTGTACCTTTCTGCCCGAAGGGCTTGCCCTTACTGTGTTGAGTCCGACGGACCTCTCCCTACACCCAAAGGCAGGGCCAGAAGGTGACTCGGACCTCCAGCTCTGCCCCTTCCACGTCGATCTTCACCAGCCGAGGGGGGCGGAAGATGACTGCAAGGCTGTCCAGCGTTACGACATTGCACTCGCCACAATCGCTGGATTCAACGGACGTCTGACTCGGATGCCCCGTTACGCGCCGGAGACGTGCGCGACCCTGCATTTCGCCCGCGGCCAGGCGCAGTGCCCTCACGCTGTGAGCGCGGTTCGCCTCCAGATTTGCCGTCAGGCGCGCAAAGTTCTCGGGGTCCGGTTCCAGAGCGACGACGCTAGCCCCGAGGCGCCACATGAAGAGCGTATGGTACCCGATGAACGCTCCGATGTCCCACGCCCAGTCCCCAGGGCGAAGGTAGTGAGCCATTGCTTCCTGCACCCACCGCTCGTACGTCCCCAGCCACAGGTACTTTTCCCGTCTCAAGTTAAGCCACAGGCGGAGACCTGCAAGGCCCCCGCCCGCCACCTTAACCAATTGCTCCCCTGAAGGTGCAAGTAGATTCAGCACGCCCCTCAAGAAATTGGCAAGGCGGGGGGTGGAGTAGATGGCCAATACGTATTGGTCAGGAAGCAAGCGCCGGAGCAATGCCGCCAGCTTCAGCATAGGAGTCATAGCGCGCATAGGAGGCGTGAGCATGTCACCACGAAGATCAGGGCGTTAGATGCCTGCGCACCCACTCGTTCAACACGTAGATCGCCCACGGCCGGGCCCAGCCCGTCCGACCTGCCAGGAAGTCCTGCCACACCGCCCGGACCTCCGAAGGGTTGAGAAATTGAAGGAGCGGTGCGGGAACCTCGGCGATGCCTTCTTCCACCCTGTGCCGCAGCGGGCCGCGTAACCAGCGTTCCCAGGGCAACGTGAAGGTGCGCTTGCGTCCCCGCACCACCGCCTCCGGGAGGTGGTCGCCAACCGCCTCCAGCAGAAGGGCCTTGGCACTCCGACGCAGACCTCCGCGGCCGGTGCGCCAGGCGTCAGGGAGGCCGGCCACGAACTCCACGACGTCGCGGTCGACAAACGGTACCCGCACCTCCAGGGAGTGCGCCATGCTCATGCTGTCGGTATCGCGCAGCAGCGTGTTGACGAGGTAAGTGCCGAGCTCCAGCGTCGAGACGCGGCTGAACGTACCCAGGCGTTGGGCCGACATCACCAGTGCAGCGAATCGGTTGATCCAGGGGCCGGAAACCATACCCGCGCCGTTCAGTAAACGTAGCAGGCGGGGCGGGGGGAACAGCGCCCGCGCAACGGCGTACGGGTGAGGCAAGAGGTCTGGATAGGTCAGCACCCCTGCCACCTTGCGACGCGAGTCCCAGCCGAGGCCGGGGAAGCCACCGACGGCCCTGGCCGCCCACCGGCTCAGCACGGGCGCCCAACGGGCAATGCCGGCAAGGGCTTCCAGTAGTGGCACTTGGGTGAACGTGCTGTAGCCGCCGAACAGCTCATCGCCGCCGAGACCTGACAGGGCCACCTTCAAGCCGGCCTGGCGGGCTCCCCAGGAGACGAAGTAGGTGTTGGTCCCATCCATGCTCGGCTGGTCGAGGGCCGATACCGCCTCATCCAAGCGGTCCAATACCTCTTGACCGGTGAGGGCTACTTCGTGATGCTCTGTGCCGAGGCACCTGGCCGTTTCGCGCGCGACAGCCGCCTCACTCCAGTCAGCCTCTTCGGGGAAGGCGACCGTGACCGTTGCAACCGCGCCGTGCGCTTCTGCGGCCAGCGCGGCCACGCAGGCCGAATCGATCCCGCCACTCAGGAAAACCCCTACGGGCACGTCAGCGACCAGGTGTAGCCGGACGCTCTCGCGTAGCAACCGTCCCAGTTCGGCCACAGCCTCCACCCGAGAACCGTTACGACTCGCCGGGGGGGCTGTCGGAAGCCTCCAATACTGTTCAACGGCGAACTGGAACCCACCCTGCTCCAGCCGGCCGACCAGCCGGTGTCCCGGGGGCAATGACCAGATACCGTCCACGAGGGTCAGCGGTTCGGCCACTGATCCCCAAAGCAGGTAGGCAGTCAAGGCCTCCTCCGACAGCCCTGGTGACAGCCGCCCTGTCGCAAGGAGCGCCCGTACTTCCGACGCGAACAGCAGCGTCCCCTTGACCAGGGTGTAATAGAGCGGCTTGATGCCCAGGGGGTCGCGCGCGAGGATGACGGTCATCCCTTGCCCTGTCAGCGCCGCTTTCCGGGTGTCAACGAGGGCTAGGGCAAACATCCCCCTAAGACGCGTCACACAGTCGGCTCCCCACTCCTCATAGGCGTGGACCACCGTCTCCGTATCCGTCCGCGAGCGGAAGCGGTGACCCAGCCGCTCCAGCGTCGCGCGCAGGTCACGGAAGTTGTAGATCTCCCCGTTGAACGACACCCAGACAGTGCCGTCTTCGTTACCCATGGGCTGGTTGGCCGCTGCCGAGAGGTCAATGATGCTCAGACGCCGGTTCCCCAGGATGACGCGGCTTCGCAACGGCTTTGGATCGTCCGGCTCGATCTTTCCTGACCCCTCCACCCAGAGCCCCCCGCCGTCGGGTCCCCGATGGTGCATAGCAGCAACCATCGTCCGCACGGGGTCAATGGGCTCAGGGGCAGGACTGACCTGTCCAGCAATACCACACATTGCTCGGTTGTCCGGCTATCGCCCGGCCCGCCCCAGAACCTCGGCGTAGATGCGCTCCTGCTGAGCGATGGGCTCCTTCCACGAGAGGCTCGCCCGCAGTTCAGCGGCGCGAGCGCGCACCGACGCGCGCAATGCCTCGTCCCGCAGCACCCGACGAATAGCCTCCCGCAAGGCCTCCAGGTCGCCGTACGGCACGACCACGCCGGTCCCGGTAGCCCGCACGAACTCTGCGATCCCGCACCGGTCGGAGACGACAACCGGCACGCCGCACGCCAACGCCTCAGCCGCAGCATTGCCGAAGTTTTCGCTCTGCGAGGGCAGGACGAAAACGTCGGCGTCCACGAAGGCCTGGAGTCGGTCTCTTCCATATAGCGGTCCCGTTAGCGTGACCCTCCCTGTCAGACCCAACTCCTGTATCAAGCGCTGTAAGTCCTGCAGGCACCCATCGCCGTCGTCGGGCCCCACCACCACAAGGCGCACGCCGTCGTCGAGCCCCGCGCAAGCCCTTGCCAGTACATCGAGCCCCTTTTTCCGCGAGAGGCGTCCTAGATAGAGCACCACACTCTCCTCCAGGCTCACGCCGACCTCGCGCCGGAAGGTACCCCGCTCGGGCAGGTCCTCGAACTCCTCCAGATCCACCCCGTTGCGTCGTACTGCGACCTTCCCAGGAGGCACACCGCTACCCACCAGCTCATCGCGTTCCAGGGCTGAGGTGGCGATCACACGCGCTGCGCCCGCAATGAGCGGCCCGCCCAAGAGCCAGTGGTAGGCTCTCTTTGCGGCGATGCTCCGCACGATCGGCCGGTACATGCCCATCGGCTCCACCACATAGGGGATGCCGTAACGTCGACACCACCATGCCACGACCGGCCCGAGGAGGTCGTAGAGGCCGAAGATGTGAGCCAGGTGAAAGCCGCGGAGTCGCGTCCGGCCGAAGGTCCAGGCTTCCAGGTTGACCGTGAGCGAGTGGTACCGTGTCACCGTTCGCAGGTAGACGATGTCCACACCCTCCACACTACGCACCGTCGTCCTACCCGGCCGGCCATGCTGCGCGGTCAGAATCGTAACCGACCACCCGCGGCGTGCCAGCTGCCTAGCCATGCTCCATACGCGGATAGCGAGACCGCCTTTGTCGAGGTAGGGGACGCAAGCTTGGGAGACGAAGAGAACGCGCTTCGGGGACCAGCCTGCCTTGGGGGTAACCGGATCGGTCATCTCTCCATACATTCTGGCCCGTGGAGGCCTGCCAGCTCCCGCACAAGCCGATCCACAGCTTCCCTAAACCGGTTATAGGCAAACCGCTCCGTGACCCACCGCCTGCCCTCCTCTCCCAGGCGGCGGGCCAGGTCCCGGTCGGTCAGCAGTCGCACGATCGCCTCGGCGACCGCTTTAGGGTTCTCCGGATCCACCAGGAGCCCGGTCTCGCCGTCCCGGACGACTTCCGGAACGGCGCCCGACCGGCCGGCCACGACAGGAAGCCCCGCCGCGGCCGCTTCCAGGAACACGAGCCCGAACCCCTCGCCCCCGGCCTCGCGCCCCACGCCTGAGCGGGCGGGCAGCGCGAACACGGCGGCTTCAGCGTACACGCGCGCCAACTGCTCATCTGGTAATTGTCCGAGAAAGTGTACTCGCCCGTTTAACCCCCGCGCCATCTCTTCCAGGCGCGCGCGGTCGGAGCCGTCCCCCACGACCACCAGCTCGGCCTCCGGGACCTGCGCCATGACTGCCGGCCATGCCGAGATGAGCGTATCGACCCCTTTGTATGCGTGTTCTGGGACGAGCCGCGCGACTGTCAGCACTCTCGCGGAAGGTGCGGGCATGCGCTGGGCGCCGGCGGAGAACTCGGGAGGCAGGCAGTGGGGGATGACGTGAACGGACCCCTCCGGAAGACCGGCCCACCGTTCCACCTGCCCGGCTGTAAAGTGACTTGGAGCAAACACAGCGTCCGCCTTGACCAGGGCGGTTCGCACCAAGGGGTGGAGCGGCCGCCACACCTCTTCTCCGTGGCACCACACCGCATACGGGCGTCCGGCGACGGCTGCGCACGCCCGTGCCACCGGTGCCAGGTGTGGATGACAGGCTACGACCACCAGACGTCGCCGCCATCGGCGTGCCGCGCTCAGGCAGACGGACAGATACGCCACCTTTTCCGCCCATGAGATCTTCCCCCAGTTCCGCCGCCTGCCCGCGAACAGTACACGACAGGGAAGGAACACCTCCCTGCGCGCGTAGAGCGAGAGAAGCCCAACCCGCTCCGCACCGTAAGCATCGGCCAGTGCCTGTATCAGCGTCCGGGTGGCGCGCTCGATACCCCCTGTACCCCAGGGGTCCGCCGCGAGCACGAGAACTCGGACGGTTGTGGCCTCCCGCTCGATGAGGGCCGCCGCCCGATCCGCATTCAGATCCCACGAACACTGCTCCGCCAGAGCGCGACCCTCACGTCCCAGCCGCGCGGCCAGGTCCGGATCACCAAGTAGGCGCAGGAGCTGCCGGCTCAACTCGCTGGCGTCTTCGGGATCGCGAAGAATCAGTGCGTGTCGCCCGTCCTCGAGGAGAGCGGCAGCTCCCGCACGGCTACTCACCACTGAAGGCAGCCCACACGCCAGCGCTTCCATAACAGGCTGGTGGAATGCGTCTTCTCGCGATGGGGCCACGAACAGGTCTGCGGCCGCGTAGTAGTCCACCACTTCCGACGTGTACGGCCACAGAAGTACTCGGTCGGCCACACCAGCTGCCGCTGCCCACCGCCGCACGAGGTCGGCGTCCGCGCGCCCCGCGACCGCAAGGACCACATCATCCGGGAGGTCTTTCAGGGCGGCGATGGCGGTGTCCATACCTTTATTAAGTGCGTCGTTCCCGACGAGGAGGATGACGCGGCGGCCGTCCACGCCAAGCCGCATTCGGGCCGTAGAACGCCGAGCCACCATGGCCTCAGGGCTGAAGCAACGCGCGTCCACTCCATGGGGGATGACCGGCACGGAACCAGGCGGACGGCCGAAGCGGCGTTCCAGTTCCCCTGCGTCTTCACCGGAGATCGCCCAAATCGTCGCGGGCCCACGGTAGACACGGCGTTCCAGCAGGCGTATGAGACTCCAATACACCACCCGGTGCACTGCCCGAAGGGCAAGGCGCGGAGAGCGCATCTCGCGGAGCACCCCTCCCCGCACTCGCTCCCAGTACTTGGCGAAGACAATGTGGACCGACATCGCCTCGGCGTCGAGACAGTTGACCCCCGGGGAGTGCACCACGTCGGGCGGCCCCAACCAGAGGCCGTCCCACCACCGCACCAAGTGATTGGAGATGAACCACCATCCGTACCTCAGGAGGTGTGGTCCCGGGATCCACGGGATGCACCGTAGACGCACCCCCGCTAGCTCTACGCCCTCCACGCGCATGGTGTAAAGCCGCAGGTCGAACCGCTCCCGCCAGCGCTCCACCCGCTCGGCCAGGCACCTCTCGGTCCCCCCGCGGCGGTGGAGTTCAGGGGTGACAACGGCGACGCACAGCCTCCGCTTAGGTTCGGTCATAGATCTTTCTCACTTCAGGCAGCCGCCAGAGGATGCCCAAGAGTAACCACAGGTACGCGTTGAAGACGTAGTTCTGATAGGGCTGCATACCGCCGAACGTGAACGGGAACAGGAGGAGGAACGCAAACCACAGGGTCGCAAATCCCACGGGGAATAGGACGCTGCCCCGGAGCCGAAGCACCACTCCCCACCCCTCGCGGACGAGAACCGATGTCCAAAGCAGCCAGAGGGCCAGCCCGAGAACTCCAAGCTCCAGGATGAGCGTGCCATATCCGCTTTCCACTCCGATACCGGGCTTGGGTAGCCCCAACAACCCCGTCGCATACTGCACGCCCAAGGAACTTGTGCCGGTGCCGTACCCCAAGGGCCAGGACGGAAAGGTGAAGGCACCGAGGAGGTTAGTCACCGGATACCCCCACACGCGCCAGGTCAGCTCTGAGGTGGGACTCCAGGGGGCAATAGTCTCGTAGTAGAACGACCATCGGGCTCCCACCGCCTCGGGGAAGAGGGCAAGCACGGCCACCAGCCCGAGGCCGCCAAACGCCAGCCCGCGTAGCAGCGCTCGCGCAACCATCGGGCGGAGACGGGCCCGGCTTCCCCAGAGCATGGCCGACGCGAGCACGGCGGTGCTCCCCAGCATGTACATGATGGTGCCGCGCGATCCGCTCATGACAATTGCGGCAACGATAATGGCGAGTGCCCCCGCCACTTCCCAGGCAGCGCGGTCTTGCCGCGCCCAGAGCCAGACCAGCGACCCAATCCCAAGCAGGAACATTACGAGCATGTACCAGGCGAACCTCCCGTCGCTGACGAAGACGGACGTCGGCCGCGGCACCAGGGCGCCACTGATCGGAGCCTGCCGGACCAATTTTGCAAGCTTCAGTTCAGGGGCGAGGTTCGGCGGGTTGAGGAAATCCAGGCCGATTACACCCTGCGCGATGCCAAGGGCGGCCACGATGGCGGCCACCGCCAGGTTGAACCGCACGAACCGACGCAAGTCTGTTTCATCGCAGATCAAAGCGTAGCCCACAAACATCAAGGGAACGTAGAAGAAATACAGTCGCAACCCCATAAGGCCGTACAGCGGGCTTGGCGAGTTGGGATTCAAGACCTGCACCACAGCCCAGGCTGCGAAAAGGGTTAGCGGCAACAGGAACCGCGGCCTAAGACGAGGTAAGCCTTGGGACATCCGCGCCGTGAGGAAAGCGAGGTAAACCAAGGCGGCCACCACGTCTTTGCTGAAGAAGATGAGCATGTTGTTGCCCAGGTACTTGCGGGGGAGATCTTCCAACACGATCCAGAGCAGAAGGACGTACAAGCCGTACCGCCAGTTGGAGACTGTGGTGAGCCCAGCCAGGGTCGCCGCTAGTCCCAGGAGCATCAACGAGAAGAGACCCATACGTTCGAGCCCCACATAAATCCCCAACATGCCCGAAGGGTGAACACTAAGAGGACCAAGGCTAGCGAAGCCGGTCCAGCTCTAAGACGTGCCAGTCCGGGGGTGATCACGGGACTTCCGTTTCCCTTGCTTATATCGGCACGCTCCAGAAGAAGAACGTGAGATTCCCCCCGCAACCTTTGGGATGGGAGGAGCAGCGCGGCCAACCCGAGGGTCAGCCTTACAGTCGAGCGCGACAGCAGGAATCCCCGCTCGGGGTACAGATAGCGCGCCCGCAACCTTAATCCTGCCCGCGGAACCCACTCCCTATGCAGCAAGTCGAGAAACACCGGCGAGATGTGGGGATGTGGTATCGCCGCTGGGCGCCTGTCCATCGTCCGGAGCTTGCCAGTGAGGAGGAACCAGAGGCGCCCGGGCAGGTTCTCCACGTTGGGGGTTGTCACGAGAGCGATTCCTGTTGGAGCAAGAATCTGTGCTACCCCTCTGAGAAAGTGGATAGGGCTCTCCAGATGCTCAATGACCTCGACGGCTGTGACGAGGTCGAACTTGCCAGGCAGCGCCGAGGGAAAGTCCGGGTCGTTGAGGTCGACCGGGACGAAGGGGATGGACGCCTTGTATGCCTTCGCGTCTATATCCGCAGCTACGACATCCCAACCGGCTGCCCTGAGACGAACCGCCAGAGCGCCGCTCCCGCACCCCAGATCCACTGCCCTGCCGGGAGGACGTGCGTAGACGGGCAATATCCGATTCACGAGGAAATCGTGTAGTCCGCCAGGGGCCCGCTCTTCGAGGACGGTCTCGTTCATGTCTTGCCCGCTGTCACCCGACGGTAGAAGCTCATGTGTTCCTCAACCATCCGGTCTACCCGGAAGAGGCGTTCGGCCCTTTCCCGCGCTCTCCGTCCGAAGACTTGAGCGACGGAGGGGTCATTGAGAACGCGCCGCATGCAAGCAACGAGCCCCTGAGATTCGCCCGCCTCAAAGGTAAGCCCGGCGTCCCCGACAATTTCCGCCAGACCCCCGATGGCTGCAGCTATGACGAGCCTCCCCCGCATCATATGTTCCATAGCTGCGAGCCCTGCTGTTTCCTCCCAAATGGAAGGCATCACCACGGCCTGGACATCACCAAGCGCCTCATCCAGGGCCTGCCCGCTGAGGAACCCGGTGAACTCAACGAAATCGCTCACCCCCAATGCCACACACTGCTGCTCTAGGCTGGATCTTTCCGGGCCGTCGCCGATGACCTGCAACCGGAAAGGGCGACCCTCTTCTCGCAGAACCCTGGCAGCCTCGAGGAGAACCGGGATGCCCTTCTCGCTGACAAGCCGCCCCACGTAGGCGAAGGTGAAAGGTCGATCTCCGAGTTGAGGCTCGGAACTTGACGGGGTGGACATGGGAACGCCGTGGTAGATAACCTCCGTGCGCGGGAGCGCAATACGCCTTGCCACGTGACGCGTGATGGCAACATTTACCGCCGCCCTCCCGCAGAGCCAACGGCGTGGGAAGGTGAGCAACACTTTCAGGAATGCACGAGGAAGGCCCTCGGTTGTCCCCACACACCGCACGCACCGGTGGTATCTCCGCGTCATGAAATAGCCAGGGCAGATCTGTTTATGCGGCTCCAGAAACAGAAGCCCGTTCGGACAGACGGCCTGATAACCGTGGTGCTCGATCACAATGGGTCTCCCGCGCAGGACGGCCAGGAAGAGAGGGACGAAGGCCGGTCCAGCCAACTGCACCACATCCGCCCATCCAATCAGGCGCCACAGGGCAGCGGCACTCGGCTGTCGAACCACGCGGAAGGGCAAGAGGGAGTCATCGTACCCGTCTGCTGGGGTGGAGGTAGCGACAATAACCTCGCAAACTTCACTGCCCAGGCCATCGGCCAGCCCCCGGGCCAAGTGCATCACATAGGTCTCGGCCCCTCCCACTTGAGGTGCAAAGGCATGAGCGTAGATGAGCACCTTCATGCCTTCCTACCTCGTTTCCGTTGCACTGCCTTCTCCACAGCCTGCACGAAGGCTTCCACATTCTCCTTCGGCGACCATGTCTTCATCCTTTTTCGGGCTGCTTCCCCCATCCTCTTTAGCCGCTCCCGATCGGGTAAAACCTCCCGAAAAATTTGCGCCAATGCCTGCACATCCCCGCAAGGATACACGAACCCCGTCTCCCCCTCCTGCACCAGGTCGTACCGTGCGCCGACTCGGTCACTGACGATCACCGGCGTACCACATAACATCGCTTCATTCACAGGCAATCCCCAAGGTTCATGGCTGGAGGCGACGACCAATAGGTCGCTGGCCGAGTATACTCCTGGAAGTTCCGAATACGGAACGATGCCGATGAATTTTACTTTTCCGAGTACACCAATTTTTTTACATAAATCTGCCATTTGTTCCCGTAACGGTCCGTCCCCCGCCAATACGAGATAGGCGTCTTCGATATCTGCTTGAGCAAAGGCCCAGATCACATCCAAGGGCCGTTTCCTCGGCAAAAATTTCGCGCAGAACAGGACTACCCGGGCCTCCGGTGGGATGCCCCAGGCCTGGCGTATTTGGGTCCGGTCGAACAGACGGGCCCGATCGGCGAACCAATCGTTATCGATCACATAAGGGGTAACGATGATACGGTCTGGAGAAAGACCCATTGAACCCAAGAATCGAAAGGAAGCCGTCGAAGGGACGATAACTACGTCCGGCAACCGGAAGATCCATCGGTATAACCAGGGTTTCAGAAGAGCCCGCCATCCCCGCGACGTCGGCGTCTCCCAGGACGTAGCGTCCGTTCCCAGGATCAAGGCTTTGTTCCAGGCCTTTGCAGTTATCAGGGCTAAAGTGAGGCTGGCATAGGCATATCCGTATACCACGATACAGTCATGGCCTCGGATCAGACTTACTAATCCGGGGTTCCAAAGGCCGAAGAATCGGTCCAGGCTAGCTCGGGGTGAGCGATTCACCACGTAAGTCCAAGGATATCCGTCCAGAAGTGGGACGTTAAAGGCCCGCTTCGTCAAAAATTCAGGGTTTTTTCCAGTTACCCCCGGCGGTAAGGCGCAATAAGCGACCAAAGGCTGAATTTCCGGGTGAGTCGCGAGGCGGCGGAATACAGGAATCTGGTTAGGGACCGGATGGGAGGAAACTAAGAGGACACGGTGCTTACGCCTTTCCATCCGTCAGGATACCCCACATCTGACCCGCGATGGCGTCCCAGGAGAAATACCGGGCCTGGGCCTCCCGACTCCGTCGGTGAAGCCCCTGCCACACGTCCTCATCGGCCAGGACTTCCGTAAGCGCCTCCGCCAGGCGGACTCGGTCTCCGTAGGGGACCAGCCGCACCCCCGCCTCCGTGATCGGGAACCCCGTCTCGGGTCCGGCGTAAGCCACGACGGGGAGGCCGCAGGCAATTCCGGCGATGGCGCTCCCCCTCCGTCCCGAGATGGGACCCCGCACGAAGAGCAGTGCGTCCGCCCGGGACAAGGTCTCTGCCACTTCCTCGGCCGGGAGAAGCCCGAGGACCTCTGTCGAGACGTCCGTCCCGTCCAGGGCTCGGCGGAGGTCCGATTCCGCCTCCGGGGCACCCCGGCCGAAGACGACCAGTCGGACCATGCGTCCCGTGTCAAACAGGTGTTCCGAGGCGTACCGCACGGCAAAGGCAATGTCCGCTACTTCTTGGGAGGTGTGGGGCCGGCCGGTGACGCAAAATACGGCCACTACCTTTTCCGCCGTCCCCGGACGCCGGTCGTCGGTCCTCTCGGGGACATTCGGGCCCACAGGAATGACGGAAATCTTCCGTCTATCTACCGCAGGGAGCCAGACCAGGGCCTCTGGGGGCACGGGGGAGACGACTCGATCGGCCCACCGATAGGCCCGTCGCATGACTCCGTGCTGAATCCGGCGCCGGACGCGATCGATGGGTCGGTGGCCCGGGAAGCCGGCGGCGTCGTGATACACGACCCCCACTCGACACCCGCGCCGTTTCAGGACGCCCAGGACTGCCAGGAGTCCGAAGGGGAATCCCCGTCGGGACCACTGGAGGGCCGTGTATTGCATGAGCACCCAATGCCCCCGCCACGCCCTCGCTTCTCGCCAAAGCCAATGCAAAGCACGGACCCATCCATCTTCCGCCCAGGGCACTCGGACAAGGTGCAGGTGAATCCCTCGCTTGGCCAGCGCTTGCCCCAAGTAAGTGCAGTAGTCCTTTAATGCGTCCGTGGGATGGTCACGGCGACCAAGGAGCGCGATCCAGCTATCCATCTCCGCTCAGTCCCGTTACGGAAAGGAACCGGGGCCACCAATTCTCGGGGGCCATGACTTCCTCCAACATTGGGCGCACTTGGTTTAGAACCGCTTGTCGATAGCTATCCGGGTCCACAAGGACGTCCGAAATAGCCTTGGCAAAGGCCGCTTGGTCATCCGGGCTCGCAACGAGAAACTTGTCCAGCGGCGGCTTACTAAGAAAAAGTCGGCTTGCTCCCCCTGGTGCTGCGATCACGGGCGTGCCACACGCCAAGGCTTCGGCCACTACGTACCCAAACGGCTCGTAACGGGACGGGCATAAGGAGAAATCCGCTGCGCTGTAGAGTATCGGCAGCTCCTCATAAGTAACGTTCTGAAAGACCTTAACTCTCGAGGCGCGCCACAAGGCTTCCGGAACCTCGCCCCGAAGCGCGATGACCCATTGCACTTGTGGGAACGCATCGATCAACACCTGTACCGTTGGGAGGCCCTTCTGCGGATGGGTGCTCCCCACAAAGAGCCCTAGGGGCTTGGACTCCGGGAGGCCCAAACCACGGCGGCATTGCTTCCTGTCAAGTGGACGGAAATGATGGACATCAAGAGGATTCCAAGTCGTTACACAATTGTACCCGAAGATGCGCTCTACCTCCTCGCGCGTCTGGTCCGAATTGCAAAGACACAATTTCCTCCATCCACTCCACCGCTCCAAAACCATCGCATCCCACCACTTGAGCTTCAGATAGCCCCTGCGGGTAATGAGGGGACGGATCGCCTCCGCCTGTCCCCAATAGGTACCGTGGTAGACGTGGACTTGCTTCACGTGGTCCCCGAGCGGGAACCACCCGACGGTAGAGTTGGACAGAACCAACCGGACGCCCGGGTGAAGGGCATTGCTCGCGGCCCTGCCGATGTAGTAGCCCTGAAGGAAGCCGGCAAGGAGCCACGCAGCTTTGCGCGAAGGTTCGGGTCTTCGCCACCGAGGTGGAGCACAGTTCTCCCGGTGGAACACCCGTACGCTATAGCCCCGCCCTTCGAGGCCAGCCGCAATGTAGCTTACAGAGCGCTCCATCCCGCCGCCCGGCCTTTCGGGCGGCTCCGGCGTGAGTATGAAGACTTCAGGCTTCATTCTGCCTTCTCCGTGCCCCTAAAGTCCGTCCAAGCTGTTCCCGTTAAGGCAAAAACTTGACCGTCGTATGCACCTTCGGGCGCCCTACTCCTGAGGTGCAAGGTTTTGGAGAAACCGGTCAATCCGCTCCAGGACCGCTTGCGGACTGTGCTCACGCGCGATTCCCACGCGCTCCTGGCGTAGCCGCTCCGGCTCCCCGGTGCCCAGGATGCGAGCTAGCCATCCGTGGAACTCCTGGGCGTTCTCCGCCACATACAGCCAAGGCCTAAACCTCATTACCGACGGAAGCGGGGTGGTGATAACGGGTTTGCCGAGAGCGAAGTATTCGAAAATTTTATTCGGGTTCGCTCCGAGGTTGAATGCATTCAAAGGGGACGGCAGGATTTTTCAGAGCTACCTCCCGAAGCAGAGGAAAGTCGACCCTCTCTTCAGTGATATTCCCGACGAATCCCACGCGCGGCCGGGGGATGGAGACAAGGTCCGAGGGCTCCTCGCAATGGGAGCCTCCCCTCATCCATAAATCGGCATCTACACCGGTCGAATAGAGCAAGGTCTTTGTGGGATACTTCGGGAACAACTCTTCAAACGTGATTTCCGAAAGCACCAAAATAGCAGCAACCTGACGAAGAAATTCCGCATCGATGGAACCCAAGAGTACGTCACCCACGCTATATATCCACGTCCCGTGGGAGAGGAATGGTAACACGTCCGCGCAAGGTATCTGCGCGGCCCAAAAGATGGGGTCTAGCATCTTGAGCTGGCGCATGCGCCATCGGACCTGAACTGCATAGAGAAAGGCATTCAGTCGACCTAAGTGCACGTACTCGTGCCTCTTCCCCGTGAACCACGGAGTGAAAGCAAACAAGTTGGGATGCACTTCCCGGAGATTGAGCGCCCCCACGGGGTTCCGCGTTAGACCCCCAACCCACAGCACTCGATTCTCTCGAGAAAGGTGATAGGCCAACAGAGACGGGAAAAACACAAGCCCGGGCCACGCTGGGTCATGCCAGCGATTATTTTTGGCAAGAAACACTATGGACCGCCCATCCAAAACTTTAAGGTTCATCTCATATGGCCTTACCCTTAAAAGTTCGACTGCAACGACGCCGTAGCGAGGACCATCGTTGAACACCAAAACGCGCCAGAGCACCGGACACAGTAAGGATAACCCGGCCCTTCTCGAAAGATGCGATACGCGCCATTGCACACAGGTGCCGCCATGCGTCAGAGATGCAGCCCATACGCAGGAGATGCCAACTCTCCTCGAATTCGAAGGCTGCAAAATGATGGATGACGAGATGCCACAGCTCCTGTCGCTGTTGAGTTGTAAGAACTTCCCGGGCAATGGGCGAATTCAGAAGCCGCTGCACGCCAAGGACATGGTCTAAGCCGGCGCTCGCAGTCATCGCCACTGAAGCACTTATGCTCTTCCGATGTTTCCGGTAATAGGAGAGCGGTCTGGGCGTGTATGCCGATGCCCAACCCACAAGTTCGATGCTCAACCACGCGACCAAGTCTACAGCATACGGCGGGCTTCCTGAGTCGTAGCCGCCTATCCGTTGGTAGCATTCTTTGCGGGCCAGGGCGAATGAGGGGGTGGAAACAAAGTTCCAGAGAATATGATGGTGGAACGCCTCCAGACCGGGCCACACGTGCTCTTCGGCGAACGGACGGCACAGACCCACAACCTGATCGTTCTCATCGATGTAATAGCCGGCCGAATGAACGTATCCCGCCTCGGGATGCCGATAAAGAACCTCAGTCCACTCCAACAGGGCATCAGGACACCAGGCGTCATCGGCATGGAGAATGGCGATGAAAGCTCCGCGAGCAACTCCAAGGGCCCGATTCACAGCCGCCGCCTGGCCCAGTTGCCGTTCATTGCGGAAGCAACGAACGCGCCGGTCTCGAAACCGCCGAAGGACCTCTGGGGTCTCGTCCTCGGAACCGTCGTCTACCACGATGACTTCAAAGTCCTGGAGAGTCTGCACGAGCACGCTTTCAAGGGCATGACTGAGCCACCGGCCATGGTTACGGCACGGAACACAGACACTCACGAGGGGTGCTGCGGCCACTCGAAGCCTCCCTGTCGGGCGCTTAACCGCCGGCTGGAGTCTTAAGCCAATTGGTTGATTGTTTTTGGTAAGTGGTAAAGCTTGCCTACCCCATTAGTGAGGCTCGCATTGCCAAAGTAGGCATCTTGAGGTAAAACGTTGTCCATGAGACCCGAAGGGAGTGCCAAGGAGTTGAAATGCGGCGAAAGATCGCCGCACGTATGCTTTCGCAAGGGAAGAGTGTTCGGGAGGTGGCGGAGGCAGTTGGCGTCACATCCACATCGGTCTACCGGTGGAAAAAGGCCCTGGAGGAGGGAGGGCCTGGGGCGCTGACCGCCAAACCCCATCCTGGGCGTCGCCCACGGCTCTCGCCGGAACAGAAGAAGGAACTGGAGGCAATACTGCTTCAGGGGGCCAGGGCGGCAGGGTTCCTCACGGAGCTGTGTACGTTGCGCCGGGTAGCCCAAATTATCGAAGCCCATTTTGGAGTGAAGTATCATCCCGGCCATGTCTGGCGCATCTTACGAGAGATGGGCTGGAGCGTCCAGAAGCCAGAGCGTCGGGCTCGGGAAAGGGATGAAGAGGCCATCCAGCGCTGGCGTAAGGAGCGCTGGCCCAAGATCAAAAAAGGCCCGTCAGAATGGGTGGAGCGTCGTCTTTCTCGACGAAAGCGGCTTTATGCTCCAGCCCGTGGTACGCCGCACCTGGGCACCACGCGCGAAGACGCCGATTCAGTATAGTTGGGACCGTCACGATCGGCTCTCGGTGATCTCGGCGATCACGATAGCCCCGTTGCGATGCCGGATGGGGCTGTATTTCCAGATCCATGATGGCAACGTGCGCTGGAAGGAAGTCATCGCTTTCCTGACAATGCTTCATCGCCATCTGCGGCGCAAGTTCATCGTCGTGGTGGACCGGTTCAACGCGCACCGCAAGGCGGTAAGGATTTTGCATTGGTTCGAGGTGGAGTGGCTGCCAGCTTATGCACCGGATCTCAATCTGGTCGAGATGGTCTGGAATCACACCAAATACGCTGACCTGGCCAACTTCATTCCCGATGATGTGCAACATCTCCATCGAGCCGTCACTGCTTCGCTAACAGATATAGGGCGGGATCCTACCCTACTTCGGTCGTTTTTCCGTCGGCCGCTTTTGGCATTATGACTTTTTCAAGGCGAGATTCACTAAAACTCGCCGAATCAACTACAAAGCCACGGCTGTCCTCGACGGCACACCACAACCATCGAGTGAATCTCTTCCACGATTTCCCACACACTATTGTCCGACGATTCCCTAAACAAGCGGTTGACGACCTTGGCAGGTCCATCCTCGGGTGCAACCCAACCGCCGTGGAAAGTTCGCGCATCGTGGAAATCACTACCCCGTCGGCGATGACGAAAGGAGACCAGTCCTCCCAGTCTTGCAACACGCCAGCCTCGGAATGGTCCCCATCGATGAACAATAAGTCGATAGGCGCCTTCCAGCTCTTAACCGCTTCGAAGCTGAACCTCTCAACCCAAACCACTTTGCCCCTCCTCACCCGGCCGACCGTCCGTCAAGCCAGCCTCTTCGTCGCGTTAATCGCACGGAAACGGCTGAGGTGAAACGGGTCGATGAGGTAAAGAGTCCCCTCCGCGTGCATCCCCTGCCGGAGGGCCAGCGCGGAGGCACCCTCTGCCACCCCGATTTCCACGACGCTCCTCCGCCCGCACGCCCACCTTATCAGTGCCTCGTGCTCGCCTTGGGTATGCTGAGCAAAGACGGGCCGAAGACCTAGTAATCCCCACACGGGGTGCCGGAGCCATCGGTAAACGGTAGGCACCTTCACTCACTCCGGCGTCGGTTGAAAAGGGCGAAACAGAATACCTGCGTACGCCATCAGGAATACCCCTTGATATGATGGATGAGCCGCCTCGCGAACTTTACCGCCGGAAACCCCATACCCATTAACCAGTGCTTCCAACCTGGTAGAACTCCGGCGGTAAGAAGGAGGACGGCTAGGGCCAGACGCGGCCTCCTATCCAGACGGGGCCCGCCCATCAGCTCGTATCGCAGTGCATCTTCAGCTAGCTTCGCCGAAAGCAACCGACGTTGCTTCCTTGAGAGATGCTTGGAAAAGGATGGACTATTCATCAGCCACCGATAGAGGCGGATCTGACCCTCCAAGGCATGTGGGTTGTTCCCCCAATAGTTGCGTCCATGATGGCGGTAAACACCTAGGACCTCAGGGAGATGAATGAGGGTGGATGTCGAAGCGACGTACCACAGGAGCCCGTCTACGGAGAGACCAATATCGGTTGGGAAGGGCATGTACGGCTCAATCGCTTGTCTCCGAACAGAGATCCCGCCGGCAAAGGGGGTTACGGCCCACCGGCCATAAAAGTACCCCCTCACCCTGCGGTACTTTCTAGGCAAGTAAACGAATCCCAATAGAGAATCCTCTAAGCTCAGCAAAGCAGGAGGGCCCTGACTAGGTATGTCTGTCGGGGGAGCCTCGTCGCCGTGAATGATAACAGCATCATGGACCATTCCACCAGCCTTAGGAAAACTACGCAACGTATCCACCAATCGTTCCAGTTTTCGCTCGAACCAGTAGTCGTCCGCATCTAAGTGACAGATGATATCACCCGAGGATACCTGAACACCCCGATTAAATGCTACCGCCTTGCCCGCATGCTCCTGTCGGATGTACCGAACTCCTTGGAAGCGCCGCACGACCTCAGCAGTTTCGTCCGTTGAACCATCGTCTAGGACTATAATCTCGTCGGGAGGTCGGGTCTGAGAGAAGACGGTCTCCAGGCACTTAGGCAAGAACTGAGCATAGTTGTACGCACAGATGATTACGGATATACGCTCTACCATCAGATCAGTTGCCTGATGCCGCTCTTCACCAGCTCCCAGTATTTTGCTGCAGTAGGACTTAGCAGGAAGAGCCGGCGGTTTAGCTCCCACCGCAACCATTCCAGAGAGCACTTCTCCACAAGTGCAAGTCGGACACCCTTTTCAGTCAGGACGTGCGTGCAGGCGTCCGTGCCGTTGACAAGCTTAGCCGTCTCCGGCCCCGCCAAAAAGGCATTCCGCCGGGCCTCAACACCGCTGAAAATACCCTCCCTCCCTTGAGCATGGTGAGAGTAAGCGTGGTTTTGGTGAACCGCTAGAACGCACCCAGAAGCGTCTATAACGGGACTCCCGAATGATCTGGCCTTCCAGATCAGCCAATTGTCGTACGTAGTTCGGCCTATTGCGAAGGGGGGAATGTCACCGAACAGCCCTTTGGGGAACACGAAGTAGTCGATCCAGTTTGCAGGTCGGGGTGCCCCCGCTCTCAAAACCTCAGCTCGCAGGAGGTCCTCCCAGGTGCTATCTGCGAAGGCTATCGGATTGGTCAGGTCCAGATCCCAGCGACGCCCAACCACCAGAAACTGCCTACACCAGGACGTCACGGTCTGAATTGCAATCATAAAGTCGCTCATGAGAATTATATCGCTATTCACGTAACATAGGATGTCATTTGTCGCAAGCTCCTGGCCCTTCTGGAAAATGTCGCTAAGGAGTGGCGTCCCGAACTCGTTGCGGGCAATTTCCGGCACGTGGCGCAGCCCTAATTCAGCGCAGATTTCGGCAACACCCTTCTCTCCGCCCAAGAGGATAATTTCGGGACGGGGGCGCAAGAGGGTCCAGCTGGTGATAGCGTTGCGCTGGATGGTCGCGATGTGCGGATCGGTGAAGGGTTTGGGGCACGCGAAGATGGTTAGCATGTTACTTCCTCTCGCTCTTAAAAGTTCCTAAAGAGACGTAGTAGATGCCATCCACGCCATCGAGGCAGCTAACTGCCCGCTAGCAGTCGACGACAACACGGGGCGGGCTATGCCGAACCCAAACCTCAACCGGTAAGGAGAGGAACTCCTCCCACGGGGTGGCTACCACAACGGCGTCCGCTGAGGCGATGCATTCCTGAGCAGAATCCACGATTTGGACTAGCTTTCCGACGGTTTCTCGAGCGTTGCTGTTCCCGGCCGGATCGTAAGCCACTACGGGGACCCCGCGCTCCGCCAACTCCCGCGCGAGGTGGACGCCGACGGCCTCTTCTACGACGTCCGTTTCGGGCTTGTACGTGAGGCCCAGGATGCCCACAGTGCCGCCTCCGGGCAGGTGGCCTTGGACTTGGTCGGCCAACCAGAGGACCTGCTCCCGGTTGAACCGGTCGGTAGCCTCGGCGATGTCCGCCGGGGCACCCACCTCCCGGGCAAATGCGATGAGGGCCAGGTTGTCCCGCGGGAAGCAAGGACCGCCATAACTCACGGCGCCTCTCAGATACTTAGGACCTATCCGCGAGTCCAGTCCCAGGACCCACGTGACTACATCTACGTCTGCACCCGGCACTCGCTCACAGATGCGGGCCAGCATGTTGGCGAAGCTGATCTTGGTAGTCACGAAGGTGTTCACTGCGAGCTTCGCCAACTCCGCGTTCACGAAATTCATGCGAGCCACCGGAGGATCATTCTCGCAGATCCGCTTATAGATGTCCGCCAGTACGTCGCCCGCTTGGGGGTCGGACTCACCGATGAGCACGAAATCAGGGTACAGAAGGTCCCTGATGACGCTGCCCAGGGCGATGAACTCCGGGCTGTAGCAGAGGCCGAAGTCCTTCCCGGCCTGCCTGCCGCTTGCCCGCTCCAGATGCGGGAGGATGCTCTGGTCCATGGAAAGCGGCGATACGGTGCTGGTAACGACAACCAAGTGCCATTCGCCCTTCTGCCGCAGGGCGACGGCGATGTCATCGCAGGCTTCGAGCACATACCGGAGAGAGAACCGCCCGTCCGGCTCGCTGGGTGTCGGAACCACCACGAAGGTGGCCTCCGTGTCACGGACGGCTTCCACGGTTTCGGTCGTGGCGCGGATCCTATGCCCATGGGTCCGTAGCAATTCAGCCAGTTGCGGCTCGTAGACGGGCGGCACCCCACGGTTCAGCACTTCTACCTTGCGAGGATCCTTATCAACACCGACGACAGAGAAGCCTCTGGAGGCAAAGACAGCCGCCATGGGGCTGCCCAGTTTACCCAAGCCGATGATGGAAACTTTGTTCACCATCCACCAAACCTCCCCTGAGCGTTCGCAGCAGAAGCCCATTGTCTCATGGAGCCACCGCCGTGATGCAGATGTGCCAGCCGAAGTGCCGCTCCAGCCAGCGGAAAAGCGGCTGCGGCATCAATCGGAAGTACCAGACCTTCACATAGCGGTACTCGACGTAGTCCGGAATCCGATAAGGGAAGATGTGGTCCACCCACATCTCCGTCACCCGGAAGCCGTACCGCTCAATCAGGTCCCGAGCCTCCCGGCGAGTAAACGTGTACGTCACCGGGCAACCGGTCTGCGCTTCGGAATGTCGTGCCACCAGCTCCGCCAGACGCCAGAACCGACCTTTCCCGTAGGTAAGCAGAATCCAGAGCACCTTCCACGCATAGCGGTGGTAGATCATGATCTTGACCGTCGTCCCCCTGTCCGCGTACTTGCGCATCTCTTGGATTACCCGCTCCGGATGTGGCGTGTGGTGGAGGACCCCGAAGGAGTAGATGAGGTCGTACGGCTCGACGGGCACGAAAGACGAGAGCTCCTCCGCATTGCCCAGGTAGAAGCGAATGCGGTCTTGCAGACCGTACACCTCCGCCCGTTTCCTGGCAATCTCCAGGGACTTCTCCGAGAGTTCCACTGCCGTCACCTGGGCACCGTGGCGGGCGAAGTTGATGGTGTCCGTCCCGATGCCGCAGCCGATCTCCAGCACCTTCCTCCCCTCCCAGCGGGGAAACTCGGCGAAGCGGGGGATGTGCGGCTCGACGAAGTACTTGCGCGCCTCCACCTCGTCGAAGTACTCCCGCGTGCCGAGAGGTTTCGGAGAATGCCGGATGTTGCACGGGCGGCGGTCCCAAAAATCCTGAACCTGCTCAATCGGCACGGTTCGAAACTCCTTCATCATTCACTGACTCCTGCACAGGCTTTCTCAGAACAAAGCACCCTAAAGCATACACGTTTCGCAATGGGTTCCACGAAGCCGCTGAAGCCTTAAAGCTCAAAGCCGTGTCCTTGTCTGCCTGCACCCAGCGGTTCTCTCCGTTCTTCACCCAGTAGGTCTCCTTCTCTACGATGTATCCCGCCAGCACGCGTGGAAGGCGGTCCCGTCCGTAGACCCGACACAAAGGCAGGAAGACCGCATCTTGGCCGACGGGGACCGTGAGAAGCATGGTGCCTCCCGGCTTCATGGCCCGCTTCAACCGTTCCATGGCTTCCAAGTCCCCATCAGGGCGGCTCTCAGTCACGCCATATCGGCCCACCAACCCAACGTGCTCCACCGTCGAACAGTTTATCACCAAGTCGTAATGGTTCTCTGGGAGTGGCAACTTTAGGATATCTCCCTGGATGAAGTGCAACCTGGGATGCACGTAAGGCCAGCAAACGCCCTCAAGGTCGATGGCCGTCACGTTGAAACCGCGCTTTGCCGCAATGAGAGCCAAGAAGCTCTCACCTGGCCCAAAGTCTAACGCCTCCCCAGGGCCCGAGGGCATGTGGGCGGCGACGAAGGACCATTCGATATCGCGGTCGCCCAGGAGGTTCATAAGGAGGGGAGCCCTTCCCGTGACCGACTGAACACGGCGCTTTAGCGCGCGCAACACGAAGTACACCCCATCCGGCAAGAGAAGCGGTAGACGTAAAGTGACCCTACGCATAGTCAGCCGCTACAGCACACATTCGCCTTCCACTCCAGCCAGCACGTGGCGCACTTCTTCCAGACGTTCCTCCGGAACTGCCACAAAGTTGTAGCCAGGCCAGTGAATGAGTTCGTCAGGGCTCATAAGGTGTCCTGTTGCCGAGATGTGGTTCCACTGAAACGCTAACCCGTCCTGCTTTTCTGCCATTTTTCGCTATGCCGCCTTCAATTCCTGCTGCGCCTGGAACTCGCGGATGACCTGCA
>Ga0101943_1001035_pt1 | contig 28802 bp, 32 predicted proteins | sample DewCreD2012metaG_5_FD_75244 | JGI IMG/M metagenome (GOLD analysis project Ga0101943, IMG submission 75244) | Hot spring sediment bacterial and archeal communities from British Columbia, Canada, to study Microbial Dark Matter (Phase II) - Dewar... ... | reverse complement strand
GTATTGCAATTTGACAGAATCACAAGGAGTATCGGTGTGTGTGTAGAATTGGATGTGGAGGCGTGCCGATGCGGGTGTACAATCGGGCGATGGGCGGCAGTAGCTGGGTCAGTGTGGAGGACTACCTGCCTGCAGGGAATGCGTTGGGGTATAGTATGAACTGGCAGTATCGGCATACAGGCGGTGAGTTGCTCATGATGGGCGCAACGGGCGAGCCGAGCGGGTAGAAGTCATTTCAAAATGCTCTGTGTTGGGGTAAACTATAACCCGTCCTATGTAAAGGAGGCAGACAACGATTGGCGAACTGACAGATGCCCAGCGGGAAGCGCTCCAACCTTTGTTGCCCCCGCCCAATCGCTGAGCACGACCCCGTGCCGACGAATGCTGAATGACATCTTCTCCAGAGGAATTTTCCGAACAGACTCATGGGGGCAAGATGGGCTATAATATAGCTATGCAACGACAAGGGTTCACCCTGATTGAGCTGCTTGTGGTGATCGCCATTATTGCGATCCTGGCAGCGATTCTGTTTCCCGTCTTCGCGCAGGCGCGTGAGCGAGCACGCCAGGTGGCGTGTCTTTCTAATGCACGCCAGCTGGCGATAGCGGTGCAAACCTATCTGCAGGACTACGACGAGGCATTCCCACCATCGACCAACTACGATGTGCCCGTTGAGGTGCCGGAGCGTATCTGGACGCGACTGATTCAGCCCTATGTAAAGGATACAAACATCTTTACCTGCCCAAGCGCATCGCGCACGGGCTTTCCGACCGATTGGTCGCAACGGGGCATCGGCTCCATCGGCTACACGACGGTAACGGCGTATGACCCGCTGCAGGTGGAGGGGTTCGCCACCCCTGCCCTGCTGCCCCAGATGGAGGAGCCAGTGCGCACCCCCCTGTTTGGCGACACGGCAAGCGGACCAACCGCCGAGAAATATCGAGGCTATGTATTTGACCCTTATAATGGCGAGCCGAACCCGCGCGACCCGCGTCTGGGCACGCCCCTTATCGCCGATCGGGACCTCGTACGCGAGCTGAACCATCTGCCGCCCGCACGGTTGAAACCCCTTTATGCTCGCCACTTCGCCACAGGCAGTAATCGAGGGCTGGCAACGCTCATCTTCGCTGACGGGCACGCCAAAGCCTACTCGCCAGCATCCATTCTGGCACAGGATCGAGGCGCTAATCTGCTCTGGCGATTCAGGTAGAATCGGCGCGATGGTCACTTTCGACTTTTCGGGCAAGGTCGCGCTCATCACGGGCGCAACGGGCGCGTTAGGGCGCGTGGTCGCTCGCCAGTTCCACGAAACGGGCGCAACGCTCGCGCTCATCAGCACCGATGAACAGAAATTGCACCAACTGTTTGCCGACCTCGCCCTAAATCCTGACCACCTGCTCATTGGTGGCGTGGACCTTACAGACCCGGCGCAAGCGGAGGCGGTTGTGCAACAGACCGCCCAGCGTTTCGGACGCATCGATATGCTAATCAATACCGTGGGCGGCTACAGAGGAGGCATGCCCGTCCATCAGATGTCCATCGCCGAGTGGGAACAGATGTTTACCCTCAACGCACAGGTGGCGTTCCTTATCTCACGCGCTGTGATTCCTATCATGCTGCAGGCGGGTGGTGGCAAGATGGTGCATGTGGCGGGTCGGGCGGGACTGAGCGGCGCCGCGGGCATCGCGGCTTATGCGGCGGCGAAAAGCGCGGTCATCCGCCTTACCGAGTCGCTGGCTGCCGAGCTGAAAGAGCACCATATCAATGTCAACTGCGTATTGCCAGGCACCATCGACACGGCAGCGAACCGCGCCTCGATGCCCGACGCCGACTTCCGTCGCTGGGTCGCACCTGAGGCTATCGGCGAGGTTATCATGTTCCTCTGCTCGCCTGCGGCGCGTGCTCTCCACGGCGCTGCCATCCCCGTCTACGGGCTGAGCTGAGAGCCTCTCGCTGCCGAAAATAGAACTGGGAATGGCACTGCCTGAATCCCAGCAAGAACCCTTTGGCGAGCGTCCCCCCCTGCGCCTGCTGCAGGAGGCGTTTGCGGGCGAGACCCCGCTGGAGCAGCCACACGACCTCTACATCCAGCACCTGCTGGACGCCCTGCCCCCTACACTCATCGAAACGCTTACTCCGGACCAGTATCACCAGCTGAAGCAAGCGCTCTATCGCTATCACCGCCACCACCTGATCGATGTGCGCGGCATCATCCCCCTCCCCTTCGGACGCTACTACTTCGTGTTTCTCTTTGGCACGGATCGGCGGCAGCGATCCCAAGCGGTGCCTTTCGAGCGACGCCAGCCGAACCGTCCGCCGATTTCGGAGAAAAAGTTGCGTGTCATCGGCTGGCTCATTATGATCATCCTACTCGCGCTGCTCGTGCTGGGCGCGCTGGGCTTTGCACAACTCACACGCCTGCTGGGCAAGTAGTTATTGCCCTTCACCCGATTGTGCTATAGGCGCGAATGAGGCTGCCTGCCCCCAGCACGGCGCCACGCAGTTGCGCATGCGACTCAATAACTATCTCATCATCCAGAATGCAGTCCTGCAGGTGGCAACCGTCGCCGATTTTCACATGCATGCCCAGAATGCAGCCGTGCAGCGTGCTGCCGCTGCCGATGGTGCTGCCTGCCCCGACCACTGTATACCCACTGAGTCGCACGCGCGACTCGATGCATGCCGAGGCACCGATATGGCAGCCCGCTTCGATCTCGGCATCGGGTTCCACCTCCGCCTCGTGCATCCGCCAGTAGCCTTCGGGTGTGCGCGTGCCCGGCGGTGTCAGCACCGTGCGCACCTCACCGCTGAGAAGGGCGCGTGTTGCACGCATATACTGCGCCGGACGCCCAATATCCAGCCAAAAACCACGCCCCTCAACCCCGTACACAGGGATGCCCTCCCGCAAAATCTGGGGGTAGAACTCCCGCTCGATGGAGCATGGACGCAGGGGGATCCGCGCGATAAGGTCCGGTTCCAGCACATAGATACCCGCATTAATAAAGTCGGTTCCCTCCATCGGCTCCCCACGATCCGCGGCGCGCTTTTGCTCCTCGCTCGGCTCAATAAACGCCTGCACGCGCCCATCGTCTGCTACCTGAATCACACCGTAGGGATGCGGACGTGCCACCCGATAGAGGGTGAGCGTTGCCTGTGCCCCGTGCTCCAGATGAGTGCGCACAATCGCTCCAATGTCAAAATCGGTCAGAATATCGCCGTTGAACACCACGCAGCGCATTGGGGGCAGCCCCTCCACGGCGTTGCGAATTGCGCCCGCAGTGCCCAGCGGTTCATGCTCCATCGCATAGCGCATCCGCACGCCAAAACGCGAGCCGTCGCCAAAGTGCGCCTCGATGCGGTCGGCTAAATAGTTCGTGGCGAACACGATCTCCTCCACACCTGCCGCCCGCAACTGCGCCACCTGATACTCCAGAAAGGGACGATTCGCTACCGGGATCAACGGCTTCGGTCGCCTGAGCGTCAGCGGGCGCAGGCGCGTGCCGAACCCGCCCGCAATAATCACACCACGCATCCAAGACCCTCCTTGCGTGCGAGGGATTGTACCCGACAAGGTGCTATTCTAGGTGCCTGCGCAGGAATGCCCGTATCTCCTTCAGTTTCTGCGACACGCGCCCCTGCGAAAGCCCCATCGCTCGCGCCACCTCCGCCTGCGTACGCCCCAGCACCTCCACCTGCCAGAAGAGATATTGATCGCGCGCGGGCAGCTGCATCAGCGCCTTGTGCACATCCACGCGACACTCCACCTGCTGTTCCCAGCCGATGGTCTGCTCATCCACCGGTTCCTGTTCCGCCTCTTCGCCCTCTTCCGTCGGCACAGGTTTCCCCAGCGAATGTCGCCGTTTCCACCAATCCAGCTCTTGCTCGGTATAGCTCTGCAGATGATTGCGCGCGGCGCAATACACATAACGGAAAAGACTCCCCTGACGAGGGTCATAGGTGCGCAGGATGTTGGGCAGTTCGCTCCAGAGTTCATCCAAGCACTCGGCACGCCACTCATCCGGTAGGCGGTCGGGTGGGCGTTTAAACGATTTCAGATGACGCTGAAGGGCTTTTTCAAGCGCCTGGACTGCTTCGGCTGGCGGATTGAAAACATCCCCTTCATCGCCTTTGCTTCGAAGGGGTCTGTACTGGCCCTCCTCCTGTTGGTCCCTTTCCTGCCTCTCTGCTTCAGGTTGCACCGTCGCTCACCCACATTTTGTAAGGAATTAAGCCATCCTTGGACAGGATAGCCCTGCTAAGATAGTGTGTAGAGCTATCCTGTCCTTGACTGAAGGTTTCGACTACGGGGTAACGGGTTCAGGATCACAGCATGGACCGCACTCGAAGCTCTCAATGGTGTACCACCCGAGCTTGCCGTTAGTACACTCAATCAGCCGAACCCGCTGGCACCAGTATTGCCCGTCTGGCTCCAGTGGATTGAGGTAGCAGCCATGATCCCACACACAACACATCTCCAGCCATGTACCGATTTCTTTACCAGAACATGGCTCATCTTTAACACATGGACCAGTGGCTGCAGAGAGTATAAGGAGCCATGAAAGAACCACCGGTAGTCCACACTTTAATCCGCGCACTGCTAACACCTCCTCAGTGTACTATTTTCCCAAGCGGTTATGCTTGGGAAACCTCATTTATGTTCGTCAATCTTCAAGGTATCCGGAGGGCGATACGGGAATATAACGCGGTGGTCTTCGTTCAACTCGCCCATCCAAATGTAAACTAATTACAATTTTATTATGGTTTAAATCGCGAACAATCTTGTAATTATGCTTTTCCTGCTTGAGGCGCCAGAGATGGTCGTGTATCGTGTTAGGGCGTCCTTCAATGAAGCCCGGAATATTTATTAGAACGCTTGGATCGCTATAGGCATAATGAACCTGAGGAGAGATTCTTAAGGTTTGATGACGAACACTTCTACATTTAAACAGGTCTACCGTTTTCACATAGCCGCAACGATACAATGCCCATAAGTCATCAGGGAATCCCCAACGAGCTACTAAAGCTTCACGCTCCCGTTGATTCGCTATGCCCTGATAGCTGTCGATCTCGGTATCCCAATCGGCTTGTTTATAATCTTCCATATAGAGCTTCAGCGCTATGCCTATCTGACGCAGGTTCGAGATGCACTGCCCTTGGCGTGATTGCTCCAGCGCATATGCACCTATCGCATAGACCAGGCTCGCCAGCACCACGACGATCGCTATCACAATCAGCAGTTCCATCAATGTCCAGCCCTTTTGATTTCTCATCTTTGCGCCTCCGCCAGAACTATCTGTGTCGCTTGGATAAGCGCCTGCTGCCCAGACTCGGCATGCGATTGAATATACCGCAAACGCCACTCATGGTCTACCAGGTACAATCGCCCCTGGAAGTAGGCATTCCAGCTCTTCGCTAGCTTGCGGGAAGGATCAGACACCCATACAAAATCGCGCCCGTATGCCATGTCCACTAACGGCAGGACATTTTTCTTTTCATCAGCACACACCACGACCACCTGTAGTTTGCCTTTCAAACCTTGCTGAAAGACGTGATAACTGGGCAGTGAACGCAGCACACAAGGCGAAACTCGCCCCAAAAACAGCACAGCCTTGTAGGCATGTCCGTTCAGGTTGCCCCATATAATCTGCCCTTGATGAGGAACATCCATTTGGGTTTCCAAGACAGGGTCGCCGCGAGCGAACCAGCGTAACAACAAAGCCGTGCGTCCACGCCAGTAAATTCTTTTGACGAATGCCAGCGCATCGAACCCCAATGTAGCTTGCCATGTAGGCGCCGCAACAGTAATCAACCCAGCCCACAAGGCAAGCAACACAAGTAGTCGCCGCTGCCTACACCAACTTGATAAGCATGTTGCCACCTGAGACCACACTCTCATTCACCTCCTGCAATTAGCCCCTTTGGGGACCTCCACTTAAGTATATTCCCCCGATGCTTGCAAAATATTAGCTCGACGCTTCTTACCATTCAAAACCGAGACGACCATTAGAGCGCCGTACGAGCTTAATTTTATCGAGGCGATTCCTTGTGCCTGAATGAGAACTGACCAAAGCGGACTGAACGCCATTTTTTATAAATATCTCATCAATTATGGAATATATCTCTTGCTCGGATAGATTCTTCGCGATACTAAGACGCAGTACATATAACACAAGTGCTTGCATCACCAAAGCACAGCGTGAGCGCGGTTTTCCCAACGAAGAAACAGCAACAGATAGTCGCACATACCCTTCTGGCATCCGACCAAATATGCCATACCGCTTACTCAACGAATTTACTTCTTCTGAAGAACAAGCGATTAATTCATTCTTGTCTGGAGATAATCTAAAATAGAAGAAAAAGTTGTAATCTTGGGGAACTAAAGTGGTATGGGGACGATACGCAACAGGCACGTGCGAGGATGCCATTAGTTCGGGGAATCGCTGCGCGATTGTGTCCAGAATATGTTGCAGCTGCTCGGGCGTAATGCGCTCACGCTCTTCTGCACACATATAGTCAAGCAGAGTGCGACCATCCTTTTTGCGAATGGCTTCCATTACGCGCATTGCGACGAGAGATGGTTCTGGCGGTTGAAGGTACCACCAGACACCAGTTCCAAGGACAGCTACTAAACAGGCAGCCAAGGCTATCCACTGCCACTTATGCTTCGACGACAAAGCCCATCTCAGACCTTGTACGATTCGCATCGCAACTAATCACCTATCAATTCTGCATAAAGGTTGTACCTATAGTGGACAAATGGCGGAATTATTTTTCTTGAAAAATGACCATCTAAATGCACAAATAGGTAAACCCAGCGATCAGAGGGGTGGTACTCCGTATAAGGATTGTGATGTTCATCGTAGACTATCTCGAAGTTTGTTCCAAGAACACGAAATAGAGCATCCTCCCGTTCTCTGTGACGCCGTTCTGCCTCAGCCATGTCTGGCGGAAATTGAATCACACTATCACGGTGCGCATCATAACCAAGCATGTATTGCGCACAGTTCTGCGACAGACATGCTTCTAAAAGTCTTCCTTGAGCATCCAAGCAAGGAAAAGTACAGACATGATTGGGATGCCGGCGTATCACTGCCAGCTCATACGGCGGTATTTTACGGGTAGGGCAGTGAAAGCCCTCAGGAAAGCGCTTGACATACTGTGCCTTGAACAAATCGCTTGAGTAAGAGGTTGCTGGCAGACCTGCCTCTATCGGATTCCTTGCAGCAGGGGGATCAATGTCGCGATAATCCTGTCGATAGGTTTCTAAGGCTAACCAGATTTGTCGTAATTTGCTTGCGCATGTAGTTTGAAGTGCGCGATCGCGCGCAGGCTGCAGAATAGCCCAGATAATTCCTGCTAACAAGACCACAATAACCAGCACAATCAGTAGCTCGACCAAAGTTAGCCCTCTAATGCGCAAAGCTTTTTTCACAATCGCAACTTCCTCCCATAGCCGTCTATTGTCTTTTTGAGCGTTCGCATCGCTTGGTTCCTCCATGCCCTGTTAGCCCCTTTTGGGACTTCCACCTAAGTATATTCCCCCGGCGCTTGCAAAATATTAGCCCGCTGCTTCTTACCATATACCTTTGTACTTCTTTGCCAGTTCCTTGATAACCTTTTAGAAAATCTCTAACGACACCAATGGTACATCTCATATCTTTCTGTTGCTTGTTCATAGCCTTCTTCCCCTGGATAGATAGGTGAGAAAACAGTCATGCTGCGTCCCTCTATCTGCTCCTGTCTCTGTACCTGACGGACGCGACAGCTATGAATCGTCTCCACCGAGCCATTCAACCGCAACACAATCTCAAATGGCCAAGAAGGGCTTGCTTGGTAATCGTACCCTGCCGAATCCCCCCTTCTCAACAGGGGTAAACCAAAATGGTGGATGCAGGAAAACAGAACCGTGTTCGAGTGTTCTCTCAGCATCTGCTGTGGCGAATCAGAAGCGATTTCTGTGGCAGACCAAGTATAGGAAGTGGCAGCCCGTTGGATAGGCACAAATAGCCTATCACGAGGACAGGTAAGGATTTTCTCAGTCATAGAGCCTTTTGGTAGGTAGTCTCGGAGAGAGAAAGGGCTTTCATAGATGCCCTGATAATCAATCATATATTGATAGGTGGCGATGGCAATCTGGCGTAGGTTTTGGATGCACTGGGTGCGCGCGGCACCCTCCTGAACGGAACGGGTTACCACCCAGATCACGCCTATTAGGAGGATGAGAATTGCCATCACCACCAGTAGCTCAATCAGCTTATAACCTGACAGAAAGCGGTTATGTCTCGTCATGGTCTACGGCCTACACGGCTGGCGCGTGGTGGTACCACATTCGGTGTAGGGACCCAATTTCTGGACTCGTCGTCCTCCACACCAGCATATATAAGTATATCTTTTACACTGAGCACAGTGGAAACGCAGGTCGTTGTCGAGATCTACGCAACACAGGTCATACGTGAAATCAGATGTTGGGAAACACCCGGCGATGTCCGTGCGGCAATTGTTGCCGTCGCAACCCGTAGAAACAGAAACACCTTGTACAGGCTCAACACATGGGGGCAGATACTGTATCTCCTGGGCAAAACTCGTCGATCGCTGCATCGCCAAATCACCAAACAGCAGGGCAAACAGCACCAGCCCTATATAAGCTGCTATCACTTTAGCAGCTTTAACGACCCAGCACATCCTCGCTTCTCGCATCGTTATCGCCTCCTTGTGTTTTTCAGGGCTTCCACTTAAGTATATTCCCCCGGCGCTTGCAAAATATTAGCCTGCTGCCCTTTGCTTGGGAATCTTTCCGTTTCCAGGCGACCGAAAGCCACCTCTTCCGCTGCGTGGAGGCGAGCCAGCGATTCGTCTGCCGCTACAAGTTGTAGATATGCTTTTTGGTGGAGAACATCGGGCGACGCAGCTGGTCATAAAGAACGCGCCGTGCATGCCCATCTGCCCAGAGTGAGTTTGCGCCCTTGCGGTGAAGAAAGTTGAAGTGGTCAATCAGATAACTGGTGCGTGGAGGTCCTTGCTCCCACTCTCTGCCCCGTTGCGGCCAGTCGACCGGCTGCAAGAAGTTGCACATGGGCACACGCGCCAGATGCTCCCACATAATCAGCGTGCGGGCAGGCTCCTCCACTTCCGCATCGGGCGCAGCAATCGCGTAGCATGCCCCGCCGATAACGAGCAACTGCTTCGTGGCGGGACTGTACTCGTTGCCCCGCGCCGCAGGATTACGCGCATAGTAGCCCGAGGTGAAGTAGGGGCTGAACCAGTTGAACGCATAGGACATCTGCCAGCGCGAGGGCATGCTGGGGCAGCGTTTGACCCCCTCATCCTTGATATAGGGATCAATCAACCCTGGACGCGGGGCGCGTCGTGCCGGTTCATACACCCGTCCGTAGAAGCAGCCATCCAGCGGATAGTTCGCGTTGTCGTAGCCGATCCAAATTTTCTGCGGGTGTGGCCATCCCGACAGCAGTTCTTGCGTGGAAGCGGGAAACCATGTCTCCTCGTTATCGGTGATGTACATCCGCATTGCCATCCCGATCTGGCGCATGCTGCTCAAGCAGACCGTCTGTCGCCCCGATTCGCGCGACTCCGCGAACACCGGGAACAGCATCGCCACCAGAATGGCAATGATGGCGATTACCACCAACAGTTCGATCAGAGTGAAGCCACGTCTCATGATATTGCCCCTCCGCCATCGCTGTCGAACCTGTGCTTCCACATCAGGTCCGGCTCACTCTATTATAGCCCACAAAGGGGTGCTTTGTGATGTCCCCTCATCCCGCCCCTCCCCCAGCGGGGAGAGGGAGTAAGGGCTTCTTGCCCCATCCGCCCCGATGAATGGGATGGGTATAGTTTTAGCGCATGCGTGAGGAGCTGGTCTGGACCGATGAAGGTGCGCTGGAGCAGCCATCTGCGCTGCGAGCCACGCTGGAGTTCGTTGGCGCACTCTGGCTGCTGCTGATTGCCACCCTACGTGGATTGTTGCGCGGGCGATTTGAGTGGCAGGAGTGTCTGCACCAGATGGCGTTCGTGGGGGCGACCTCGGTGCCCATCGTGGCGCTGACCAGCAGCCTGGCAGGGGCGGTCATCACACTGTACAGCACCTCGCTGCTGCTGCGCGTCAGTGGTGGTAGCTTCGTGGGTGGCGCACTTAGCGTGGCGATGACGCGCGAAATCGCGCCCATCCTTACAGGCATCATGGTCACCGCCCGCTGCGGCTCCGCCATCGCGGCGCAACTGGGCACCATGAAAATCACCGAGCAGATCGACGCGCTGCGCGCACTGGGGGTCAGCCCCATCCAGTATCTGGTGGTGCCGCGCTTGCTGGCGAGCCTTGTGATGTTTCCCCTGCTGGGCGTGGTGGCGAACTTTACAGGCATTCTGGGCGGACTGATGATTGCCGCGGCGCTCGGAGTGCCCACACCTGTCTATTTCCGCTCGGTGCAACTGTTCACCGAGCCATTCGACCTGATTGGTGGTCTGATCAAAACGGTAGTGTTCGCAGCGATTGTCGTGCTGGTCTGCTGCCAGCAGGGGTTGAGCGCACGCGGCGGTGCGGTGGGCGTCGGACACGCCACCACGCGCGCCGTCGTGCTGTCGATGGTGCTGATCTTCGTCGCCAATTACTTCCTTGCCGACGCCCTGTTCGCCAAACGATGAGCCACCAGACGCTGCAAAGTCCACCGCCCGCTATCGAGCTGCGCGGGCTGGTCTACAAGGTAAACGGGCGCACCGTCCTGCAGGGCATCGATCTACAGGTCGCGCCCGGCGAGATTGTCGCCATCATGGGCCCGTCGGGCTGTGGCAAGACCACCCTGCTCAAGTGTATCGCTGGGCTGCTGCGCCCAACCGCAGGCGAGGTGCGCATCGAAGGGGTGGAAATCGGACAACTGAGCGAACGGGAACGCATGCCCCTGCGCCTCAAGCTCGGCATCGTGTTTCAGCACGCCGCCCTGTTCGATTACCTCACCGTGTTCGAGAATGTGGCGTTCGGGCTGAAACGGCATCGGCGACTCCCACGCGCCGAGCTGGAACGCATCGTGCACGAGCGACTGACCTGGGTCGGACTGGAAGGCACCGAGCCACTCTATCCTGCGCAACTGTCCGGCGGCATGCGCAAGCGAGTCGGGCTGGCGCGCGCCCTCGCCTTAGACCCCCATATCGTGCTGTTCGACGAGCCGACCAGCGGGCTGGACCCCCTCAACGCCTTTCAGATCGACCGCCTCATCCGCCGCCTGAACAGTGAACTTGGACTGACCGCCGTGGTGGTGTCGCACGATGTGGTGAGCGTATTCCGCACCGCCGACCGCGTGCTGATGATGGACGCAGGGCAGATGCTTATGGAAGGCTCGCCCGACGACCTGCGCCACTGCGACCATCCCCAGGTGCAGGCATTCCTGAAGACGGCACTCTCCGAAAATCTTTTGTAGCCGAGCGCGTCCTGGGGCGTCGGCGTGAGTATCCACCTCCACGATTCGCCATAATTAAGGCGCGATGAGAGCAGACCTTGCGCGTGTGGGGGCACTCCTGCTGATCGGCATCTCCCTGCTGATTGGGGGGTTGCGCTTCCTGCAGGCGCGCTTTTCAGAACGTGGGCATTATCGGCTCTATGTCCAGTTCAGCGACGCGCGGAATGTGGCCATCGGTGCGTCTGTGTTGATGGCCGGTGTGCCTATCGGCTTTGTGCGGGATGTCGCGTTGGTGGGAACACCCCCTGTTGCCGAACTTGCGCTCACCATTCGTGAGCAGGTCAAGATTCCGCGCGGCTCCCGCTTCCGACTGGTAGGTGGCATGCTTTTGCCCACCGAGACGCGCGTGGAAATCGTCCCACCCCCACAGGTGGCTGGCTATTTCCAGCCAAATGAGCGCATTCAAGGCGAAAACCCCATCGACTTCAACGCCGCGCTCAATCGCCTCACGCCCGAAGCGGAAAAGACCCTGCAGGAACTCCAGCGTACCCTCGCCGCTGCACGCGCCTTGCTGGAAGACAGCCAACTGCGCCAGAGCCTGCTCCACACGCTGGATGTCGTCGAAAGGGCAACCGAGCAGACTACGCGCCTACTCGCCCAGTCCGAGCAGCTGGTGCGCGAGAACCGCGCCACCGTACGCCAGCTGCTCACGCAAGCCGCTCAGGCGACCCGTGAGCTGAAACTGGCGCTGCAAAGTGCGAACCGCCTGTTGCAGGACCCACAACTGCGCGAAGACCTGCAAGCCACCCTTGCCAGTGCGCGCGCCGCCGCCGAACGCGCCGAGTCGGCACTGCAACAGGTCAATGCCATCGTGGGCGACCCGCAACTGCAGGAAGATATCCGCCAGACTGCCCATCATGTGCGCACCTTCAGTGAACGTGCCAATACCCTCGCAGAGAAAACCGAAACTGTGCTGGACAATGCCAACGATCTGACACGAAATCTCAACGAGACCATCACCGAATCGAAGGCGGTCATCCAGCAGGCGAAAAGCACCTTCCAGCGCGTGGAAAATGCCCTGCAAAACGCGATCAGCCTGCGCACGCTCGGCTTCGAAGACGCCACCTATCGCCTCGATCTCGGCTTTAACAGCGAGACCGATCGCTACCGTACCGACGCCTTCATCACCCTATTCACCCCCGACCGCCGCACCGTAACGCTGGGACTGTATGACCTGACCGAGAGCAATAAGCTCATTGCCCAGTACGGCACACCGCTCTCGCCCCGGCTTCACCTGCGCTACGGGTTGTATGCCGCCAAACCCGGCGTTGGGGTAGACTATAAGTTTAGCGAGCAGGGACTGCTAACGCTGGATCTGTTCGACCCGAACGACTGGCAAGGGAACCTGCGCCTGCACTGGCGCGTGTCGGAAAATATCCTGTTATGGGGCGGTGTCGAAAGCCCCTTCCGACGCTATCAACCAGCGTTCGGCATCCGTATCGAACGATAAATAAGGAGGTCAAAAACGATGCGAGTGATCCTGACACGAGATGTGCCGAATCTTGGCAAGGAAGGCGAACTGAAAAATGTGGCAGGAGGCTACGCCCGCAACTACCTGATCCCACGCGGGCTGGCGATACCCGCTACCGAGGGCAACCTGCGTACATGGCAGGAACATCAGAAGCTGATGCAAGCGCGTGCTGAACGACTGCGCCAGCAAGCAAAAGAGGCTGCCGAACGGCTGAACGGACAGACCGTCACCCTGCGCGGCAAAACCGCGCCCAACTCCACCCGCCTGTTCGGCGCCATCACGGCTGCCGATGTGGCGCAAGCCATTCAGGAGCAGTTCGGCATCAAAGTGGACAAACGCCGCATCGAGCTCCTGGACCCCATCCGCACCACCGGCACCCACACCATCGACATCCGTTGGGAGCCAGGGGTGGAAGCAACCATCACCGTCGAAGTGTTGAGCGAGGAGTAGCCCCATGTGTGGCATCACAGGCTATATCGGGTCGCGACCACCTCTGGAGGTCGCCTTAGATACGCTGAAACGCCTCGAATATCGGGGCTACGACTCGGCAGGCGTCGCCTTCTGGGGGAGCAACAGCCTGCAGGTGATGAAACGCGCGGGCAAAATCCAGCAGCTGAGCGAATTGCTCAACGGCGTCGAAGCGCACGGGCTGGCGGTCTCGCACACGCGCTGGGCAACGCACGGCATCCCGAACGACCCGAATGCTCACCCGCATACCGACGAACAGGGGCGTGTCGCCGTCGTGCATAACGGCATTATCGAAAACTATCTTGAACTCAAGCAGGAGTTGCTCACACGCGGGCATCACTTCCGCTCCGAGACCGACACCGAAGTGCTGGCACACCTGATCGAGGAGCAGCTTCCCCTCTGCCAGACCCCGGAAGAGGCGGTGCAACGCGCTCTGCAACCCGTGCGCGGCTCCTACGCCATCGCGGTCCTGTTTGCTGACTATCCCGACCGTGTGGTGGTTGCGCGAAACGATTCGCCGCTTGTCATTGGGCTGGGCGAGGGTGAAAACTTTATCGCCTCCGATATCCCTGCTCTGCTGCCCTACACCCGGCGCGTCATCCTGCTGGAGAATGGCGATCTGGGGGTGGTCACGCGCGACTCAGTGCGCCTCTTTCGGCTGGATGGCTCCCCAGTTGAACGTCCTCCCATCCAGATCGATTGGTCTGCTGAAGCCGCCGAGAAGGGCGGACACGAACATTTCATGATTAAAGAAATTCTGGAACAGCCCGAAGCGGTGCGCGACACCCTGCGCGGGCGACTCAAACCGAACGGCGGTATCCAGTTCCCAGAACTCAAGTTGGAAGTCGAAGACTGGCAAAAATTCCGCCGCCTGCTGATCGTCGCCTGCGGCACCGCCTATCACGCCGGGTTGATCGGCAAGCATGTGCTGGAGCGCTGGTTGCGCCGCCCCGTCGAAGTCTATTACTCCTCCGAGTTCCGCTACGGCGACCCCATCCTACAGCCCAACACACTGGCGATCTTTATCAGTCAGTCGGGTGAAACTGCGGACACACTTGCTGCGCTGCGTCTCTGTCGCGAAGCGGGCTACACCACACTCGGCATCGTGAATGTGGTCGGCAGTAGTATTGCCCGTGAATGCGACCATGTGCTCTACACTCAGGCGGGTCCCGAAATCTCCGTCGCCTCCACCAAAGCCTACAGCACGCAGGTCGCCCTGCTCTACCTGCTGGGGCTTTATCTTTCAGCCATCAACGGTACCCTGCCGATGCAAACCTACACGGAGGGGGTCAAAGGGCTGATGCAGATGCCCTCGCTGATTGCCCGTAGCCTCGAAACCGAGCCACAAATCCGCCAGATTGCGGAACAGCTCTACCGGATGCCACTGGCGTTCTATCTGGGGCGCGGCATCGACGCCTCCGTCGCGATGGAAGGCGCACTCAAAATCAAGGAGATTGCCTATGTGCCTACGCAGGAGTGCCCTGCTGGCGAGATGAAACACGGACCGCTTGCGCTGGTCGAGCCAGGCGTGGTCGCCGTGTTCATCGCCACACAGGAACGCACCCGCGAAAAGATCCTGGGCAACATGAAAGAGATTAAGGCGCGACAGGGCACGGTGCTGCTCGTTACCTGCGAGGGCGAAACGCTGCTGCCCCAGGAGGCGGACTATACCCTCTTCGTTCCGCGTGCGCAACTGGAGGAACTCTCCCCGCTGGTCACCATCCCCGTGCTACAACTTTTCGCCTATCATGTCGCCCGCCTGCGTGGCTGCGAAATCGATCAACCGAGAAACTTAGCCAAGAGCGTGACGGTGGAATAGAAACAAGTTCACACGGCTCTCCGCCCACGGACAGGGTATCCTCTTGTCTGGAGGCGATGAGAATGGAGCTAAGCGCGGAAGCGCGAGAAGTGGCGGAGCGGTTTATGCAGCTGGAGCCTGCGGTACAGCAGGCGGTGCTCACCCTGATCCGCGCCTTGCCCACCCACGGGAAACCCCTCTCCGGCGCCGAACTGGTAGAACTAATCAAGAGCTTTCCCAAAGAAGTGGCGGAGGAGATCGAGCAGGCGCTGCGCGAAACGGTTGAGGTTGCGCCCCGATGAGAGTGCTGCTGGATACCAGCGTGATTGTGCCTGCTCTGCGCGGGCAGCAAACGCTCTGGGAACGATTGCAGAAGGTCGAAAGTGCCTATCTTTGCGTGCCTGTGTTAGCGGAACTTCTCACAGGTGCCCTCCGTTCATCCAACCCTCCTGATGCTATCGCCGCTGTCAAACAGTTTGCCAGCCAATTTCCACCTGTTCTACCTTGTGATGAGCAGACGGCCGCGCACTATGCCGAGATTGAGAGTTATCTGCGCCAGCAGGGCACGCCCATCCCTGTGAACGATCTCTGGATCGCCGCGGTGGCTTGCCAGCACCAGCTGCTATTAGCCACACGCGACACCCACTACGACCGCATCCCCCAACTTCAGGTCGAAGTGTGGTGAACCAGCGACCACGCCGACATACAGCGAGCATAGTAGCTGCCGCACTCAGGTTCGTTGAACGGGTTGCGCTTCGCCCCATCATGCCGTGCCCGCACCGCCTGCACCACGCGCAACGCCTCACGCTCCAGTCCATAGTCCAGCAGCAAGCGAGCGAACATGTATTCCAAACCCGTCCAGCATTCCGCCCAGTAGGGAAACGGTGTCTCGGGACGCTCCCCGCGTGGATAAGAGCAAATCAGCACGCCCGATTCGTCCCCCAGCGCGTAGGTGCGCATATTGTTGTAGTGCTGATGGAACCCACGCCGAAAGTTATAGCGCATCAGAGCGCGCAGCGCCTTCACGATGTGCTCCCGCTTCAACAAATCGCCCAGCCCTGCACGGTTCGCCTTGTATTGCCCAGTAAGCTGATCAATCAAGCAGCCCTCCCCCACCTGATACCGCTGATACGCAGAGTCGCCGGGAACAAGCGCAGTGGTCATCGGGTGAGGGTTCTCACGCAAAGGCTGTATATCTTGTACATAATACTCGCCATTGAACAGGTTCTCGTCGATCCAGCGGCTGCCACGCTCAAAAAGCTGGCGACACTCCTGGGCAAAAGCATCATCGCCCACTCGCTTCGCTATCTCCTCCATCGCACGCAGCGCAGCAAGGTACCACACCCCGCACATCGGGTTCGGTCCGAAAAACTCGATGTCATAGGTGTTGTGCTGTGCGCCTTCCATCACCCCATCCCGGTCCGCATCCCAGCTGCCCGAAAGCCATGCAAAGGACAGCATCTGCTTCAGTTTGGGGTAAATCTGCCTTAGCCATTTCAGGTTGCCGTCGCGCCGATACTGCTGATAAGCACGCACAATCAACCCCATCTGTCCATCCGCAGCAGCACGCCCCCAACGGCTTGTGCCCAGCGGCAGATCGAGCCGAAACCGCTGCGTCCCATCAGGTGCGATGCCATATTCCAGGTGGCTTTCCAGCATCGAGCGGTGCAATTCAGGAAACAATGTTAGCGTGACTTCCTCATAGTTCCAGACATGGGTGCAGGAGCCGTGGCAGCAGCCTGTGGTCGCGTTGCAGCCCTCAAAACCGCAAAAAGTGCCATCCTCCAGCCGAAAAACCGTTGGGCTGCGCAACACGGCAAGGCAGTTCAGCGCGGCTTCAAGAAATGGCTGTGGGAGCTTGCGGTTGACGACCGACTGCACAAACTCCAGCGTGCGCTTTTCCAGCTCGTCCAGGCGCGGAATGACCTGCTGCGCCACATCCAGAGCGTCCCGGAAGCGGAGGGCATAATAATTGCGCACAATCGAATCCTCGCCCTCCCCGCCCTGCCACCAGCCCGATTCGCGCAAATCGCGATAGGGAAAGTGCCAGCAGAGCAGGAAGCGCACGGTATACTCGCCTCGCGCTGGCAACTGAAAGCGTACCGAAAGGGAGCTATCCCAGCCGTTCTCGTTGCTGGGCGGGCAGGGCATAGCCGGCTGCTCATCAGGGATTGCCCCTTCAGCAAGCAGTGTATCAATTAACCCCAGTACCTCGCCGTTCCACGGACGGTCGCGAAACGCCCAGCGACGCGCGACCGTAATCGCACCCCCTCCCGCCAGAAGCGTCAGCGTGCCCCATCGGGGTGAACGCTGCTCCGGCTCTTTGCAGAACAGCAGCCCGCGCCAGCCATCTACCTCGGCAAACTCACTGCGATTGCCGAGCAACTCGCGCCGCACCCCATCATCCCCCAGAAAGTTGGTCAGCAGAAAAGTGAGCGATGCCTCCAGCGGGTGTGCGCCCCGATTGGAAACCACTAGGGTGAGCAGTCCCATCGGCAGGCTCGAATCGTCCGTTGCCTCAGGAATCAGCGGGTTGAACGCCTCAATAGACACCTCCAGCGGCAGCACTGGGTCACGCAGCCGAGCGCGTCCAAAAGGGTACGCCGCTTCAAACCCGACAGCCCGCATGCGCGGAATGCCCGCCAGCGGCTGGGATGCCCCATGGTCCGCATCCAGCTGCAGGCGTAGCATCCCCTCCAGCACACGCAGATAGGCTTTCCTTTCAGGCGTGCGCACCCAAAGCAGCAGGTGCGCGTACGGTGGACGCCAACCCCGATGCGGGCGGCTCATCAACTGCCAGTCGACCAAAGCCCCATCACCCGCCAGCGCAAAACAGCCTGCGCCAATGCCACCGACAGGCATCACGATGGCGCGTACTCGATTGGGTGGATAGCGGGTAAGAAAAGGTATCATCTCCTTCATTCGCGACTCTCCGTACCAGATTGTTCGAGACGTTTTATTTCTGCCCTGATTTCCTCAATAACCTCAGGATTCGCAATTAATTTCTTCCCATTCTGCTTCACCGAAAATACGATAAACACCTTTCCGCCACGCTCGTCCTCAAAACGCTTATGGCATTCCTGCATCCACTGACGCCACTTATGCGGTTCGGGTGTCTGCTCATAGGTGGTAGGCTTAATCTGAATACCAATATACGCCCCACCAACAGGAATATAGAAATCGACATTATAAGCGCGATCCCATTCATCAGGTGCGGGGTGCAATTTGACCCCTAACTCGCGTTCCAGTTGCTCGTAAACCGTTTTTGCTCTGCAACAACACATCAGTGTGCCCCCCTCACATTACTTGTAAAGGTATGTGAATGCGTTCTCGCTTCAAATGTAGATCTAACTCAAAGAGTCCAATAATGCGTGAGCCAAGTAGTGTAAGCACGACATGGTCGTAGGCACCAGATAATTTCACTCGTTCAACAAGATCTAACTCTTCGCATTGATTACAGGTGAAGGACAAAAAATCTGTTAGGGTGCGCCATGAATAGCGTTTACCAAGGAGAGCAGTTGCCAACTCCCAATAGCTAAAATCTTGCTGTTCGGGCTTAGGTTCTGGTGCTGTTGACTTAGGCACCCACGCTCCCTCGGTAAGGTAGATAAAACGCAAGAAATAGTAAATGTTTGCCTTGCATGGGCGCATAACTCCGTTGGTTAGCACCTCTAACAAGATACGTTTTTGCTCTGCACTCAATGGATGAGTTTTAGAGAAGCCAACCAGGATGTCTGGAAGCATTGCCTCTGCAAACCTTTGTCCATATTCCGTAAGCACCAACTTGTTGCCCCTCTCAAGCAAGAGTTCAAAGTCTTCACACAAGCGCTTGCGGACTCCGTAGGTTGTGCGGCGCCGGAAAAGTCCCCTCCCTGAAGGTTCGAAAAAGAAAGAAAAAGAAATAGGAAGTTCGTTCACATGTTGATCAGCGAAAGGCTTGATGAGAGTATTCATCCAGCGGAGGTAACACACATCCATAGCAGTAGTAGGTCCGAGCGGAATACCTATATTTTTTGCCAATTGTGTCACAAGTCTCTGATACCGATCGTGAACTTCGGTCAACTTATAGGTGCATTCCTTAATAGACAATTTTTCACAAATAAAATGAATTTTGTCTCTTAGCCTTTCGGGTGTATCATCTTCAGCAAAAAGCAGTGCTAACTGTGTCTGCTTTCCTTGGAAAGTAATGCGTTTATAGCGTGTGAGTTGCTCCTCTACATGAAGGAATTTGGCGTGTGAGGAGATACCTGTCTCTAATTCTACCACCACAAGGTCACCATTCTTCGCTAACACAGCAAAATCTAAAATTCCATGTTCTGTTGCAATGTTCTCTCCATATCGGTGTAAAAGTGGTAGCCGCAAACATTCTTGGAGGTAATCCCATTCCCTAAGCAATGTCCATTGAATTAATCGCTCATTCATCACGGAATGCACCTCCTTCACTGTCCTGTTGTCTTCTTCTGCCAGATAATCGCGCCCATATAGTCAAAGCCGATTCGCTCACATTGCGCGATGATCTCGGCGTGCAGGGGAATAACCTTGTATTGCCCGTAAATCACAGCGCGTGCGAACTGATCGCCGATATTGATGCAGAGCCTTCTGCCGGGCATCAACACGCGCCAGCATTCGCGCCACACGCGAGCCAGATCGTAAAGATACTCATGCAGCGACTGACCATAGCCAATCTGCTGCGGCGCACCATAGTCCTTAATATGCCAGTAAGGTGGCGAGGTGACGACGAGTGCGACGCTTTCATCAGGCGTCTCGTGCATCGAGCGGCTGTCGGCAATATAAACGGTTGCCTGTACCATCAGCGTTCGTATTCCGTACTCACCCACGCTTTCCTGCAGAACCGTTCCCAAAAAGCTCCCTCATCGCCGGGCAAACGCCTCCGATTCCGTCAATCTTCCCGTCAGGCTACCTCCTAGGAACTTCTGGCGTACAGGGAGCGTATCGAAAGATGTCGGGCGCGTCGCGGAGAGGTCGCGGGGTGAAACTCCCCGCCCCCCGCTTATGCGGGGGTAGCTCAGAGAGAGCGCTCCGGACGCGCCCGACGCTTCTAAAACCTCCTCCTTTTCCCCTTGACAAAGCCGTATGACCCATGGTATAATGCTGACCAACGGTCATAGATGACCATCGGTAATCAGGGAATCAAAAAGATGAAGCTTTAGATTGAAGAATGTGCGCGGAATCGACAGCTGAGGTTAATAAAATGGATATGTGTCTTACTGTGCAGAGACGGATGGCGTACGAGGAGTAAACAATGAGATGGAATGCAGGTCAGATCGCTCAGACAAGTCGGCGTGCGCGGCGCAAGGAGGAGACGCGCCAGCGTATTATCGCCGCCGCGCTGGAACTGATGCAGGAGAAGCCCTTTGATCAGGTCACGGTCGAAGAGATCGCTGAGCGGGCCGATGTTGCGAAGGGTACCTTCTTTCTCTACTTCCCCAGCAAAGAGCAGCTGCTCCACGCCTACATGGAGGAAATGATCGAGGATGTATACGAGTTTTTGGAGCAGTTGCATCCCGAAACGGCGGAAAGCCAGTGGGAAGTGCTGCGTCAGGTCATGCTTTATATTGCCAGCCGGGATGGGCTATCGCTCGCGCTCACACGCTCCATCATGGTCGCTTGCTGCCAGAGCGGGGAGTTGCGCCGTCGCATGATGGAACTGGTTCAGGAAGCGACTCAGCATGCCTTACAGGGATTCATCGTGGGGCAAGAGAAGGGCGAGTACCGAACCGATGTACCCGCTGAAACGCTGGCCTATTATGCCGTGCGCCTCTATCGCCTCTGTCTGATGGAATGGATGCTGGAGAAGGAGAATGCACCGTTGACCGAGCTGGTGGAGCGCACGCTGGAGTTTTTCAAGCCCGCCTTTGTGTCCAGGAGGTGAATCGATGATTCGGACGGCACTGCTTACCACTCGCTACCTGTTGCTCGTGCTGCTGATGTGTCTGAGCGTGAACCTGTTCGCTCAGGTAGATTCCCCCCAACTGCTCACACTGGATGAGGCGATTCGGTTGGCCCTGCAGGGGAACCGCTCCTTCCAGATAGCACAGCGGACCTTGGAAAAGGCGCGGAAGCGTGTTGCCGAGGCACGCGGCGCCGGCAATCTCCAGTTGCAGAGCAACACCACTTACACTCACTACGATCGAGTGGCCACGGCGCGTTTCGGACCGCAAGAAGTGCGGTTAGGCTCCTTAGAGAGTCGGATCGTGGTGCTGACGCTTACGCAACCGATCGACATCAGCGGTGTTATCCGAAGCGCCACTCAATCAGCCACGCTTGGCTATGAACTCAGTGCACTGGAGTACGAGCGCGCTCGCAACGAGCTGATACTGCAGGTGACCAGTGCCTATCTGAATGTAGCTCGAGCCGATGCGTTTGTGCGCGTGGCAGAGGAGGCGCTCAAGAATGCCCAGGAGCGACTGCGCATCACGCGCACCCAGCTGGACACAGGGGTTGCTTCCCGATTCGACCTTCTGCGAGCAGAGACGCAGGTTGCTCAGAGTGAACAGGCGCTGCTAAATGCACGGAATCAGGCAGAAATTGCCCGTGCCGCGCTTAATAACTTATTGGGGCGTGACCTCAATACACCAGTTCAGATTGCTATGCCAGAGGCGTTGCCCCTTATGCAGTCCGTTGAACTCGGCATCCTCATCCAGCAAGCGCAGCAACAGCGCCCGGAGGTACGGGCAGCCGAGCGCAACCTGGAGCTGGCGAAGGTCAACATCCGCGTCGCGCAGCGGGGCGCTCTGCCCACCCTTGCGCTGAACGGACAGTGGAACTTCAATCTGACCCCCACCGTGTTCAATCCGCGTCGGCAAATATTCACGGCAACCGCAATCTTGTCATTTCCTGTCTTCGATGGGGGGATTACTCGCGCCCGGGTGGCCCAGGCGCGTGAGGATCTGGATATTGCCGAGATTAATCTGCAACAGGTGAAAGATGGCGTTGCACTGGAAGTGCGCACTGCCTATCTCAATCTCAGAGATGCCCAGCAACGGCTGGAAGTGGCGCGCAAGGGGCTGGAGCAGGCGACCGAGGCATTACGCCTCGCACGTATCCGCTATGAAGCAGGCGTCTCGCCCCAGCTCGAAATCAGTGATGCTGAACTTGCCTATACACAGGCGCAGACGAACCTGGTGAACGCCCAGTTCGATTATCTAACCGCCTATGCCGCCCTGCAAAAAGCGGTTGGCACTATCGGCGAACGCTATGCAGGGGTGTTTTGAAGGTGAAAAAAGTCGGAGCGGTCGCCTCTTTCAGGTAGTCTGACCGCTGCCGCATGGTCACAGGAGGCAATCAGAGATGCATACACAGATGGAGATGCTGATGGGGCTAAGCCTTGTGCTGATGTTGAGCGCGTGTCGTGGTGGTGCGCCTGCACCGCGCGCGACTGCCAGCGAAAGCTCTGCCGTCACGGTCGCCGTCGCTGAAGTGAAAGCAGGCGACCTGAGCGAAGAAGTGGAGGTCACGGGGGAACTGACCAGCTATGCCGATACCCTTGTCGCTGCCAAGCTGGGTGGCAAGATGGTGGAGGTGCGTGTGCGTGAGGGCGACCGTGTAAGCAAGGGGCAGGTTCTCGCCGTTCAGGACCAGTCGGACCTGCGGATTCAGCTCCAACAGGCGGAGGCAGCCGTGCGTGCGGCGGAAGCGAATCTGAAACAGGCAGAGGTGGCTGCCAAGGTTCAACCTGCCCAGACCGACGCGCAGATTCAGTCGGCGCGTGCTGCCCTCTTGGCAGCACAGGCGCGTCTGCGTGCCTTGCAGACGGGGGCACGCCCGCAAGAGCGACAGCAAGCGGAGCAGCAGGTGACCGCCGCCCGCGCCAACTACGAGCTGGCAAAGGCGAATTTCGAGCGGGCGAAACAACTTTACGAGCAGGGTGCCATTCCCAAACAGCAATACGACGCGCAAAAAGCGGCCTACGAAGCGGCGCAGGCACAATTGCGACAGGCAGAGGAAGCGCTCAGCCTCGTTCGAGAGGGACCGCGCCGTGAGGAGATTGAAGCCGCCGAACAAGCTGTAAAACAAGCGGAGGAAGCCTATCGACAGGCACTGCTTGGCAAATCGCAGATCGAACTGCGTCAGCAGCAGGTTGCCGCCGCCCGTGCCGCCCTTGCGCAAGCGCGTGCCAACTGCGCTTATCTGAAGCAGCAGCTTACCGATACCGTCATCCGTGCGCCCTTCGATGGGTGGGTGGCGCAACGATTCGTCGACCATGGCTCGATGGTGGGCCAGGGTGCACCTATTGTGCGCCTTGTCGACCTGCAACGGCTCTATTTTGAGGCGACCCTGCCCGAAACCCTGCTACGCGAAGTGCGTGTGGGGATGCCTGTGCAGGTGCGCGTGGACGCCTTCCCGGAGCGCGTGTTCATGGGCAAGGTGGAAGCGATCTATCCTGCAACTGCCGATAACGCTCGGAATTTGCGCATCCGTGTCACACTGACTAACCCCGCTGATCTACCCCTCAAAACGGGGTTGTTTGCGCGGGGCAAGATACGCTTGCGCACCTATCGCAATGTGCCTCTGACGCCCAAACTCGCTCTTATCGAGAAGGGAGACGCGACGCGTGTGTTCGTCGTGGAGCAGAACATCGCCAAAGCACGCCTTGTGCGTATCCGCGCCAGCAACACCGCCGTGGCCTATGCGGAGGGCATGCGCCCGGGCGAGCAGGTTGTCATTCGCGGGCAGGATCTGCTGAGCGATGGGCAACCTGTCCGAATTGCAGAAACAGGGCAGAGGAGTCCATAGCGGCATGCCAGGGGCTACTCATCCCGCAAAGAAGGAGACAAAACGATGTGGATGACCCGTCTCGCGCTGAATCGACCAGTGACCATTACCGTGTTTATGGTGGCGGTCATCGTGCTGGGCTTTTATGCGCTCAGTCGCACGCAGGTGGAGCTTCAGCCGAAAGTGGACTTTCCTGTAATCACCGTGCTAACGGTCTATCCGGGGGCATCGCCTGATGAAGTGGAGACGCTCGTTACCAAGCCCATCGAGGACGCCGTTGCGGGCGTAGAAGGTTTGCGACAGATTACCTCTGTTTCGCAGTATGGCGTTTCGCAGGTCACCCTGGAGTTCTATATCGGAACGGATATTGGGCAAGCCTATATCGATGTGCAGGCGAAAGTGAACGCGGCGACTGGTTTGCTGCCTGACGACGCCGAGCGCCCCATTATCAGTAAGCTGGATACGCAATCGCAGCCCACGATGTATATTGCGCTGGCGGGTAACCGTCCGCCTTACGAGTTGCGCGATCTGGCGGATAACATTATCAAAGACCGTCTCGCGAGTGTGCCAGGAGTGGCTGCCGTCACCGTGTCGGGCGGGCAAAAGCGCGAGATCCTGGTCGCTATCGACAAGGAGCGACTGAACGCCTACGGACTCTCCATTAATACGGTGGTGCGTGCGTTGCAAGGCGCGAATCTGAACCTGCCCGCAGGGCGCATCACGGAGGGCGAACGCGATTATAATGTGCGCCTGCTGGGCGAGTTCAGGTCGGTGGATGAGCTGCGCAACTTGCGCCTCTACCTGCAGAACCCACGCAACCCGATGGCACAGGGCACAACGATTCGGCTGCAGGATATCGCCGACATCCGCGACACGGTAGAGGAGCGCACTGTCATCACCCGCCTGAACGGCAAGGAGAATGTGACCCTGGTGGTGCAGAAGGCGAGCGATGCGAACGCACTGGAGGTCTCGGCTGGGATTCACAACGCTATCGAGCGCATTCAACAGGAGTATCCAGACCTGAAGTTCGAAATCTCCTTCGATCAGGCGGAGTCGATTAAGGAGAGCTTGACCGATCTGCGCATCGCGCTCTATCTGGCGATTATCCTGGTGGTGTTGATTGTCTATCTGTTCCTGTATAATGTGCGTGGCACCTTTATTGTGGCGCTGGCGATCCCGACCTGTATCTTTGCATCGTTCATTGCTATCTACTTTTTCGGCTTCACCATTAATTTTATGACGATGCTCGCGCTTTCGTTGGCGGTGGGTGTGCTGGTGGATGACGCGATTGTGGTGATTGAGAACATTTATCGCCACCTTTCGATGGGTGAGGAGCCGATGGAAGCTGCTTATAATGGGCGCACGGAGATTGGCTTGGCTGCGATTACGATTACCTTTGTGGATGCGGTGGTGTTCCTGCCGATTGCCTTTATGGGGGGTGTCGTCGGGCAGTTCTTCCGCTCGTTTGGTCTGACGGTCGCTGTCACCGTGCTGTTTTCGCTGATTGTGTCATTCACGCTGACGCCGATGCTGGCGAGCCGATTTTATCGGCGGGGTGAGGCTTTGGGGGAGCCGAAAGGCTTTTTCCGCTGGTTTGACCGGCGTTATCGGGCGCTGGAGCGAGGTTATCGGCGTCTTCTGGCGTGGGCGTTGCGCCACCGCTGGGTGGTGATTCTGACGGGCAACGGGTTGCTCTTAGCGACGCTTGTGCTGGTGATTGGCTCGGCGATGAGGGGTAGCCCCCTGCTACCCTTCCGCTTTGCGCCCTCACAAGATCAAGGATTGATCGGCATCACCGTTAAGTTGCCGCCTGACGCCGCGCTCGGTGAGACCGACGCCGTCGTGAAGCGCATCGAGCAGGTAGCGCTAACCATTCCCGAAGTGAAGTATGTCTCATCGTTGGTAGGAGCCTCTGGTGCAGGTTTCATCGGTGCGGGCGACCGTGGACCCCGCTTCGCCAACATTCAGGTGACACTCCATCCCCAAAAAGCCCTTCTGGACAGCCTAATGTTCTGGGTCAAGCATGACGAACCGTTGCGCACGCGCTCCGATGTGGAGATCGCAGGTGAGTTGCGTGAAAAAATCGGGGTGATTCCGGGCGCGCAGGTATCCGTGAATGCGATTTCGGGCTTTCGCGGTGGTGGTTTCGGACAGCCCATTCAGTTGGCAATGGTAGGCAAAGATACAGCCACGCTGCTCGAAGCGGCGGAGCGCGTGCGTCAGGCAATTAGTCAGCTGCCGGGCATCAAAGATCCCGACCTCTCATGGTCGGCAGGTAAGCCAGAGCTGCAAGTGTTGGTGGATCGGGAGCGGGCAACGCGGCTGGGCGTAAGTATCGCTGAAATCGCGCTTGCGCTGCGCACCGCCTATGAGGGCGACACCAGCGTGAAGTATCGCGAGGCGGGGCAGGAATACGCGATCCGTGTGCGCCTGAACGAAGCCGACCGCCAGCGTACCAGCGAGTTGGGCAATCTGGTCGTCGCGTATATCCAGGGCGCGCCGGTCTACCTGCGCGATGTCGCGTCCATTCGCCTGAGTGAGGGGCCCACGCGCATCGAGCGTGCCGACCGCCAGCGGCGCGTGGTGGTACTGGCAAACCTGATGCCCGGCTATTCACTTGGCAACCTGCGCGTGCAGATCGATAACCTGCTGCGCGAGCAGAATCTTGTGCCTGCCGGGGTGCGAGTACAGTGGTTTGGTGAGGCGGAGGTGATGCAGCGGGAAGGTGCCTACATGATGCAGGCGCTGCTGCTCTCTTTCATTCTCGTCTATTTGCTGATGGTCGCTCTGTTTGAGAACTGGCTCTATCCGTTTATTATCATGTTCAGCCAGCCGCAGGCGTTGGTGGGTGCGCTGCTTGCGCTGATTGTGGCCCGCTCCGAATTGAACATTGTCTCGATGATCGGCATTATCATGCTGGTCGGGCTGGTAGGCAAGAATGCGATTCTGCTGGTGGACTTCACGAACACGCTGCGCTCGCGGGGGCTGCCGCGCGATGAGGCATTAAAAGAGGCAGGTCCCATTCGCTTGCGCCCGATTCTGATGACCACCATCGCCCTGGTGCTGGCGATGGTTCCCATTGCGCTGGCAGTTGGGCGTGGCTCCGAGTTCCGTGCGCCGCTGGGCATCGTGATCATTGGTGGCATGCTGGTCAGCACGCTGCTAACGCTGGTGGTTATTCCCTGTATGTACACCGTGATGGACGACCTGACTCACGCACTTCGGTGGCGGTTCGTGCGCCGTCACCCAATGACTGAAGCTGTGACGGAGGAACGCGAAGAGGCTTTGATGCGATGAGGGGCTGGGTATAATTCCTTCTGTATGAACGAAGCAGTTCGCGCTTTTCGTGAGTTGCAAGCGGAGGGTGTTATCCGTCGATTCGCCTTAGGTGGAGCGGCCGCACTAATCTTTTATACCGAGCCTGTACTGACCTACGATATCGACTTTTTCGTGCTTGTTGATGTGCCTGTCGGGCAACTGCTCTCGATGCAGCCCATCTATGAGCATTTGCATCGAAAAGGCTATATGGTCGTCGGTGAACAGATTCTCATCGGTGATGCGCCCGTGCATGTGCTGGTTGCCTATAATCCGCTGGTAGAGGAGGCGGTGCATGAGGCGCGTGAACTGCCTTTTAATGGTGAGCTTGTGCCTGTTATAACGCCTGAATATCTAATCGCCATCGCCCTGCAAACGAATCGTTATAAAGACCGAGAGCGTGCGCGTTTGCTGTGGGAGCAGGCAGCGATCGACGAGGCAAAACTGAACGATATCCTGACACGACATGGTTTAATGGAAGTGTGGGAAGCGGTTCGGAGTCAGCAATGAGGTCCGGTGAGGAGCTGCCCGAAGTGGTGCGGCACGTGTTGGAATTCAAGGCGGCCCGGCGCAAAGCATTAGCGAACTTGCCTCCAGAGGAAAAGCTGCGCCTGATTGTGGAGATGCAAAAATGGGCGCGGGCAGCCCACATCGCCACAGGACGCCCCCCCACCCCGGTATGGAACCTTGCGATGCTGATGCGCCGTGCGCAGGAATCCTCCTGATTTCGTTGTCGCCTATTGCCTACGCCTTGCGCACCCGCTCCACATAGGTGCCTTCGCGCGTGTTGATTTTCAGCACATCGCCCACTTCGATGTGGAAGGGCACCTGCACCACTGCGCCTGTCTCCAGTTTCGCTGGCTTAGAGCCGCCCGATGCCGTGTCGCCCCGAAAGTTTGGGTCGGTCTCTGCGACGGCTAACTCCACGAATTCGGGCACCTCCGCGCCCACAATCTCGCCGTTGTGATAAAGCAGATAGACATCGATGCCTTCTTTGATGAACTTTGCGCCTTCCCCGAACTGGGCAGCGGGCACATGGACCTGATCGAAGGTGTGGGTGTCCATCACGACCCAGTCGTCGCCCTCACGATAGAGCACCTGCATCTGTTTGCGTTCCAGATACGCTTGTGGGAATCGCTCGCCCGATTTGAAAGTGCGCTCGTAAATTGCGCCATCGCGCAGGCGTTTGAGGCGCACCCGCACAATCGCGCTGCCCCGCCCCTGATGCGACTGCTGATACTCCAGAATCGTATGAATCTCGCCGTCCAGGATAATGTTCAATCCGCTGCGAAAGTCGCCTGTCTCTACCATTGGCTCGCCTCCTCCGTTTGTTTGTGTTCGTTCGATTTTACCTGACGGTGGCGGTTTCAGGCACTGCGCCGAACTTGCGCTGGCGCGATTGATAATCGGCGATTGCGTCGAGCAGGTGTTCCATTTCGAAGTCGGGCCAGAGGACGGGCGTGATATACAGCTCGGTGTAGGCGGTTTGCCATAGCAGGAAGTTGCTCACGCGCTGCTCGCCTGCCGTGCGAATGAGAAGGACGGG
>Ga0101943_1001021_pt1 | contig 29161 bp, 29 predicted proteins | sample DewCreD2012metaG_5_FD_75244 | JGI IMG/M metagenome (GOLD analysis project Ga0101943, IMG submission 75244) | Hot spring sediment bacterial and archeal communities from British Columbia, Canada, to study Microbial Dark Matter (Phase II) - Dewar... ... | reverse complement strand
CGAGGCCCACCACATCCGCTTCCACCGCTTCGGGGGCAAGACCACGATGGAGAACCTCACGCTCCTCTGCTCCTTCCACCACCGCCTCGTGCACGAGCACGGCTGGAAGATCCGCAGGGAGGCATCGGGGGAGCTTTCCTGGTACCGCCCGGACGGCAGGCGCCACTCGCCCGGGCCGGTGCTGCGGGGAGCAGAGGTGGATGGGGTCCCCGAGCTCGAGGTCTTCGGCCCGTTCGAGGCCGAGCAGGCGCGGGATGGGCCGGACCCGTAGGCGGCTCGACCTCTCCGAACGCCCCCGAGGGCTCCCTCCGTCAGGCGATGGGCCAGCCCGTGTAGACGTCGGCGCCGCGCTTGCGCAGCTCGTTGCCGATGACCATGCGCTGGATCTCGGAGGTGCCCTCCCAGATGCGGTCGACCCGGATCTCGCGGTAGAGGCGCTCGACCGGTTGTTCCCGCATGTACCCGCGCCCGCCGTGGATCTGCACGGCCCGGTCGATGATGCGCCCGGCGGTCTCCGAGCACACCAGCTTCACCGCGCTCGCGAGCGCGTGCACCTGCTTGCGCGAGGCGCCGCCGCGGGCCGCCTGCCAGGCGACGCGGTAGAGCAGCGACTTCGCGGCCATGAGCTCGGCCGCCATGTCCGCGAGCATGAACTCGATCGCCTGGTGCTCGACGATCGGCTTGCCGAACTGCACGCGCCCCTTGGCGAACTCCAGGGAGAGCTCGAGCGCGCGGGTCGCGGCCCCCACCGTGCGAGCGCCGATCATGATGCGCTCCTCGACGAACCAGTCCTTCGTGAGCTCGTAGCCCTGGCCGACCTCGCCGAGCACCTTGTCCGGTCCGAGGCGGACGTCCTCGAAGGCGAAGATCGGGTGCTCGAACACGAAGGTGTGCATGTAGCGGGGCGTGCGCACGATCCGCACGCCGGGCAGGTCCTTGTCGACGAGGAAGATCGTGGCCTTGGCCGGGTCCCCGTCGACGTGCGCGTGCACGAGGATGAAGTCGGCGACGTCGCCCGAGGTCACGTGCCACTTCGTGCCGTTCAGGACCCAGCCGTCGCCGTCGCGCACGGCGGTCGTCTGCACCATCGTCGGATCCGAACCGGCGCCGGCCTCGGTGATCGCGTAGCAGTCGCGCCGCTCGCCCCGGCACGCGGGCCGCAGGTACTCCTCCTTCTGCTCCTCGGTCGCGGCCGCGAGGGGGATCGAGGGTCGCCACGGGATATCCCAGAGCGCGCCGGTCGCCCGGCCCCACTCCTCCTCGATGAGGACCTGCTGGAACACGTCGTAGCCCTGGCCGCCGTCCTCGACCTTGTGGTTGATCGCGTGGAACCGGTGCTCGAGGACGGCTCGCTTCGCGCGCTCGAGGCTCTCGGGCGAGAGGCCGCCGAGCTCCTCGCACTCGTCCTCGAGCGGGATCAGGACCTGCTCGCAGAAGGCGCGGGCGCGGGCCTTGAGCTCGGCGTCCTCGGGTGTCAGTCGGATGTCCATGCGCGGGCCTCCTGTCGTTGAACGGCGGTACAGCGCGGAGTGTAGGCTGCGCCGCGAACGCGCGCAGCGGGGCGGGCCGCTGTCGCGCGCGAGGGTGATGGGAGGAGCGATGGCGCGGACCGTGTTCACCGGGGGACGGGTCTTCGACGGGACGGGCGCGCCCCTCGCCGAGGCCGACGTCGTGATCGAGGACGGGCGGATCCTCGAGGTGGGGCCGGGGCTCGACGGGGACGAGGCCGTGGACTGCACCGGGAGGGCCGTCCTGCCCGGCTTGTTCGACACGCACGTGCACCTCGCGTTCTCCTACGAGGACTTCGACGAGGTGCGGCTCATGCACGAGCCGTTCTCGCTGCGCTTCTACCGGGTGGCCGAGAACCTGCGGCGGACGATCGCCCTCGGCATCACCACGGTCCGCGACGCGAGCGGCGCCGACGCGGGGATGCGCGCCGCCGTCGAGCGGGGGCTCCTCGTGGGCCCACGGATGCAGATCTCGGTCACCATGCTCTCGATGACCGGGGGCCACAACGACCCGTGGCTGCCGAGCGGCGCTCGCGGCGCGTGGGGCACCCCCTATCCGGGGATGCCCGACGGCGTCTGCGACGGCCCCGACGGCGTCGCCGCGAAGGTCCGCGAGGTGATCCGCGCCGGCGCCGACGTCATCAAGATCGCCTCCTCCGGCGGGTTCCTCTCGCCGACCGACGACCCGCGGCAGCCGAACTTCACCGAGGCCGAGGTCCGCGCGATCGTGGAGACCGCCGCGGACCTCGGACGGTGGGTGATGTCGCACGCGCACGGCCCCGACGGCATCAAGCGGGCCGTGCGGGCCGGGGTGCGCTCGATCGAGCACGGCACGTTCCTCGACGACGAGGCGATCGAGCTCATGCTCGAGCGGGGGACCTGGCTCGTGCCGACGCTGACCGCGGGGGACACGACCGAAGAGCTCGCCAACGACCCGAAGATCCCCGAGCCGGTGCGCGAGAAGCTCCGCTCGCTCGGCCGGCCCGAGCTCGAGGCGTTCCGCCGCGCGGCCGAGGCCGGGGTGAAGGTGGCCATGGGCACCGACTGCCCGGTCGCGCCCCACGGCACGAACCTGCGCGAGCTCGAGCTCATGGCCGAGCACGGGTTCACGCCGACCCAGGCCCTCGTCGCGGCCACCTCCAGCGCGGCCGAGCTCATGGGGCTGCGGGACGAGCTCGGCACGATCGAGCCGGGCAAGCGCGCGGACCTCGTGATCGTGGACGGCGACCCCTTCGCGTTCGCCACGCTGAAGGACCGGATCGCGCAGGTCTGGAAGGACGGCGCGCGAGTAGTCTGAGTCGGACTAGCCGACGCAGGTGGTGCCGCGGAGGGCGAAGCTCGTGCGGCCCTCGGGGCCGTCGCGGTACCCCACGCCGAGGACCGTGCCGTCGGGGAGCGCGCTCACGCCGGTGAGCGTGACCGAGCCCGCGACGCCCCGCCCGCGCACCCGGCTCCAGGCGCTCCCGTCGAAGCGCAGCACGAGCGGCTTCACCGTCCCGTCGCCGGCCGGCCTCGTGCCGACCGCCCACACGTCGCTGGGGCTCACCGCGGCGACCGAGCGCAGGACCTCGCCGGGGCGGAGCGAGCCGATCTCGGTCCAGCCGGCTCCGTCGAAGTGCTGGATCCGCTGGCCGACCGCCCAGACGTCGTCGGGCTCGAGGGCGGCGACGGCGAGGACGTCGCCGCGGACCTCGCTCGGCGAGCGCGACCAGGTGGTGCCGTCGTAGTGGACGATCACGGGTCGCGCCCGCTGGTACCCGACGGCCCACACGTCGGCCCCCGACAGCGCCGAGACCGCCACGAGCGTGCTCCGGCCGCTCCCGATCGCCGGTCGCAGCGGCACCGAGCTCCACTCGAGCCCGTTCCAGTGCACGGCGACGGCTCGCTCCTGCCCGAGCGTGGGATCGCCCGCGTACCCGACCGCCCACACGTCGTCGGTGGAGGCCGCGGCGATCCCGAGGAGGGCGCCCTCCGGCACGGCGGGCGGGCTCGGTAGGAGCGTCCAGGTCCCGCCGTCCCACTGCGCGACGATGGGGACGTCCCCCGCCCCGCTCGAGGCGCGCCCGACCGCCCAGGCCGCGTCCGGCGAGAGCGCATCGACCGCGTCGAAGCGGTTGGCGAGCGAGCCGGCGTTCGGCGTCGCCACGAGGTCCCACTCGGCCCCGTTCCACAGGAGCGCGAGGGTCGAGCTCGGCGCGACCGGGTCGCCCGATCCCCCGACGGCCCAGGCGAAGTCGGGGGCGACGGCGACGACCGCGGCGAGCAGCGCGCCGCCGTCCTCGGGGGTGGGGCTCGGGACCCGTTCCCACGAGGGGTCGCAGGCGACGGGCGGGCTCGGGCTCTGCGGCGGTGCGGTGGTGGCCGTCGAGCGGCGCTCGCCCTCCGGGAGGGCCGAGACCACCATGAGCCCGACGATCGCGGTGACGGCCGCCGCGACCACGGCGTTCACGAGCGCGCGCTGATGCCTCTCGTCGAGCCTCACGTCCGGACCTCGGGCGCAGCCTACCGCGGCGCCTCCTCGCCCCGGGGGAGGCGTGGCCCGCTAGGCTTCGCGCCGGACGGACCGAGGAGGGAACGATGGGCCTTGCGGAGCTGGCGGCGGCGGTGCGCGCGCGGACGGTCTCGGCGGAGGAGCTCGTGCGGACCTCGCTCGAGCGGATCGAGCGGCGGAACCCCGAGCTGAACGCCGTCGTGCTGGTGCGGGAGGAGGCGCTGGCGGAGGCGCGGGAGCTCGATGCGCGGCTCGCGCGCGGGGAGGACCCCGGCGAGCGTCCGCTCCTCGGGCTGCCGCTGCTCGTGAAGGACAACGAGGACGCGGCCGGCCTGCCGACCACCTTCGGCTCGCTGCTGCGCGCCGAAGCCCCGCCGGCCGAGGCGGACTGCGAGGAGGTGGCCCGGCTGAAGGCGGCCGGGGCGATCGTCGTCGGCAAGACGAACACGCCGGAGTTCGCGTTCGAGGGCTTCACCGCCAACCGCCTCTTCGGCGCGACGCGCAACCCGTGGGCGCCGGCGTTCTCGCCCGGCGGCTCCTCGGGGGGCAGCGGCGCTGCGCTCGCGGCCGGGCTCGCGCCGCTCGCGACCGGCACCGACGGGGGCGGCTCGGTGCGGATCCCCGCGTCGTTCTGCGGGCTCGTCGGGCTGAAGCCGACGAACGGGCTCATCGGCCAGTGGCCGCCGCCGTCCTGGATCGAGCTCTCGACGAAGGGGCCGCTCGCGACCTCCGTCGCCGACGCCCGGCTGCTCCTCGACGTCCTCCGCGGCCCGATCGCGGGGGCGCCGAGCGCCCTGCCGGCCTGGGAGCCTCGAGCCGATGCGCGAGCCGGGCGGATCCTCGCCACGCCGAGGCTCGTCGCCCACGACCGCCCGCTCGCGCCCCCGCTCCTCGAGCGCTTCGAGGCGGCCGTGCGGACCCTCCAGGAGGCGACGGGCCTGTCGGTCGAGGAGATCGACCCGCCGTTCCCGCCGGAGCTCGACGACGAGTGGTTCGTCATGGCCGCCGTGGACGAGCTCACGTGGATCGGGCGCGAGACCGTGCTCGCGCGCCTCGAGGACCTCACCGCGTACTTCCGCAAGGGCATGGAGCTCGCGGCGGGGATCTCGGTGGACGAGTACCAGCGGGCGCGGCGCGCGCGGTTCACGTACTGCCGGGCGCTCGATGAGCTCCTCGGCGAGGACGGCGTGCTCGTCTGCCCGACGATGTGCGTCGAGGGCTTCCCGGCCGAGGGGCCGGAGCCGGGGCCACTCACCGAGGGCGCCGACTACAACACCCAGCCGACCAACTCGACGGGTCACCCCTCGCTCTCGGTCCCCGCGGGCGTCGCACCGAACGGCGTCCCCGTGGGCCTGCAGATCACGGGCCCGCGGTTCCGGGACGACCTCGTGCTCGCCGTCGGCGAGGCCTGGGAGCGGGCGGCGCCGTGGCCGCTCGCCGCTCCCGGCTACGAGCCCTTCCCCGGTACCTGATCTCCCTGGTCAGCCGAGGAAGCGCCGCAGCAGCGCGGCCTGGGTCACGAGGTCGCTCACGCGCGTGTGCTCATGCGCATCGAGGGCGGCGCGGATCCGGCCGATGATCGCCCGATGGTCCCGATCGGGGTCCGCGTCGAAGCCCGCCCGGAGGAGGGCGGCACGAAGCGATGCCGGCACGAGAGGGGCGTCGAGGTCGGCGAAGCGCAGCGCGGCCGAGATCTCCGCGTCGAAGGACGGGTATACCCTGCGGACGAAGGCCAGGTCCTCGGCGCTCATCGCGTCGAAGGCGAGGAGCTCCGGTGGGAGGCCGAGCGAGTAGAGCGCGCAGGTGAACGAGATCGCCCGGGGCAGCCGCACGCCCCCGAGCTCCCGCGCGTAGCCGAACAGGCCGATGTGGAGCTTCCGCGCCCGCCGGGCCGGGACGAACCGCGCCGCGGTGTCGATGAGCGGTGCGAGCTCGACCACGTGCCGGCGGTACGCAGCGGTGGTGCGCTTCATCACCTCGAGGGCCCGGCGGACGTCCACCGGATCGGGGCGGCCGATCGGGCGCCCTCGCAGGTGCTCGCACGCGGCCCGCACCTCGTTCGGCGGGTGGTCGAACTTGAACGAGGACTGGATCGTGAAGGTGACCGCGCTCGGGTACTCGCGGCCGACGCGCTCGGCGGTCGACGGGGTGAGGCCGCCGCGGAACGGCGCGGCGCCGAGCCCGAGGATCGGGTGCAGCCGTACCCCGATGCGGGCAGCCAGCTCGTCGAGGCGTGCGAGCGCGATCTTGTTCGCAAGCGCCGCCGAGACCAGGCCGTAGTTCATCGCGGTGTCCGAGCGTGCGAGGAACACCCGCTGATCGGTTGCCTCCTTGCCCTCGAGGTACCGCTCGAGGATCCGGTGGGCGCGCAGCATCGACGGCGCGTCCTCGAACAGGGGGATGACGTGGATGCGCGGCGGGTAGAAGTCCCCGAACCACTCGGCGATCGTGATGTCGTCTTCAGCGAAGCGTCGGTGCTGCCGCGCGACGATGTGGTCCGTGTAGTAGCGGTACACCCGATCCACGGCGCGCGAGGAGGTCGTCATCGGCAGGATGACCTCGGAGATCGGTGCCACGTCCCGCCCGTAGAAGGCCCGGGCCGCGTCCGAGGAGCGTGGGATGCTCTCGAGGGTCTCAAGGAGCACCTTGCCCTCGGTGCGCTCGAAGGTCGGGTTCGGCACCCGCAGCGTGAGCCGGAGGTCCTCGCCGAGCACGTGCTCCCGGAAGAACCCCTCGTGGCTGGAGAGGAGCTTTCGGACGACGTAGAGGTCGATCTCCTTGCCTTCGACGTCCCACATCTGCTCGTCGCACCCGAGGTGCGAGTAGGTGTAGAAGGCTTCGCGGATCTCGTCCTCGCCCGCGAGCACGGCGGAGGATGCGAAGAACGGCACGGTGGCGTTGTCCGGATGCTGGGTGCTCATGCACCGGGGTACGTCCATGCTCGCTCCCGCCCTCGACGAACGGCTCGGTTGCGCATGGTCCCACACGGGGAGCGCGCTCGGAGGATGATCGTTGCGTGCTCGGACCTAGCTGGCGAGGTCGCGGCGCTCGAACAGGACGATCGCGGCGACGAAGGAGCCGAGCGCGATCCCCGCGAGCACGAGCGAGCCGACGATCCCGAGGCCGTTCATCATCGGCTCGGGGTCCAGGTAGTAGTGCATCGGCGAGAGGTACTGGAGCCAGGAGATCGCCTCGACCGCGGGGACGAGCAGGTCCACCAGCCAGGACCCGGCCGCCGCGCCGGCGGCGACGCCGATCGCGAGCCCCCGCCGACCCGAGCCGGCGCTCACGGCGAGCGCGATCGCGCCGAAGGCCATCGCGAGCAGGAAGCACATGAGCACCGCGGCCGCGAGGTTCCCGAGGTCGACCCGCAGCTCGAACGGCGGTCCGGTGAGGGGGACCGAGAGCCACAGCATGAGCGCGAGGAACGCGCCGCCGGCGAGCATCGCGAGGAACTTGTCGACGACCACCCGGGAGCGCGGGATCGGCGTCGAGAGCAGGATGTCGAGGGTCCTGCGCTCCTCCTCGCCGGCGATCGCCCTCGCCCCGGCGCCGATCGCGAACAGCAGCATCAACAGGGGCGCGAACAGGCTGAACAGCTCGGTGTTCAGGTACCCGGCGGGCGAGGTGAAATCGCCCGTCCGCCCGAGGAAGGCCTCGCGCAGGAACTCGGGCATCTCCTGGATGTACTGCTCGAAGGTGGCGGCGTTCTCCCTGATCGAGGGGTAGAAGGGCGCGTACATGGCGCCGGCCGCGAACAGGCCGACGCCCCACCAGAAGATCGCGCGACGCTGCTCCCAGGCCGTCTTGCGGAAGACGGTGGCGAGCAGCGGACGGGCGCGCAGCACCTCAGCCGCCATGCTCCTCCCCCCGTCCGTAGAAGGTGAGGAAGATCTCCTCGAGGCTCGGCTCGTGGCTCACGAGGTCCACGACCTCGAAGGCGGCGAGGCGCTTGACGAGCGCGTCCATCGGCCCGGTCACCGTCACGCGGGCCGTCTCGCCGTTCACGCGGGCCTCGCGCACGCCGGGCACGCCCTCGAACGCGTCGGGCCGGATCGGCTGCCCGAAGCGGATCTCGAGCGTGCGGAGCTCCTTCGCCCGCAGGTCGCCGATCTCCTCCACGGCGACGAGCCGGCCCTCGCGGATGATGCCGACGCGGTCGCAGACGCGCTCGACCTCGGGCATGACGTGGGAGGAGAGGAACACCGTGCGCCCGTCGGCCCGCGTCTCCTCGATGAGGCGGGTGAACTCGTGCTGGATCAGCGGGTCCAGGCCCTGGGTCGGCTCGTCCAGGATCAGCAGCTCCGGTCGGTGCATGAAGGCCTGGATGAGGCCGATCTTCTGCCGGTTGCCGTGGGAGAGCGTCCGGATCCTCGCGCCGAGGTCCACGTCGAGCCGCTCGGCGAGCTCGCGGATGCGCTCGGCCGGCACGCCGCCGCGGAGGCTCGCGAGGTAGGTGAGGTACTCCGCCCCGGTCATGTGGTCGTAGAGCGAGAACTCGCCGGGCAGGTAGCCGACGCGCGCATGGATCCGCACCGCGTCCCGGCGCGGATCCAGGCCGAAGACGAAGGCCCGCCCCGAGGTCGGCCGGATGAGGTCGAGGAGCGTCCGGATCGTCGTGGTTTTCCCGGCCCCGTTCGGTCCGAGGTAGCCGAAGACCTCACCGGGCGAGACCGAGAACGAGAGCTCGATCACCCCGCGGCGAGCCCCGTAGGACTTCGTGAGCCGGTCGGTCAGGATGACCTCGGCCATCGCGACACCTCCCGGACCCCACTCTCCCACGACGGGCCGGAGGCGCCAAGGACCGTCGCGCCGGGGTGCCGGTGCGGTTGTAGCGTTCGGGGCGTGAGGAAGCTGCCGGCGTGGGCGGTGCTCGGCCTGGCCTACCTCGCGGGGGCGGTGCCGTTCTCGAACCTCGCCGCGCGGCTGCTGCGCGGCGTGGACCTGCGCCATGTCGGGACCGGCACGGTCTCGGGGACCGGGCTGTACCGGATCGCGGGCTTCGGGCCGCTCGCGGTCGCCGGCTCGCTCGACGTCGCGAAGGGCGCCGTCGGGCCGCTCCTCGCGGGGCGGGACCGGCCGGTCCTCGCCGCGCTCGCCGGCGGGGCGGCGGTCGCCGGGCACGACTGGTCCCCGTTCCTCGGCTTCGCCGGCGGGCGGGGGATCTCGCCCGCCCTCGGGGCGCTCGCCGTGAACGCGCCGGCGGGGGTGGCGGTGCTCGGGCTCGGGCTCGCCGGGGGCCGGCTCGCGCGGCGGACCTCGCTCGGGTGCTTCCTCGCCTACCTCGCGCTCGTGCCGGTGCTCGCGCGGGTCCATGGACGGCGGGGCGCGCTCGCCGGGGCGGCCGTGCTCGTGCCGATCATCGCGAAGCGCCTGGCCGGCAACGCGCCGCCGCCCGCGGGGCCCGAGCGGGCGCGGGTGCTGTGGAACCGGCTCGTGCACGACCAGGACGAGGCGCCGTGAGACGGCTGCTCGCGCGGCGGGGGTTCCGGAGCCTGCTCATCGGGCAGGGCGTCTCGGCGTTCGGGGACTGGATGGTGACGGTCGCGCTCATGGTGCTCGTGCTCGACCTCACCGGCTCCTCGACGGCGGTCGGCGGGATGCTCGTGCTGCGGCTCATGCCGGCGATGGTCGCGGGCCCGCTCGCCACGCGCCTGGTGCACCGCTGGCGCCGGCGCCGCACGATGCTCGCGGCGGACCTCGCGCGGGCGGTGGTGGTGCTGCTGATCCCGCTCGTCGGTGCCGCCTGGTGGGTGTACCTGTGGGCCTTCGTGCTCGAGGTGCTCGGCCTGGTGTTCCTGCCGGCGCGGGACGCCTCCGTCCCCGACCTCGCCGGCGAGGAGGACCTGCCGCTCGCGAACGGGCTCGTGCTCGCGAGCTCCTACGGCACGATCCCCCTCGGGGCGGCGGCGTTCGGTGGGCTCGCGGCCCTCCAGCGGCGGGTGTTCGAGGGCGGCTTCCTCGGCTCCCGGCCCTACCTGCTCGTCTTCGCGGTCGACGCCGCGACGTTCCTCGTCTCCTACGCGTTCGTGCGGCGCCTGCGCGAGCTCGACGAGCCGCCCGTCCGCGCCGCGACGCCCGGCTGGACGGCGCCGACCGGCGGTCGGTTCCGCGATGCGCTGCGGCTGCCGCTCGTGCGGCGGATCGTGGCGCCGGTCACCGCGGTCGCGCTCGGGGTGGGTACCTTGTTCTCGGTCGGGATCGTGTTCGTGCGCGAGGTCCTCGGCGCGAGCGATACCGAGCTCGGCGCGCTCATCGTGCTGTTCGGCCTCGGGGCGCTCGCGGGGCTCGGGCTGCACCGTCTGCTCGGGGCGGGGCTCGCGACGGTGCGACTCACGCTCTCGGCGCAGGGCGCGACGATCGCGGTCATGGCGCTCGCGCCGGCGCTCGCCTTCGCCTACCTCGGGGCCGCCGCCTTCGGGCTGTTCACCTCGGCGACCCTCGTCGGCGGGATGAGCCTGCTGCAGTCCCGCCTGTCGGGCGAGCCGCTCGCGAGCGCCTTCGCCGTGTTCCACGTGCTGATCCGGGCGGGCCTCAGCCTCGCGGCGCTCGGCGCGGGGGTCGCGGTGGACCTCGCGGCGGCCGTGCGGCTGCCGCTCCTCGGCCGGCTCGGGCCGGCGCGGCTGGTCTTGCTCTCGGCCGGCGCGCTCGTCGTCGCGAGCGCGAGCGCCGTGCGCCTGCCGGCCCCGGAGGGTGCGCGGTGAGCGTGACGGTGGTGACCGACAGCGCCTCGGCGCTGCCGAAGGAGGTGGCCGAGGAGCACGGCATCGTCGTCGTGCCGATGTGGGTCACGATCGGCGGGCGGCCCTACCGCGAGGATCAGCTCTCGCTCGAGGAGGTCGTCCGCCGCGCCGGGGAGGGGCTCACCACCTCGGGCCCGACCCCGGGCGAGATCCGGGAGCGGCTCGCCGCGGCGACCCGGGAGGGGGAGGCGCTCGTGCTCACGGTGGCGCGACGGCTCTCGGGCGTCTTCGAGGCCGCGCGCCTCGCGGCCGAGCCGTTCGGCGAGCGCGTGCGGGTGCTCGACACCGGCACGGCGGCGGGGGCGGAAGGGCTCGTGGTGCTCGCCGCCGCCCGGGCGGCCGCCGCGGGGGAGCCGCTCGAGCGCGTTGAGGCCGCGGCCCGTCGGGCGGCCGCCCGCGTCCGGCTCCTCGCGACGCTCGCGAGCCTCGACTGGATCGTCCGGGGCGGGCACGTCCCGGGGCTCGCGGCCTGGGCGGGGCGCTCGCTCGGCCTGAAGCCCCTGATCGAGCTCCGCGCCGGTCGCGTGCGGCCGCTCCGGCCCGCCCGGAGCGACCGAGCCGTGATCGAGCGGACCGTGGCCGCGTGCCTGGAGGGCCGAACGCCCGGGGCGCGCCTGCACGTCGCGGCGATGCACGCCCTCGCGCCGGAGCCCGCCGAGCGCCTCCTCGCCGCGATCCGCGAGCGCGTGGAGCCGGCCACCGCCTTCGTCGGCCCCTTCGGGCCGGTGATGATCGCGCACACCGGGCCCGAGCTGTACGGCCTGGCCTGGTGGTGGGAGGAGGCTCAGTCCTCGGCCGAGGGGGCGGAGGCCGAGAGCGCCCAGTCGACGGCCTCGGCGATGGCGGGGATGGCCGCCGGGTCGAAGGCGTGACCCATCCCGGGTACCAGGAACAGGCGTCCGTTCGGGGCGGCCGTGGCGAGGAGCACGGCCTCCGAGGGCGGGACGAACCGGTCCTCGCGCCCGTGGACCACGGCGAGCGGGGCGCGGATCATCGCGGCGAGGGCGCGCGGCGGCGCGGGGTCGCGCCACCGGGGCGAGACCCGGACGTGCATGCGGCGGGCGGCGATGCGCCGTCCGAGCTCGGTCCGGGTGAGCAGGACGGCGAGCACCGTCCGCACGTTCCTCGGGAACCGCCACAGCGCGGGGCTGCTCACCGAGACCACGCCGGCGAGGTCGGGGGACGCGGCGGCGTACCGCAGGACCGCGATCGCGCCCATCGAGGCGCCGACCGTGACCACCCGGTCCGTGCGCTCGCGCGCGGCGGCGACCGCCGCGGCGACGTCCAGGCGCTCGAGGTCCCCGAGCGTGCAGAGGCCGTCCGAGCCGTGGTGGCCGCGCGCGTCGTAGGCGAGGACGTGGTGGCCGCGCGCGAGGAGGGCCCGGGCCACGGCTCGGGTCTTCGGGTCGTCCTTCGAGCCGGTGAACCCGGGCACGAGCACGACGACGGCGCCGCTCGGCCGCTCCGCGTCCCACCACCGGGCTGCGAGCCGGATCCCGTCCTCGGTCGTGAGGGTCGCGGCGAGGGCCGCCCTGCTCATCCGGCGCTCCCGAGCAGCCCGTGGCGGCGGAGGCTCCGCCGGAACCAGACGGTCGAGCCGACGATCGCGCCCCCGGTGAGCAGGAAGCTCGCGAGCGTCCGCGTGAGCACGAAGGTGGCGACCTCCTCGGTGAGGAGCAGCGCGAGGGTCACGGCGGCGTTCGCGAGGAGCACGAAGGCCCACAGCAGCGTGATGCGCGAGAACAGGCGCCGGGTCACGGGGTGCGCGAGCAGCGCGGGCGGCAGCGGCATGAAGTCGGCGGCGAGGCGCTCGGCGAGCGGGCGCCCGGTCGGCAGCGACAGCAGGAAGGCCACCGCCATCGCGACCGTCCCGATCGTGGGCTGGAGGAAGTACACGAACAGGCTCCCGGTGGCGAGCGAGATCGCCGTGCGGACCGTGAGCGCGATCGTGCCGAGCAGGAGCAGCCCGGGGACGCGCCGGCGCAGGAGCAGGCGCCGCAGCAGCGCTGCGTAGGACCAGATCAGCGCGGCCGCCAGCGCGCCGGTGGGACCGATGAGGCGCAGGGAGCCGTAGAAGAGCGCGACCGGGACGAGGGTCCCCTCCAGGACGTGCGGTAGGGAGCGCCGGGCGAGCGTCCGGATCGGGGGCAGGTGGATGGCGGGCTGCACGGGTCCTTCGTTCCGATGTTCGCGCGGCCCGGACGGGCCACCCGCAGATGGTACCCGGGGCGGGCTCGGGGCGCGACCGGCGCGTACGATACGCGCGTGCCGAGGCTCGAGCGCATGACCGCCGCCGACCTGCGCTCGGCCTTCGCGCTCGGGCTCGAGGCGCTGCGCGCCCACGCCCGGCACCTCAACCGGCTGAACGTCTTCCCCGTCCCGGATGCCGACACCGGCACGAACATGACCCTCACGCTGGAGTCGGCCGTCCGCGCGCTCGAGCGGGCGCCGGCCGACCTGCGCTCGAGCATGCGGGCGCTCGCGGAGGGCGCGCTGCTCGGGGCTCGGGGGATCTCCGGCGTGATCACGGCCCAGCTGCTACGGAGCCTCGCCGAGCGTTTCGAGGGCCTCGAGGAGGTCGGGCCGGGTGAGCTCGCGGAGGCGCTCGCCGCGGCGGCCCGCGCCGCCGAGGCGGCCGTCCGGGATCCCGTCGAGGGCACGATCCTCACGGTGGCCCGCGCCGCCGGGACGGCCGCGACCGAGGCGGCGCGGGCCGGCGCGGACCTCGTCGGCGTCCTCGAGGCCGCCCGCCGGGCCGCGGGAAAGGCCCTCGCGCGCACGCCCGAGCTCCTGCCCGCGCTCCGCACGGCGGGGGTGGTCGATGCCGGGGGCAGCGGCTTCGTCCTGCTCCTCGACGGCCTGCTCGCCGCGGCCGACGGCCGACCGCTCCCCGCGCCGCCCCCGGAGAGCGAGCCCGCCGCCCTCCCGACCCCCGGTGCCGGCGAGCACGAGGGCGACCAGCGGTACGAGGTCGCCCTCCTGCTCGAGGCACCCGAGGAGGTGATCCCCGCGCTGCGCGAGGCCTGGGGCCGGCTCGGCGGGTCCATCGCGATCGTCGGCGGTGAGGACCGGTGGACCTGCCACCTCCACACCGACGCCCCGCAGGAGGCGATCGAGGCCGCGGCCGGGTTCGGTCGGCCGAGCTCGGTCCGGGTCACCGACCTCGTCCTGCAGACCGTGGAGGAGCGGGGGTTGCCGCCCGAGCCCGAGGCCGACCACGTCCGCACCGCCGCGGTGGCCGTCGCGACCGGCGACGGGCTCCGGCGGCTCCTCCGCTCCTTCGGGGTGCGCGTGGTCACCGGGAGCCGGAGCGAGGCGCCGGCCGTCGGCGAGCTCCTCGCGGCCCTCGAGACCGTCCGCGCCGAGGGCGTCGTGCTCGTGCTCGCCGACCCGCGCTTCGCGCCGGCCGGGGAGGAGGCGGCCCGGCTTGCGCCGCGCCCCACCCGCGTCGTCGCCTGCCGCAGCATCGCGGAGCAGGTCGTCGCCGTCCGCGCGTACGACCCGGAGGCCGAGCTCGAGGAGGTGGCCCGTGCGATGGTCGAGGAGGCGGCCCTCGTGCGCTCCGGCTGGGTGGTCCCGGCGGCCCGGGCGGCCGAGACCCCGCTCGGCCCCGTGCGCGCGGGCGAGTGGCTCGCGATGACCCCGGACGGTCCGGTGGGGGCGGCTCCTGCGCTCCCTGAGGCGGTCGAGCTCGTGCTCGCGCGCCTCGTCGGGGACTCGCCCGAGGTCCTCACGGTGATCGAGGGCGAGGGCTCGAGCGCCGCCGCGACGGAGGAGATCCTCGCGCGGGCCCGTCGCCTGCGCCCGGACCTCGGGATCCAGGTGGTCCGGGGTGGCCAGCCCCATCAGGCCTACGCGCTCGGCGTCGAGTGACGCGCCCGGTCGCCGGGAGCCGTGGCGGTTACGGACCGATGTGGTAGCCGAGCCGCCGGGGCAGCCGCGCGAGGGCGTCCACGAGCGGGTTCGGCCGCCGCCCGAGGTCCAGGTCCTCGTCGCGCCGCACGATCGCGGCCTGCACGAGGGCGGCGCCGGGCGAGCGGAGCGGCTCGGGCGGGAAGGGCTTCGGGCGCAGGCCGACGAGGGGGAGCGTCGTGTGCTCGTCCTCGATGCCGAGCGCGAGCCCCGAGAGGATCTTCCCCCCGAGCCGGCACGGCCCCACGCCCCCGCCGGTGTAGCCGAGCCCGTAGTGGACGGTGCCGCCGGGGAGCGTCCCGAAGAAGGGGAGGTGCAGGCCGGTCACGTCCATCGGCCCGCCCCAGGCGCACTCGAACCGCACGTCGGCGAGGCTGGGGAACCACCGGCGGAAGTCGCGGATGAGCCGGGCGACGCTCGCGGCGTCGTACCGCAGGCGCGGGCCGAGGCCGGTCCCGAGGCCCGCCCGGGAGGAGGCCGCGCCGAACGCGATCCGGCCGTCGCGGGTCGTGCGCACGTAGTGCAGGGCCGTGCGGAAGTCGTAGATCCCCTCGCCGCCGGTCCACCCGAGCTCGGCGAGGCGATCGGGGATCGGCTCGGTGAGCACGATGTAGGTCCCGCGGGGCATCACCGTGCGGCGGAAGGCGGGAAGGGGCGCCGCGTACGCGCCGAGCGCGAGGACCCCCGCCCGCGCCCGCACTTCCCCGCTCGGCGTCTCGACGATCACGCCGCCCCGCCCGTCCCGGAAGCGCGCGACCGGCGTGCGCTCGAAGATCCGCACGCCTCGCGCGAGGACCTCGCGCCGCAGCCCCCGCGCGAGGCGCGCCGGCTGGAGCATGGCCGCGCCGGGGGTGAGCACGCCGGCGCGGAAGACCGGCGAGTCGCACCGCGCCCGCACCTCGGCCGGGGTGAGCTCGACGAACCAGTCGACACCGAGCTCGTGCGCGGCGTGGGCGGTCTCGCGCCAGGCGCCGTCCTGGGCGGGCGAGGTCGCCACGCCGAGGTGCCCGCTCGGGGTGAACCAGGCGTCGACGCCGCGCTCGGCGCACCAGGCCCCGATCTCGCGGATGCAGGCCTCGGCGGCCAGGCCGACCCGGCGCCCGGCCTCGGGCCCGAGCTCGGCGAGGAGGATCTCGGCCTCCTCCCAGAAGCCGTTGCAGAAGCCGCCGTTGCGGCCCGAGGGGCCGCCGCCGCAGATCCCTGCCTCGAGCAGGGCGACCTCCACCCCGGGGTCCCGCTCCTTCAGGAACCAGGCCGTCCACATCCCCGTGTAGCCGCCCCCCATGACCACGACGTCGGCGGCCACGTCCCGACGGAGCGGCGGGGTCTCCTCGCCGGCGAGCTCGGGGTCGGCGAGCGCCTCCTCGAGCCACCACGAGCCCTCGGCCTGGCGCGGGAGCTCCTCAGGCATCCCTGTCCTCCTGGACGCGGGTGACGAGGCAGAGCTCGTTGCCCTCCGGGTCCGCCATCACGACCCAGCGGTAGCCGAACTCCTCGAAGCGCTCCGAGACCCGCCGCCCGCCGAGCGCCTCGACGCGCGCCCGCGCCTCTTCCAGGTCCGCGACCTCGATGTCGAGGTGCAGGCGGTTCTTCACGACCTTCGGCTCCGGGACGCGCTGGAACCGCAGGGTCGGGACATCGGGCGTCGCCCGGAGGTCCACGTAGACGGGGCCGTCCCCGTCGTTCACGGAGTCGATCTCGGTGTCGAAGAGCGCGGCCCAGAACCGCGCGAGCGCGATGGGGTCCGCGCAGTCGATCGTGATCGCCTCGAGCCGGCCGATGCCTCCGTCGCCCATCTCACCTCGCCCCCAGGTTGAAGCCGAGGCGCCTCGGCAGGCGCGCGATGAAGCGCGTGAGGGGGTCGGCGCGGCGGCCGGCGTCCGCGAGATCGTCCTCGCGCAGGACCGCGGCGTTCACGAGGGCCGCCCCGATCGTCCGCAGGGGCTCCGGCGGGAAGCGCTTGGGCTCGCGCGAGACGACCGCGAGGCGCGTGAAGCCGTCCTCGGCGTGGGTGGCGAGGGCGGCGAGGATCTTGCCCCCGAGGTGCGAGGGGCCGACGCCGTTGCCGGTGTAGCCGAGCCCGTAGTGGACGTTGCCGTGCCGGCCGATCGAGCCGAAGAACGGCATCGTGAGGCCGCTCACGTTGATCGGGCCGCCCCAGGAGGCCTCGATCGGCACGTCGGCGAAGGGCGGGAACCACCGGGCGAGGTCGGCCGCGACCCGCCGTGCGAACCGCTCCTCGTAGTCGTAGCGGTGGTCGATGCGCTGGGCGAGTCGGGGCTGGAGCCCGCCGAGGCCGAGCGCGATGCGCCCGTCGGGGGTCGTCCGCGCGTAGTGGACCGAGGGGCGCACGTCGTGGATCGCCTGGCCGCCCGTCCAGCCGAGCCGCTCGAGCGCCTCCGGCGCGGGCGCGGTGATCACGATGTAGGAGCCGCGCACGGTGAGGTACGGCGCGAACGGGCGCAGCCAGGTCGCCCACGCGCCGAGCCCGATCACCGCCTCGCCGGCCCGGACCTCGCCCCCCGGCGTCTCGACGAGGACGGGCTTGGCGGCGCGGAACCGCAGCACGGGCGTGCCCTCGTGGATGCGCACGCCCCGCTCGAGGAGCACGCGGCGCAGGCCGCGCGCGAGGCGAGCCGGCTGGACGTTCGCCCCGTCGGGGATGAGGAGCCCGTCGCGGAACACGGGCGAGTCGCAGATGGCGCGGACCTCGGCGGGGCCGAGCGGCCGGTACTCGTCCTCGAGCCCGAGCCGCCGGGCGAGCTCGAGCGTGCCCTGCCACCGGCCCTCGGCGCTCGGGTTCGTCGCGACGCCGAGCACGCCGGCGTGGCGGAACCACGCGTCCACGCCGTGCGCCTCGCACCAGGCGCCGATCTCGGACGGCGAGCGGCCGCACGCCATGAGCAGCTCCAGCGCGTCGGCCTCCCCGAAGGTCGCGACGAGGTCGCCGATGTGACCCCACCACGCGTCGAGGAACCCGCCGTTGCGCCCCGAGGGGCCGCCACCGCAGATGTCGGCCTCGAGCAGGACGACGTCGATGCCGGGGTCCCGCTCCTTGAGGAACCAGGCCGTCCACATGCCGGTGAAGCCGCCCCCGAGGACGACGACGTCGGCGGTCGCCCGACCGCGGAGCGCCGGCGCCTCGGGGCCGGCGAGCTCCGGGTGCGCGAGCGCTTCCTCCAGCCACCAGCTGCGACGGGCGGGTCTCGGTGCGGGCATCGGGTCTCGGCTCCTTCATCCGCTGGGTCCCCCCTATCCTGCCGCATCGGCTCGGAGGCCGCAGCCGAGGCCCGGGAAGGAACGGGCGAGGCCCGTTGTTGCCTCGGGTGTGATGGATAACGGCGGGAAGGATCGGGACGCGGGAGCGGCGGTGCCGGGCGCTCGAGCCTGGACCGAGTCCGACGGGCCGATGCCGGCCCTGTACCTCGGGCACGGCGCGCCCACGCTCGTGGACGACGCGCGCTGGACGAGCGAGCTCGCCGCCTGGGCGCGCGAGCTGCCCAGGCCTCGAGCCATCCTCATCGTCTCGGCCCACTGGGAGTCCGCGCCGCTCACGCTCGGGGCGACGGCGGATGGGGTGCCCCTCACCTACGACTTCTACGGCTTCCCGCTCCGCTACTACCGGATGACCTACCCGGCGCCCGGCGCACCCGACCTCGCCGAGCGCGTGAAGGCCCTCATGCCCCGCACCGAGCCCGTCGCCGAGCAGCCCGACCGTGGCCTCGACCACGGCGCCTACGTCCCGCTCCTCGTGATGTACCCGGAGGCCGACGTGCCGGTGCTGCAGATGTCGATGCCCTCGCTCGACCCCGAGCGGCTGTTCGCCCTCGGGCAGCGCCTGCGGCCCCTGCGCGAGGAGGGGGTGCTCGTGATCGGCTCCGGCTTCCTCACCCACGGGCTGCCGTTCCTGCGCGAGTGGCGGCCGGACGCCCCGGCGCCGGGCTGGTCCCGCGAGTTCGACGCCTGGGCCCGCGAGGCCCTCGCGCGCGGCGACGTGGACGAGCTCATGGCCTTCGAGGATCGCGCGCCGGGGATGCCGTACGCGCACCCCACGGTCGAGCACTTCGCGCCGCTGTTCGTCGCGCTCGGCGCGGCGACCGACCCCGAGGCGCCCCCGCGGACGACGATCGAGGGCTTCTACATGGGGCTCGCCAAGCGCTCGTTCGAGGTCCGGTAGCGGGGCTGGTACCCTGCGGCCACCGTTCCGATGCAGGGGAGGTCGCGTCCGATGGGCGAGGGTCGCAGGCCGAGGAGCTGGCAGGTCACCGAGGGTCCCGAGCGCGCGCCGGCCCGCGCGATGCTCCGGGCCGTCGGCTTCTCCGAGGAGGACTTCGGCAAGCCGCAGATCGGGGTGGCCTCGAGCTGGAACGAGGTCACGCCCTGCAACTACCACCTCGACAAGCTCGCCGCGCTCGCGAAGGAGGGCGCGCGCCAGGGCGGCGCGGTGCCGATCGAGTTCACGACGATCGCCGTCTCCGACGGTATCGCGATGGGGCACGAGGGGATGAAGGCCTCGCTCGTCTCCCGCGACGTGATCGCCGACTCGGTCGAGCTCGTCATGCACGCCGAGCGGATGGACGCCCTCGTGGGCATCGCCGGGTGCGACAAGTCCGAGCCCGGCATGCTCATGGCGATGGCCCGCCTGAACCTCCCCTCGGTGTACCTGTACGGGGGAACCATCTTGCCCGGCACGTACCGGGGTCGGGACGTCACGATCCAGGACGTGTTCGAGGCGGTCGGGGCGCACGCGCGCGGCTCGCTCTCGGACGAGGAGCTGCTCGCGATCGAGCGCGCCGCCTGCCCGACGGCCGGCTCCTGCGCCGGCATGTACACCGCGAACACGATGGCCGCGGCCGGCGAGGCGCTCGGCATGTCGCTGCCGGGCAGCGCGTCCCCGCCCGCCGTCGACTACCGGCGCGAGGTCTTCGCCCGTGAGTCCGGGCGCCGGGCCGCCGAGCTCGTGGCCGAGGGCGGCCCGCTGCCGCGCGACATCCTCACGCGCGAGGCGTTCGAGAACGCGATCGCGGTGGTGATGGCGCTCGCGGGCTCGACGAACGCCGTCCTGCACCTGCTGGCGATCGCGCACGAGGCGGGGGTGGACCTCGAGCTCGACGACTTCGACCGGATCAGCCGCCGCACGCCGCACCTCGTGGATGTGCGCCCGGCCGGCCGGTTCGTGATGAGCGACCTCGACCGCGTGGGCGGCGTCCCGGTCGTGATGCGCGAGCTCCTCGAGGCCGGGCTGCTGCACGGGGACGCGCTCACCGTGACCGGAAGGACGGTGGCCGAGAACCTCGAGGCGCTCGCGCCCCCCGCCCCCGACGGCGAGGTCGTCCGCCCGCTCGCACAGCCGATCCACCCCGAGGGCGGGACGGCGATCCTCTACGGCTCGCTCGCGCCGGAGGGCTCGGTCATGAAGATCGCGGGGGCGGCCTCGCTCGAGTTCCGCGGCCGCGCCCGCCCCTTCGACTCGGAGACCGCGGCCTTCGAGGCGCTCACGCGCGGCGAGATCCGTCCCGGCGACGTCATCGTGATCCGGTACGAGGGCCCGAAGGGCTCGCCGGGGATGCCGGAGATGCTCGCGGTCACCGCCGCGGTGGCCGGGGCCGGGCTCGGGGATCAGGTGGGGCTCATCACCGACGGGCGCTTCAGCGGCGCGACGAAGGGCTACTCCGTCGGGCACGTCGCACCCGAGGCGTTCGTCGGCGGGCCGATCGCGCTCGTGCAGGAGGGGGACGAGATCGTGATCGACGCCGCGAACCGTCGCCTGGACCTGCTCGTGGACGACGCCGAGCTCGAGCGCCGGCGCACGGCCTGGAGCCCGCCGCCGCCGCGCTACGAGCGGGGGGCGCTCGCGAAGTACGCGAGGCTCGTCGGCTCGGCCTCCCGCGGCGCCGTCACCGGCTGAGGCCGGTCGGTCCGTCGCAGCTCCGCTGCGTCGGGGGATCCGACGGGCGGCGTGATATGCCCCGCGTCACGGCGGCGTGTGCAGGTCGCCCCTCGCTCGGTACCCTGTGAGACCCATGAGCACGATCTCGAGCCCCGCGGCCCTCGCCTGCCGGGAGTGCGGCGCGCGCTACCCGGTCGAGCCCCTCACGATCTGCGAGGAGTGCTTCGGGCCGCTCGAGCCCGCCTACGATCTCGAGCACCTGGACGGGACCGAGCTCCGTAAGCAGGTCGAGGCCGGGCCCGCCTCGCTCTGGCGGTACGAGGCCCTGCTGCCCGGCGGGCCGGGGATCGAGCGGGTCGACCTCGGCGCGGGGTTCACGCCGCTGCGGCGCGCCGACCGGCTCGCCGAGCGCCTCGGCCTGCGCGCGCTGTGGATCAAGGACGACAGCGTGAACCCCTCGAACTCGTTCAAGGACCGCGTGGTCTCGGTCGCGATCACGATGGCGCGGGCCTTCGGGTTCGAGGCCATCAGCTGCGCCTCCACGGGGAACCTCGCGAACGCCACCGCCGCGCACGCCGCGAAGGCCGGCATGCCCTGCTACGTGTTCGTCCCCGAGGACCTCGAGCGCGCGAAGATCCTCGCGACGGAGGCCTACGGGGCGAAGGTCGTCGCGGTCAAGGGCAACTACGACGCGGTGAACCGGCTCTGCTCGGAGGTCGCCGAGGCGCTGCCGTGGGCGTTCGTGAACGTGAACATGCGCCCGTACTACGCCGAGGGCTCGAAGTCCCTCGGGTTCGAGGTCGCCGAGCAGCTCGGCTGGCGACTGCCCGACCACGTCGTGGTGCCGATCGCCTCGGGCGCGCTCATGACCAAGGTGCACCGGGCCTTCCGCGAGCTCGTCGCGATCGGCGCCGTGGAGGCGAAGCCCTACCGCATCAGCGGGGCGCAGGCCGAGGGGTGCTCGCCCGTCGCGCAGGCGTTCCGAGCGGGGACCGACGAGGTGCGGCCCGTCAAGCCGGACACGATCGCCCGCTCGCTCGCGATCGGCAACCCCGCCGACGGGCCCTACGCGATCCAGGCCGCGCGGAGCACCGGCGGCGTCATCGAGGCCTGCACCGAGGCCGAGGTCGTGCAGGGCATCACGCTCCTCGCCGAGACCGAGGGCGTGTTCACCGAGACCGCGGGAGGGGTCACGATCGCCGTGCTGAAGCGCCTCGTCCAGCAGGGCGCGATCCGACCCGAGGAGGAGACGGTCGCGCTCATCACGGGCAACGGCTACAAGACCATCGAGGCGCTCGAGGGCACCCTCGAGCCGAGCTACCACGTCGAGCCCGACCTCGACGCCTTCCTCGCGGCGCTCGGCCGGTAGGCCTCAGCGCCCGAGGGCCGCACGCACGCGCCGCCGGATCCGGACGTCGAGCTCACGCATCCGACGTCCGAGCGGAGGGTCCTGCCGCTCGATCTCTCGGATCCTGCGCAGGACGTACCGCCGGTCGATCCGGTCGACCGCGCCGGCCGCGACCGCGAGGGCCGAGCGGAACTCGATGCTCTCCGAGCTCATCGGGGCCGTCGCTTGGCGGAGCCGATCGAGGTAGAGATCGTCGACCCCGATGATCGCGAAACGGCCCCGGCCGATACGGATGCGCTCGATCCGCGCCTCGTCGCCGTCGATGCGCGCGTCGGGGAACTCGACGGCGACCTTGGAGCTGTCGTGGAACCAGTGACGGCCGCGTCGCCGGAACCCGAGCTCGCGGAGCAGCGCCGGTTCACCGTGGCGGAGCCATCCGCAGAGGTCGAGATCGGTCTCGTGGTACGGGGCGCCGGTGTGGAACTCCTCGGCCGTGCCGCCGACCACGACCGGCTCGATCTCGAGCACCGCCCGGAGCGCCGCGGCGACGAGCAGGTGCCGTCGCAGGCGGCCGCGTTCCCGTGCGGCCTCAGCGAGGAGACGCTCAGCGGCGGCGCGGTCCACGCGTCAGCCCGTCCGCGCGCAGGCTCTCCGCCTCGGCTCGCGTCGGATCTCGCTCCCAGGGGTCGAACTCGTAGTCGCCGAGCACGGCGCGGACCCGCGCCTGGAGCTCGGAGCGGGACGGTCGCCGCTCCGGTGCGCCGAGCGTGATCGTGACCGGACGGCCGACGGCCCGCGCGATGCGTTCGAGGACCTCGAGGCCGGGCAGGACCCGACCCGTTTCGATCTTCGAGATGGCGGCCTGCGTCGTGCCGGCTTTCGCGGCCAGCTCGGTCTGGGTGAGGCCGGCGGATCGCCGGATCTCCCGTACGAGCGCTCCGATCCGTGATGCGTTCATCCCGCCGACAGGATAGTGGGGATATTGCTGGTTTGCAATATCCCATCCGCGGACGTGCTCACCCGGCGAGGGCCTGGGCCTCGTACGCCGCGACGATCCGCTCGAGCTCCCGGGCCAGGTCCTCCTCGAGCGGCTCGGGCTCGTGCTCGGCGAGGAGGCGGCGGACCTCGGCCTCCGCGCGGGCCACGGCGTCGGGCTCGCCGGCGGCCTCCCACTCCTCCCAGGACGTTTCGTCGAGGATCCGCGAGCGCCAGAGCTCGCCCATGTGCGCGAGCGTGTGGGGCTCGGCGAGGAAGTGGCCCTCGGGGCCGACGCGCTCGATGACGTCCAGGGCGAGGTGCTCGGCGTCGAGCGGATGTCCCTCGGCCCACCGGACGGCCGCGCCGAAGAGCTCGGCGTCGAGGACGAGCTGCACCGGCGAGAAGACGTTCGCCGCGTACAGGCCGCCGGCGCCGTTGTAGATGTCGGCGGGGGAGAAGACCGCGCGGGCTGCGGCGAGCCCGCCCTGGGCGCCCGACTGCCAGCCGGGGCGCTTCGCGCCGCTGCTGAACAGGCCGGTGGCGCACGGCGGGCCGAGCGAGCCCAGCACCTGCGTGCAGGCCATCTCCGCGAACGCGTCGTCGGGCCCGGCGGCGAGGTTCAGCGCGCCCGAGCGCAGGTCCATCGTCGCCGGGTAGCCCGTCGAGATCACCGGCGCGCCCGGCGCGAGCGTCTGCACGATCGCGATGCCGGAGCAGACCTCGGCGACGGTGAGCGCGAGCAGACCGCCGATCGTCGCCGGGGCCGAGGCGCACGCCATCGCCATCGACACGATCGAGATCGGCACGCCGGCCTCGGCGTAGGTCGCGATGGCCTCCACCGGTCCCTCGTCCCAGAACAGCGGGCTGATCACGCACTGGATGCTCGAGAGCAGCGGCCGGGTGCGCAGGGCCTCGGCGCCGCCGGCCACCGCGCGCAGCAGCTCGACCACGCCGCGGGCGCCGAAGCCCTCGGCGCCGGCTCCGGTCTGCAGGTGCTTCGTGGTGTTCCGGAGCTGGACCTCCACCTCGTGGAGCCCGCGGACCGCGGGCGGGGCGTCGTTCGCGGAGACCGAGCGCCAGAGCAGGCCGAGCTCGGGGAGCGCGTCGGCGAGGCGCGTGAGGGTCCCGAGGTCCTCCTTCGTCGAGGCGCGCCGGCGGCCGGTCTCGGGATCGAGCAGCTGCGGAGCGCACCCGTCGGGCGAGAGGTACCCGCGCGAGCCGTCGAGCACGAGGTCCCGCTCGGGCCGCCGCCCGGCGAGCGTGACCCGCCGAGGCGCGAGCGCGATCCGCTCGAGCACGAAGTTCGGGTCCAGGCGGATGCGGCGGCCGTCGACGCGCTGGCCGTGCTCGGCCATGAGGCGCAGCAGGCGCTCGGAGCTCGTCGCGATCCCCGTGCGCTCGAGGATCGCGAGGGCGGCCCCGCGGATGCGCTCCACCTCGTCCGGGGTGAGGAGGTCGGCGGAGCGCCGGTGCGGGAGCGCGCGGACGGGGGCGGGCTCGTCCATCAGGCCCACGATACGCCGGCGGGCGGTTCGGCGCCCGGTCGCGGATACTGTGAGCGGCGACCAACGCCGTCCGCGATCGAAGGAGGGACGCCATGATGTGGGGACCCTGGAACGGCGGTTGGTGGGGGTTCGGGATGGGGCTCGGCATGCTCCTGTTCTTCGCGCTCATCGTCGTCGGGATCGTGCTGCTGCTGCGCCCGACGGTCGGGTCCGAGCCCAGGCGGGAGCACGACCGGGCGCTCGAGATCCTGAACGAGCGCTTCGCCCGCGGCGAGATCGACCGCGAGGAGTACGAGGAGCGGCGCCGGGTCCTCGAGTCCGGGAGGTCCTGAGGTGGACCGCCGCCGGCTCGGGCTCGCGCTCGTCGCGGTCGGGCTCGTCGGCGTGCTCGTGCTCTCCGTCCTGGGGGCGGCCGGTCCGGCGCTGCCCCGGTCCGTGACCTACGGGCCCGGGTGGATGCGCGGGATGCACGCCTGGATGCACGGCTGGGGCGCGGGCGCCGTCGCGGCCCCCTCGCCGAGCCCCGGTGCGCGGGAGGTCCGCGTCACGATGGACGAGTACGCCTTCTCGCCCTCGCGCATCGAGCTCCGGGCGGGCGAGACCGTGAACGTGGTCCTCGTGAACGAGGGGGCGCTGCCGCACGACCTCACGATCCCGGCGCTCGGGTTCTCGCTCGGCGCGGCACCTGGCGCGACCGTCGAGGCCGCACTCACGGCGCCGGCGCCGGGCACGTACCCGTTCTTCTGCTCGGTGCCGGGTCACCGGCGGCTCGGCATGGTCGGCGTGCTCGTCGTGACCTGAAGGCTCACGCGCCCCAGGTGATGCCGACGACCTCGAGCGCGGCGAGGTCCTCGAGCGGGGTGGGGACGCCGCACGCCGGGCAGAGCACGACGTGGCCGGCGACGTCCTCGGCCGAGACCTCCCAGGACCGGCCGCAGGCGGCGCACGTGCGCTCCTCGCGCCACTCCTCCACGATGAGCCGTGAGCCCTCGAGCGGCGTGCCGACCGTCTGCATCTCGTAGGCCTGGACGAGCGCCTCGGGCGAGAAGACGACCCCGGCGCGCACCCGCACCTCGCGCACCCGCTCGAGGCAGGACAGGCGCGAGATCAGCTCCTGGACGGCGTGCTGGTCGTGCACGGCTCCCCCTCCTCGGCCCACCGCTCGATGAGCGCTCGCACCCGGCGGACGACCTCGGGGATCGCCGCCGCGACCGAGGGCGAGAGCGGCCGTCCGAGCGTGAGCGCGTCCTCGACCTCGACGGCGAGCACCACCGTGCGGTCGGGGAACGCGAGCCCGAGGCGCCGGGCGACCGCCGCGAGCTCGGGCAGGCCGGCCTGGTGCGTGCTCGGGGCGCGGACCCGGCCGACCTCGTCCAGGCCGAGCTCCATCACGGTGCCCGGCGGGCGCCGGCCGGTACGCACCGCGTCGACGATCACCGCGCGGTCGTACCCGGTGAGGAGCTCGATGAGCGCGAGGCCCGAGGCCGAGCTCTCGACCACGTCGGCGAGCGCCTCGCGATGCGATCGGGCGAGCTCCGCCCGCACCGCCCGCGCCGCGAGGACGCCGACGGCGTCGTCGGCCGCGAGCTCGTTCCCGAGTCCGAGCACGAGCGTGCGCATCGGCCTCCCCTCGGTCTCATCCCCGGCGGATCTCGCGGATCAGCTCGCCGCGGGCATCGCGGATCTCGACCACGAGCGGCATCTGGCCGGGCAGCGAGTGCGTCGCGCACCCGAAGCAGGGGTCGTAGGCGCGGAAGGCCATCTCGACCCGGTTCAGCAGCCCCTCGTCCACCTCCGCCCCGCGCACGAGGGCCTTGGCGGCCGCGTCCACGGAGAGCGCGATCCTTGCCGCGTTGTGCTGCGTGGCGACGAGGAGGTTCGCGCGCGTGACGATCCCCCGCTCGTCTGTCTCGTAGTGGTGGATGAGGGTACCGCGGGGCGCCTCGACGACCCCGATCCCCTCGCGCGGGGTCTCGGTCGGGAGGACCCGGACATCGGGGCTCGTGATCTCGGGGTCGGCCGCTAGCTCGCCCATCCGCTCGGCGGCGTGGAGGAGCTCGACGAGCCGCGCCCAGTGGATCGCGAGCGTGTGGTGGACGGGCCTGCCGCCGAGCGTGGAGTAGAGCTCCTCGTAGGCCTCCTGCGCGAGGGGGGTGGACAGGCCCTCCGAGACGTTCAGCCGGGCGAGCGGGGCCACCGCGTACACGCCGCTCCCCGCCCCGTCGGTGAACCCGTGCCAGCCGACGTCCTTCAGGTAGCAGAACTTCAGGTAGCTCCAGGGCTCGACGTGCTCGCCGATGTGGTCCAGGTAGTCCCTCGCCTCGAAGGTGACGAGCTCGCGGCCGTCGGGGTCCACGACGCGCAGGCGCCCGTCGTAGAAGTTCAGCCGGTTGCCCTCGTCGACCAGGCCCATCGAGTGGGTGCGGTGGGTGTACGCCTCGGAGGTGACGAGCTCCACGTAGGCGGGGTTCGCGAGCACCACGTCCCGGAAGAGCTGGAGCGCGAACCGGCCGAAGCGCACCGCGTGTTCGGAGCCCGCGAGGAACCGGTCGCGCAGCTCGGACGAGATCGGCTTGGAGATCCCGCCGGGCAGGCCGAACACGGGGTGGATCACCTTGCCGCTCGCCTCCGAGATCAGGTCCCGGAGCTCCTTCCGCAGGCCGATGACCTCCTTCCCGATCTCGAGCCCGACCTTGCCGAGCACCCCGAGGATGTTGCGCTCGGCCTTCGGGGCGCTCGGACCGACGACGAAGTCGGGTCCGCCGAGGAAGAAGAAGTGGAGCGCGTGGTCCTCGACGACGAAGGCGTCGTAGACCATCTCGCGCACCTTCTTCGCGGCGGGCGGCGGGTCGACGCGGTAGAGGTCGTCGAGGGCCTTCGTGCCGGCCATGTGGTGGGCCATCGGGCAGACCCCGCAGATGCGAGAGGTGATCTGGGGCATCTCCTCGGCGCGGCGCCCGCGCGCGAAGGCCTCGAAGCCGCGGAGCTCGGGGATCTGCAGGTAGGCCCGGTCCACCTCGCCCGCGTCGTTCAGGAAGATGTGGATCCGGCCGTGCCCCTCGAGCCGGGTGATGGGGTCGATCAGGATCTCGCTCGTCACCTGGCCTCACCTCCCGCGGCGGCCGGCTCGGGCTGCCGCTCCGGCGGGGCGGCCGTCTCGCGGCGTCGACCGTCCGGCTCCACCCGCCGGTGGAGCAGCGAGCCGGGCAGCGAGTACCGGTAGAACGTCCCGACCGGATCCGCGATCTGGTCGGCGAGGGCGGCCACCTGCTCGGGCTCGCGGGGGGCCATGAGGGAGGCCACGGCCGAGAGCGCCTTCGCGCCCTGGTCGATGACGCGTCCGGTCGGCCCCATGCACCCGGTGCACGGCATGTTCGCGCCGATGCAGGGGGCGCCGCAGCCGGCGCGCGTGGCCGGACCGAGGCAGATGAGCCCCTGCGCGAGCAGGCAGGTCTGCGGGTCGGCGAGGATCTCCTGCGGCCGCACGAACCGCTCGAGCTTCAGGTCCTCCGGCTTCGTCTCGGCCCGGGGGCACTCGGAGCAGAGCGCGACGTCGGGCGCGAGCACGGAGCCGGGCTCGGGCAGGCGTCCCTCGACGAGCGCGGTCAGGGCCTCGGCGATGAGCGGCACCGGCGGCGGGCAGCCGGGGAGGTAGTAGTCGACCCGGATCACCTGGTCGAGCGTGCGGACGTCCTCGTCGAAGCGCGGCAGGTGGAGGCGGCCCTGCGGCACCTCGACCTCCTCGCGCGGCACCTCGCCGTCCTCGACGCTCGGGAGCCGCCGGTAGACGAGCTCGAGGATGTCCTCCCGCGCGGAGAGGTTGGCCAGACCGGGGACGCCGCCCTGCCACGCGCACGCGCCGAACGCGACCACGGCCTGCGACTTGCGGCGCAGGAGCTCCACGATCTCGCGCTGCTCGGAGGTGCGGATCGCGCCGTTGATGAGGGAGGCCGCGAGCTCGCCGTCGGCGAGCGCCTCCACGTCGGCGAGCTTGAAGTCGAGCGCCACCGGCCAGAAGACGATGTCGACCGCCTGGACAACGTCGAGGAGGGCCTCGTGCAGGTCCACGACGGCCTCCTCGCACCCGCCGCAGGATGCGCACCAGTAGAAGGCGACCTTCGGCTTCATCGTGCCTCGCCTCCCACGAGCTCGGCCTCCGGGGCCCGCGCCCCTGCCCGGGCGCGTCCCTCCCGGGGCACCTGCAGGCGCAGCGGCCCGAGCGCGCGCACCTGCTCGGTCATCTCGTTGCAGACGCGCTGCACCTTCTCGCCCTCGGAGGCCGAGATCCACTCCAGCCGCACGCGCTCCTCCTCGATCCCCATCTCGCGGAGGACGCGCTTCAGCAGCTCGAAGCGCCGCAGCGCGTTGTCGTTCCCCTCCTGGTAGTGGCAGTCGCCGGGGTGGCAGCCGCCGATCAGCACGCCGTCGGCGCCGTCCCGCAGCGCCGCGAGCACGAACTGCGGGTCGACCCGCCCCGAGCACATGAGCCGGATCGGGCGCACGTTCGGCGCGTACCGCAGCCGGGAGATCCCGGCGAGGTCCGCCGCGGTGTACGTGCACCACGTGCAGAACAGGGCCACGATCTTCGGTTCGAAGGGCGCCTCGCGCTCCATCTCAGGCATACGCCAGCACCCCCTCGATCTCGGCCAGGATCTGCGCGTCGGTGAACAGGTGCTGCTGCGCCGCGCCGGACGGGCAGGCCGCGACGCAGATCCCGCAGCCCTTGCAGACGACCTCGTTCACGGCGGCCTTGCGCCGCTCCTCGTCGAACTCGATCGCGCCGAAC